>MAAC01017731.1_pt1 | contig 10366 bp, 9 predicted proteins | sample 1115981 | NCBI WGS metagenome assembly MAAC01 (sample SAMN04961126, study PRJNA320927) | seawater metagenome | isolation source: sample BD02T64 sea water enriched with oil for 64 days | place: USA:Gulf of Mexico | collected 2013-07-27 | reverse complement strand
CTATACTTCATTACCATTTGCACCAAGAACAGAGAATGCTTTTTCGGAAAGATCCAAAAGGAAAAAATGGAATTATCCGAAATTGGAGAGATCGCATATAAATTCTGGGTCGAAATACCCAATCATAATTCTAATATCAAATTACACGCCTTTCAAATTATGCCTAATCATACTCATGGAATAATTGAAATATTAAATAAATCCAGTACGGCCGATGCATGCATCGGCCCAAAGGGAAGCATCAACCCAAAGGGAAGCATCAACCCAAAGGGAAGCATCGACCCAAAGGGGGACATCAACTCAATGGAAATATTGGATCCATCCAAGGAATCATCTCATTCTCCAATGCCCATCAATAAAAAAATGGCCGCCTTAACTCCTAAGGCAGGATCAATTTCTAGAATAATCGGATCGTATAAATCGGCTGTGACTAAACACGCTCGATTTTGCAATTCTAACTTTGGCTGGCAATACAAATTTCACGATAAAATTATCCAAGACGATCGAGCTCTTGAAAATATTTCTAGATACATAATCAATAATCCGAAAAACTGGAACAAGGATAAATTCAAATAAAAGACGGTTGAATCTGAACCATCTAAAACAACCTAGGAGCAGAATTGATTTCTGTTGCCTCCAATTCTGGATTGAATTTGATGACCTCAGGTATCGGAATGGCGTTTAGCCAATCGAATTCATTTACTTTAGGTAAAATTACAGGCATCCTTTTTGTTGTGTTGTGAATTTCCCGCATCAATTCATTTGCTTCTGTAGTGATGATACTGTAGGTTTTATGAACTTCTCTAGTTTCTCGATTTGTCCATTCCGACCAAATCCCAGCAAAAGTAAATAGCTCTTCTCCAATAGGTTTTATAAGGTATTTCCGTTTCTCCTTGCCTTTTGAATCGCGCCATTGCCACTCAAAGAAACCACTAGATAGGATTAGACACCTGTTATTTATTATATCTTTGAATGATGGTTTTTGTGCTAGGGTTTCAATTTTGGCATTTAAGGTGAATTTTCTAATTTCATTATCGGTAGACCAAGAAGGAATTAGCCCCCAATCAAAAAGTTGTACTTTGTTCAAATGGTCATTACTTATGACGGGTGTTTTCGGGAAATCGAAACCATTATAAACTCCCGTAACATTTACGGGAACGTTATTAATATCGAAATTGAACCGTTTGGCAATTTCTTGTGGCGACTTTTGTTGTTGACTATGGAAACACATACAATTAACTTTGAGTCATGGAAATTAACTTCTGGATGGTTTTATTATTCCGTGTAGTAGATCGGGTTCCTAATTTCTTTTCCATCATTCTGTTTGTGAATTTGGCCTTCCCAAAACCGATGGCGCAGGAATAATACACCACTTTATCTTTTAGAATAAATGTTTCTTCAGGGTAACTCGTAGCTTCAAATGCTTGAATACCTTCCTTACTTGGTTGTTCTTTTAAGAAAGTAAAATAAGTTTGGGTTTCATCCATCGAAGGGTTCTCTTTAAAGGGGTTTTGTTCTACTGCTAACCTTATTTCTTGGGGGCTCAAAACCAATGTAGGGACTTCAAAACCATACTGTATTGAAATAACTTGTTCCATTTGACTTGCCAATTCATGGACATCTGTAGCTGGACTATTAAATACCACATTTCCACTTTGAATGTAAGTTTGAACGTTCAAAAAACCATTTTTTTCTAATAGAATTCTGAATTCAGCCATCAAAATTTTTTTCTGGCCACTCACGTTAATTCCTCTCAATAAGGCGATGTAGGTATTCATGTTAATTGTTTGGGTAAAGGTAAATTTTAGACCTAAAAAAAGCCAGAACTTTCGTTCTGGCTTTCTGTCATTTTTTTTTGCTTAGTTATTTGCTAAATAATCAGCAACACCCTCGTGAGTAGCCGTCATTCCAGATTTACCTTTGGACCAGTTGGCAGGACAAACTTCACCGTTTTCTTCGTTGAATTGTAAAGCATCTACAATACGTAATGCTTCCTCTACGTTACGACCTAAGGGTAAATCGTTCACCAATTGGTGACGTACGATACCTTCTTTATCAATTAAGAATAAACCACGGTAAGCAATCATTTCACCTTCAGCAGCTAATTGATCGTTTTCATCGTGGAAAAATTCACCTGCTAAAACATCATAGTTATGAGAAATAGTTTTGTTGGTATCCGCAACAATTGGGTAAGTAATACCTTTAATACCACCTTTGTTTTTTTCCATTTGTAACCAACCCCAGTGTGATTGTTCGGTATCCGTAGATACCGCAATTACTTCCACACCTCTGGACTTAAACTCTTCTAAATTATCTTGAAAAGCATGTAATTCAGAAGGACATACAAATGTGAAATCTTTTGGGTAAAAGAATAATACAACGTGTTTCCCTTTAAATTGTGACAAAGTAAAATCCTTTACAATGTCGTTTCCATTAATTACCGCTGAAGCGCTAAAATCTGGAGCTTGTTTTCCAACTAATACTGCCATTTTATTATGTTTTAAATTCTATTTCAAAATTGAAATGCAAAAGTAGGGTATTCAATAACTTTTACACCGAGTCATGGTTTTTTGTTTTCTTAAATAGGTATAAATTTTCGTAATGGTTTTATTGAAACCTACATATTTTTCAACCCAAATTAGGAAGTGAAATAGGCCACTAAAAATCCTAAAACAATACTAACTGCTTTTTGAATTTTAAACTTATGGGCCTCATCCGCTTCATATAGAATGGTAGTAGATACGTGAAGCATTATACCAATAACTAACGCCAGGATAATATGTTCAAACGATGTGATATCGGTAATGACATTACTTATTCCAATACTGGTGATGCTACCTAATGGTAGGGTAATGGCAAAAATGAATAGGAAAATTAACGATTTGGTATTGTTAAATTGTGATTTCAATAGTCCGGCTAATACAATAGCAATAGGAATTTTATGGATCATGATTCCCCAAATTAAGGAATGGTTCATTAATAATGATTCGGAATGGCCGTGATGATTATGTTGAACCACGGGCATTCCTTCAAAAAAGGAATGAAGGCATAATCCAATGAAAATGGCTAAGGGAAATTTGGTTCCATGATAATGAGCATGTCCATGTTCAATTCCTTTAGAAATGTAATCTAGTCCAAGTTGTAAAATGAATCCTAGCAATACATACAAGCCTATATTTGGGGCCGGGTCCTCGTAAATTTCAGGTAAAAGGTGTAAAAATATAAGGCCAAATAAGTAAGCTCCACTAAAGGATAGTAAGTGCCTACTAAAGTCCATGTTTTTGGGCTGGTAATACAATACGATCCCCCCAGCGGCTAACACAACAAATATGAATAACAATAAATAGAGCATGATCTATACTTTTTTTGCTACCAAAATTAAACGATCTGATTTCTGAGGATCAAAGGGGGCTAGTTGATAATTTCCAAAATGGTTCAATAGTATAAATCCACTTTGAGAAAACATTTCTTCAAAGTCCTTCAATTCAAACATACTGACTCTTTCTTGAAAATCGTGAGAAATTCCCCCTTCTTGAACGTGTATTTTTTTCACGATGGTTTGATCTTCAATCAGTCTATTAATGGTGAAGGCAATACCATCAATTTCTTGTTTTTCTTCAGGAACCAAATTTTGAATCACCTTGGTCGCATTCAAGAAATCAAGTACAAATACCCCTTTATGATCTAAAATAGAATGAACGCCATTAAGTACCTTTAGGTTATCAGATTTGTGTTGGAAGTACCCAAAACTGGTAAACATATTCATGACCACGTGATACGGCTCTTTGCTTATCAATTCACGCATATCCATCTGTTGAAAATGAAGCGTGTCGTTAGCCGATTTATTAGCCTCCAAAATGGAGTTGTGAGATAGGTCAACACCTACTACCTCAAATCCTTTTTTATTAAGGTAGATGGAATGTCGGCCTTTACCGCACGCTAAATCTAATATTCTACTTCCTGCTTCAGGATGTACATATTTAATGATGTTATCAATAAATAACTGTGCTTCAGCCGTATTTCTATGGCGGTAAAGCGTGTGATAATAAAAGGAATCAAACCAATTTTTAAACCAATCCAAAGTTGTTGATTTTAATGAGCGCCAAAAGTAAGGTTTCGTACATAATTGGCTTCTAATTAATGTTAGAAACGTTTATGTTACTATTCAGTAAATTGATTTCTCCTAAACCAATTCCTGGAATGTGCTTCATTGCTTATTCGATTTTCTTACTAGTTTTAATAGCTAACCTGAACAGACTCCTAGATAGACCTTAACAATAGGAGCATCAACTTGGTTTTCGTTACTTATTTGTCTTTTCTTTAATCACTGTACCACTAAAGTATCGGATATGGTATTGTCGCTAGAACTGGTAAAAAAGTACGGACCAGGTAAATCTGCGAAATAAGTATAATCTAAGCTAAGGTCCGTAAGTGCATCCGTACAAATTCCGTCCTCTGGTAAGGAATAGAACGCACGTATTTTTATGGTTTGGCCTACTTTGTCAGCTTCGATGCTATAGGGTTGAGCGCAGCCATTAATTCCCACAAAATGTACTTTAATTTTTACGTTGTCGCCAACAATGGCGTTTTCTGGACTAGTGATGGAAATAATGTTCGTTTCCAAAACCTCCGTATTTGAGTCTTTACTGGTTTTACATCCTGTGACAAGAATTAGCGACAGAAAAGCGATAAAAAGTAGTTTCATTAATGTTGAATAATTAATTTTTTAATTGCAAAATTATGAGCATTACCCAATTGAACCAAATAAATACCTTCTGCCCATTGAGCAACGTCAATCGTTAAACTACTTTGTGTGGATGAACGGTATACTATTGTACCGGTAGCCGAGTAAATGGTTAGGTTTAGGTTGGTGTTTAAATAATTGTTTTTTATTTCAATAAAGTCTCGTGAAGGATTTGGGAATAACTGAAATTGTACAGAATTTTCATTTATCTTAGTAATAGATGCGGGTTCATCACAAGCTGGGCGAAGATTTTCAAAGTAGTCAATTGCTCCACTAATGGAGGGTACAATGCAACCTCCATGACTGAGATTTCCTAAATCCTCCTTAAGTACTAAACCTGCTCCGTTGGCTGTCATTGCTACATAGGCATCTGTCGTATTTTCAGGAAACACGGTTTGGTCCCCTCCACAATAAAATAGTTTTACATGACCGTCAGGTTTCCAATCGTAATTATCGTTGGCCATTATTGCTTGCCAAAGAGCCGATGTTTTAGTCGAAGAATCCGCAAGGAAATTGGCTAAAAATGTGGGGTTTAAGTAACCACTTGCTTGAAGGGTCAAATCATCATTAATATCCACTAAACTGGTATTCCCATCAAATAATGGGGGGATATCTACATCATAAGGACTTTGTAAGAAGTCACTTGGTGTATTGTAAATACCACCATATATTTCTTGGTAAGCCATGATCATGTATATCACAAATCCTTGATTACCATAGGGTAAGTCGTTTAATATTACTCGGGCCTGTGTGGCAGAACTATGGTAGGATCCCGACAATGGAGCGGATGCAATGACGTTAAATTCATTTTGTAAGTTAGCGTCCTTTATGGCTTTTAAGGTGGCCATTGCAGTATGTCCACCCTGCGAATACCCGGTAAGAAAAACTTGATGATTATAGGTGTATGTTAAGGAGTCTTCAATAAATTCCTTGGCTGCTCTAATAATATCTAATGAAACTCGTGCTTCGCTTTCGGCATGTTGAAACGGATGAAGACCAGGCGAATCTCCAAGTCCTAAATAGTCTGGCATAACGGTCACATAGCCTCGGGTAGCTAAGGCTTTTCCTAAAGTAGATTCCGGATTATCTCTAGAGGGTACATCTTCTCTCAATACAATGGTGCCATGACCATAAAGTGCAATGGGTAAACGATCACAATCAGGATTAATAGGAACAGCAATCATACCTGAGGCGATAACATTGTTTCCGGAATTATCGGTGGTGTTATAGGTGACCTTATACATTTGAACATCGTATTCCGGTGTGGTTAGCCCTAAAAACTGAATAGCAATTTTGGAATAAACCCCCAAATCGGTGACGGTTTGCAATACTTGAGCTTGAATAATGGATCCAAAACTCACTAATATCCAGCAGGTAAGATGGTATTTGATTGATTTCATAATTGCATTGTTAGATATGGAAACTCAAAGATGTAAGCGGCTAAGATATAGTAGTTTTTCGGAAAATGGTAGATTGAATAAAAATCGGAGAGCATTGAGCGTAAATTTAGGATTCACTCGCTTTGATAGCTTCTTAAATAAGTTACTTTTGAGACCTAAGTAAAATATGTATTTCGATGGCAAAAAAGAAAAAAATAGCACTGCATTTCCAAATTCTAATTGGTTTATTATTCGGTACTTTCTGGGCTATGCTTTCTGCCTATATGGGCTGGAGTTCGTTTACAGCGGATTGGATTGCTCCCTGGGGTGATATCTTTATTAGTTTATTGAAGCTGGTGGCAGTGCCCTTGGTGCTTTTTTCCATAATGCAGGGTATTACGAGTTTATCAGATACCAATAGTTTAGGTCGGTTGGGTTTAAAAACAATTGCGACCTACATCGTAACCACTACCATTGCTATTTCTGTAGGATTAATTTTTGTAAACTTAATTAAACCGGGTGAAATGGTGAGTGAGGAGCAGAGAATTACCAACAGAATTAGTTACGAATTATGGGTAGAGGCAACTCCATCAGTGGAGATATTGGATGACAAAAACTTTTCTAATGACCCTGCTTACGCCAGTTATATGTCAGATGCTCAACAGAAATTTCGGGAAGAAGCGCAAGGAGTCAAGTTTTCAAAAAAGGCCCAGAGTGTAGACGTAGGTCCTTTGCAAATGTTAGTAGATATTGTTCCTAGTAATATTTTCAACTCCCTGACTAATAATAAAATGCTTCAGATTATATTCTTTGCCATTTTCTTCGGGGTTGTGATTGTTAGTTTACCCTACGAAAAAGTGGAAACGGTCGTGAAAATGATTCACGGTATGAATGATATCTTCATTAAAATGGTGGATTTTATAATGTCGGTAGCTCCTTATTTTGTTTTTGCTTTGATGGCTGGGAAAGTTAGTGAACTAGCTGGGGATGATTTAGGCGCGGTAATTGAAATTTTCAAAGGATTAGCGAGCTATTCTCTGGTAGTGGTATTAGGTCTTGGCTTTTTAATCTTCGCCTTATATCCAGCAGTAGTAAAACTGGTAACCAAACAAATTGGATATGTAGAATTCTTCCAGGCTATGAGTCCTGCACAATTATTGGCATTTTCAACCAGCTCAAGTGCAGCTACACTTCCCGTAACCATGGAATGTGTTTCGGACAACTTAAAAGTGAAAGAAGAAGTATCTAGTTTTGTGTTACCCATTGGAGCAACAGTAAACATGGATGGCACGAGTTTGTACCAAGGGGTAGCCGTTGTGTTTTTAGCCCAATTTCATATGATTGATTTAAGTATAGCGCAACAATTGACAATTATCTTGACGGCTACTTTGGCTTCCATTGGTTCGGCAGCTATTCCAAGTGCAGGTTTAATTATGATGGTAGTGGTCCTTCAATCCGTAGGTTTGAATCCCGCTTGGATTGCCATTATTTTTCCAGTCGATCGTTTCTTAGATATGTGTCGTACGGTTGTGAATGTAACGGGCGATGCTGCAGTAGCTACTGTAATTGCTAAATCGGAAGGGAAATTGGGAGATTTAACCTCTGAATAAGACAAAAAAAATGGATTTCCTTTTAAGGCGAATCCACTCTTTTTGTTATACTATGGGGTATATTCCTTTAATTCATATAGTATCTAAATCCGGCTGCATTTTGTAATTCAGCCGTTAAGACTTGGATGCGTAGTTCGTTCAAAATCAGTTTAGATTGGACGACCGCATTGGAAGCATTTCTGAGTAATTTTGTTTTTAATTCTTTATCTAAATTTAAGTTTCTAGCTATTTCATAAACGGATATACGATCTTCTTTTTTGGGTAAAATAATTTTGCTTAATCCTAAAAACTTGGAAAATAGGGACGTTAACTCTTCTTTATGAATAGTAGGTAAACTACTATCTATGGATTCAATGGATCCAATTTGGTAAGCTAAGTTCTTAACTGAAACGATATCTGATATTCGTACTATTTCAAACCCTTCCACTTTTATGTCCATTTTACCATCTGGATAAAAACGTTCTACGTCAACCAACTTCACACACGTTCCAAATTCGGATACTTTTCCGTTATGTTTAAAGGGAACAATAAAATCTTTTCCAGTAGCGAAACAATCATTGATAAGTGCTTTGTATTGATTCTGAAATATATGCAGACGAATGGTCTCCTTTGGTAAGATTACCATTGGAAGCGGGAATAAACCCACACTTTTCGTTTGTATATTTTTCATTTTCATAACTAGCTGTTTTAGTTGCTTCGATAAGGTAAACGCCAATTTGTAATTAAAGGTTGGGAGCTTTTCTGTTTTTTTTCGGATTAGCATCCAGAAATCCGAAATTGTAAAATAGTTCTTAACCTCAAATTTGTAAATCTTTCGATAGTGGACTACCTTAAAAAACATAAATTCGTGCCTTCATATTCAACACCATTATCCAATAGTTTTTGTGGTTGATTACAAGGACTGGGTATTATTTAAAAAAAATGAAATTCGATAAAAAGGATTTAACTAATTCAGAATTAGTAGAGATATATAAAGAATTAGTATTGCCTCGATGTATTGAGGAGAAAATGCTAATTTTATTACGTCAAGGGAAAATTTCTAAGTGGTTCTCCGGTTGGGGACAAGAGGCCATCTCCGTTGGAGTTGGGCTGGCTATGGATGAGGATGAGTATATTCTGCCAATGCATCGGAATTTAGGAATATTTACCTCTAGAAATGTGCCTTTGGAACGTTTGTTTTCTCAATTTCAAGGTAAAATGAATGGATTTACTAAGGGGAGAGATCGTTCGTTTCATTTTGGGAGCAATGAGCACCATATTGTAGGTATGATTTCTCACTTGGCGCAACAACTAGGTGTAGCAGATGGAATTGCATTGGATAACCTTTTGGGTGAAAATGGAAAATCTACCGTTGTATTTTCAGGCGATGGTGGTGCGAGTCAAGGAGATTTTCACGAGGCTTTAAATACGGCATCTGTATGGGGACTACCCGTGATTTTTGTAATCGAGAATAACCAATGGGGATTATCTACTCCAAGTTCGGAACAGTTCAATTTTGATAGCTTTACCTTAAAAGGCCCGTCCTATGGAATGGAAGCGATCCAATTGGATGGAAATAATATTTTGGAGGTGTATCATACGATACGGAACTTGGCTAAAAGCCAGGAAGAAAATCCGCGGCCAATTTTGGTGGAAATGATGACCTTCCGAATGCATGGGCACGAAGAAGCATCGGGTACGAAATACTATCCAGAGGGACTTCAAGATACATGGAAATCAAAAGATCCTGTGGATAATTTTGAAGCGTTTTTAAAAGAGGATAAGGTTTTAACTGCGGATCAAATCTTAGAAATCAGAAATGAAACCAAAGGTCGAATTAAGGAGGCTTGGGAAAGCGCTTTTGCAGAACCCTCTATTGTGTTTGATGAGCAACGTGAACTAAACGATGTTTATGCGCCTTTTAATACTCCCTTAACGGAAGCAGGAACAAAGAAAGAAGAAATAAGATTAATTGATGCCATTCATAATGCCATGGATTTGGCTATGGAAAAGCATGATACCCTCATTTTAATGGGGCAAGATATTTCCGAATACGGTGGTGTTTTTAAAGTTACCGAAGGGTTTAAAGAGAAATATGGTGCAGATCGTGTACGGAATACCCCTTTGTGTGAATCGGCTATTTTAGGTGCAGCTATCGGGCTATCTGTAAAAGGCAGAAAGGCCATGGTGGAGATGCAATTTGCCGATTTTGTGAGTGAAGGTATTACACAGATCACCAATAATATGGCGAAAATGCACTGGCGTTGGGGCCAAAATGTAGATTCTGTAGTTAGGATGCCTACCGGAGCTGGTGTTGGTGCAGGTCCTTTTCATTCGCAAAGTAACGAAGTTTGGTTTACTAAAATTCCAGGGTTAAAAGTGGTTTATCCTGCATTCCCGGCAGATGCAAAAGGATTACTATTACGCTCCTTTGAAGATCCAAACCCGGTATTGTTTTTTGAACATAAAGCGTTGTACAGAAGTCTTCGTCAAGAAGTGCCTACAGGATATTATACATTACCTATTGGAAAAGCAGCTACGATTAAAAAAGGAATCGATTTAACCATTATCACTTATGGTATGGGGGTTCATTGGGCGCTAGATACGTTAAAGAAAAACCCTCAAATCAAAGCGGACCTTATTGATCTACGAAC
>MAAC01018230.1_pt1 | contig 10367 bp, 4 predicted proteins | sample 1115981 | NCBI WGS metagenome assembly MAAC01 (sample SAMN04961126, study PRJNA320927) | seawater metagenome | isolation source: sample BD02T64 sea water enriched with oil for 64 days | place: USA:Gulf of Mexico | collected 2013-07-27 | reverse complement strand
CTTCACAATAAAAATAAAGGAACCTGCTATGCCTCAACAGCTAATTCACCGTGCCGTGATAGCTCTTCTGTGCCTAGGTCTAATGGCATGTGGCAGTGATTATAAAATCGCTGATCCGCTTAAAGACTCTGTGCATACGTCGCCTCCTGCGACGTTTAAAGTGACTTATACAAAACAACCAGAAAAAATGACGTTAAACGGGTTCAGCGTTGAATCCCACTTTGTAGCTGGTGCAACTGAGGCAGTTGGTGACGGAGCAGATTTTGCTGTTAACTTCATCGAAGGTTACAACACATTCCAAGTAGACCCACCATCAGGCCCAAAGGTTAAGTTTATCTATGATGAACTTGGCCCTGAAGTGGTTATCCTTGGATCTACCGTGGATAACGTCGCTACTATCGACGGCATCGCCGTTGATGAAATGGGTGTGACCGGATTATCGGTTAATGGAACAGACGTTACTGTTGCTGAAGATGGTTCTTTTACCGCTGAAGTTCCTTTAGCAGACATCTATAACTATGAAGCCACTGATACGCTGGGCCACGTCAGCAATACTCAGTACGCTAGCTTAGGTTTGGACTATGACCCTTCTCTAACGGTTAAAGTGACGCAAAACGGTCTTGATGCTGCAATGGATCAAGTAGTAAACGCGTTAAATGGCCTTGATTTAAACTCACTTATCGCGGGTTCTATGTTGTATGACGCAACATGGCAGGGGCTATTTGGTGAAACTTATGGCGCTGATGGTTTTGTTCGTAACATCACAATGTCAGCTAAAGAGTTTGGTTTAGATCTTGCTGCTGGAAATAACATTGGTTTTGACGGCATCATTAATACTGTTCATGTTCAGCTAACATTGCGTATGCATAACGGATTCCTTCCTCCAACTATTATTAATGTTGGCGCAAACGTTGGTGCTGTTGACCTGGCTGGTAACCTACAGTTAGGCGTTGAAGATAGAATGCCTACTGTTGATATTTCTGGATTGTCTTTCAATATCGACGCGATTGTTATCGATGACGTGGGTGTTGTTTTCCAAGCTATTTTGTCTGGTCTTTCTACAGGTATCTTAAACTTATTCGACGGACCAATTTCTAGCGCAATCGCAGGATTGTTAAATAACGCGATTCCTGACCTATTAGCGGGCATTATCAAAGAAAGTTATACCATTCGTATAAACGACGGTATTTCTAACTACGATATGGCAATGGCGCTTAACTTAGCGAGCATTACTACATCAGAAGCAATGCTAACTGCATCAATGGCAGGAAGCATCATCCCAATTAACCCTGATTTGGATATTCCTCAGCCTTTAACGGGAACGTTATATACATCTGACGCGTTACCGGAAGCAAACCTTGGTAATGCTGATTTCGCAGTATCTATCAACACTAACGTGATTAACCAGACGTTGGCTTCTGCACACTCTGTTGGCTTAACTCAGATGAACATGGCGGGAACTAACCTACAGTTTGGCCTTCCTCGTGATGAGAATTTAGGTGGCGAAACAATTGTTAACCGCATCTTAGTTAACAACCAAACGCCAGCGACGGTACAGATTGATGACTTTAATGGTGCCGCTGCAATTACATTGGCAACTTACGGTCTAGAGATGGCGGTTGAATCTAAGAAGAATGGTGCAGCAACATATAGCAATGATCTAGCAGTTCGTCTTAATGCAAAAGTTGCATTGGCGGTAGGTGTTGCAGAAGATAATACATTGGATATTAGCTTCCCATCAGCTCCTCAAGTAATCATTACAGGTATTCGTATCGGTGGTGGTAACTGGATCACTAGTGGTGTTAACGAAGTTGCTAGTGACTTAATTGCTACTTCATTCGGCGCTGTTCTTGAAGAACTAGCTAAGCCGATTGCAAACATTGAGCTTCCATCATTCGCATGTCTTGCGCTTATTCCTGACAACATCACTGCAGTAGGCGGAACTAACGCTCACTTAAACGTTGCAGGTTCTCTTGTTAAAGTAAGTGATGCATGTGACAACGAAGTTGTTGACCCTCCTAAGGTAGCGTACGGTCGTGGTGTAGGTACTCCGCTATCTTGTGCTTCAAGTGAAGAGTATGACGCAGGTTTGTGTTACACCCCTTGTGCAGACGGATACAACGGTGTTGGCCCAGTTTGTTGGAAGGAAGATGCTTCTTACGGACGTGGCGTTGGAACTATCGCAACGAAGTGTGCATCTGGCTATGAAAATGACGCTGGTCTATGTTACCCGAACTGTAACAGTGGCTATAACGGTATCGGCCCAGTATGTTGGAGCACTAGATCTCTATCTTACGGTCGTGGTGTAGGAACTATTCCAAGCAACATTTGGACGGGTGCTTGTCCAAGCGGTAAAGAAAATGATGCTGGTCTTTGTTACTACTACTGTGACTCAGGTTACAACGGTGTTGGCCCAGTATGTTGGTTAGAAAATGCATCTTACGGTCGTGGTGTTGGTACCATTCCTAAGGATTGTGGTTCAGGTAATGAGCGAGATGCTGGTCTATGTTACCCAGTGTGTGACTCTGGTTACCACGGTATTGGCCCAGTATGCTGGACTAACCAATCTCTCTCTTATGGTCGTGGTGTTGGTTCGCCAATCCACACGTGTAGAGATGGATGGGATAAAGACGGACTACTTTGTTACGAGCAATGTGACGAAGGTTATAACGGAATAGGACCAGTCTGCTGGCCAGTAGATTAAGTTCTAAGCTGTAATGAAAAATGCCCCTTTTAAGGGGCATTTTTTTTGGGTGGGGATTATGGAGGGGGTGTATTTAATAGCGATTGGAGTCGCGATAAGAATAGGCGTTCGTTTTCTACAAGCCGAGTGCTAAACTGTTGGTAAATTACCAATTCAAAAAGTATTAACGTAATCGCAATTAAATAAGCCGTTATGTTTGAACAGAGATGAGAGTATGGATCAATTAGAAGGGCCGGTAGTTGTATTCGATGGCGTATGCAATCTCTGTGAGGACTCTGTTGCGTTCATAATTGCTCGGGATCCAGAAGCTAAATTCAAATTCGTATCGGCTCAATCCGTTATTGGAAAGGAAATTCAAGAATGCTACGGGCTAGACGCAATTGAAGACGAAACAGTGATCCTTATAAAGAATGGCGAGGTGTTTACGCATAGTGATGCAGGGCTGGAGATTGCCAAGGATTTAGACGGGCCGTGGAAGTTGATGCGTTACGCAAAAGCAGTGCCGAAACCCGTTAGAAATAGAGTCTATTCAATCATAGCGAAAAATCGATACAAATGGTTCGGTAAGAAAAATGAATGTATGTTGCCTAGTTCTGGGGTTAAGGCTAGGTTTCTCTGAAAAATACAAAGCGGCAGCTTTTTTTAAGTTGATTTGGCCGTAACCGTAGATCAAGTTAAACGCCAGTCTTATCGTTGCTTGGGGCTTGTAAACATCTATTTCACTATTGGGTTTCGAGAGAGCCTATAGCGGAAGCCAGAAGGTAGCGGTGAGGATATTCTTTGTGTCGAACCGTCATTCCAAATTACAGTTAATGCAGTTATTTTTGTGGATTCTCCCAATCCAAAATATGCGACAGAGTCATCAAACGACAAAAAGCCCCCGCTGAGTTTTATCTCCCTAATTTGATGTAGCTTATCGCCATATTCGATAATGATTTTGCAGCCAATACAAAATTGATTGTTAGCAGTGTCTCTAAGAGAAAATGAAATGCTGTTATTGCTTGTGATATTGCTTGCGCCGTTAATGTCATTGTCACTGATTTGGTTTATATACACTTGTGGTTGAGCCATAATGGCAGTTGAGATAATGTCTAAATCACCATCAAGGTCAATGTCTAAGTAGGTGTAGGAGGGCGTGTTTAAATATTGCGTTAATCCAAATTCTTTAGCTGATTCCTTAAAATGAGTGCCTCCTTGATTGTGGAAAAATACATTGCTGTGAATCTCATTCTGAATTTCGCCAAAGCCAAAACCATTGGCAATAAAAATATCTTGCCATTGATCGTTGTCCAAATCCGCTGCCTTTGCGTTCCAGCTCCAAAAGCTGGCGCTCACATTAAAAGCATCGGTGGCATCAATGAACTTCCCGTTTTTGGTGGCAAGCATTAACTTGTTGCTTTGCACTTGAGGTATGTGCTCTGTTAACACCAATATTTCTTGTGTGAGTTTGGTTGCCATTCGCTGACAGAGTAATTTTTTATTGATGTATTTAGGGTTTATTTTAAGGCAAATCGATGGGTCATTACTGGTTTTGGCGATGTGAATGATAAACGCAATGACGCATTGCTGCTGTTCGTGATGGTTACTTATGTTTTTACATTCTTGGGGAGCCATTTTTTTAATTGACTTCCAGTTCTCTAAATTCTGTTGGCATAGTGTTTTTTGCTTTGCCTGGCTAATGGCATCGCAATAAGATGATGTTTCACCTTCGCCAAAGGACATGTCGGCAGTAAATATATCAAGCAGTAGGTCGTTATTAAAGTCTGCGGTATCTACACTCATTGTTGTAAGAGAAGTCGAAGGGATAACGTCGTTGATAGGGATACGTTTTAAGTTGCGATAATATAAATCAGGAGCTTGATTGTCGTTGGTAACAATAAGGTCTGTGGTGTTGTCTGCTGTGAAATCTGAGAATAAGACCGATAAGGTTTCTCCTTTTACTCCGGCGTCGGGTAAAAGTGTGAAAGGCTTTGTGTTCGGTGGGGTTGTTAGACTTGTCGTTGCTCTTGATGCCGTTATTTCACTGGTATCGGCACCGTCGACTCCAATGTTGTTAATCAACCAAGTATTTTGCGAATATTCAGTAGAGAAATTATTTTCAGCGCCTGCCGTCCAATTGCCTAGGAAAATATCAAGGTCACCATCGAGATCCTTGTCGATAAAGCCTGCAGCCATTGTTAGGCTGGTTTGAGTGTTGGGTAATTCAACGATGGCATTGATGTCCCATTGTTGATTTGACTCAAGGCTGTTTATGGAAGCACCATTGTTAAAAACGACATAATTTTTCCCACCGTAAGTGCCAAAAAATAAGTCAAGCCAGCCGTCGTTGTTGATGTCTGCAAAACTTACAAGGAAGGTATTCTTTGCAATGTTTTTGGGGAGGTTAAATGCAGTGCGTAAAAAATTGCCCCCCGTGTTTATGTATATAATCGGCCCGTCTGGAGTGGCAAATACCAGGTCAGGGTAATTGTCGTTGTTGATATCTCCAGAAGCTATACCTCTGCCGTATTTGAAAGGCTCATAGAAATCCGATAAGAAAAAATTGGATGGTAATGAAATACCCATTGATTCTGCATCAATGCGCTTAAAGATTGGATTGCTCTGCGCTTGATTAACACCTGTATTGTCTTGGTTTCTGGGGCGTAGATTTATGGATGATATGCTTATGTTGTTTTGGTCGTGAAGTTTTTTCCATCGTTTTACTGGTTTGGCTTCTGGTGCTTGAACAACTTCATTTGTGACTACATTGTGCGCTACAACCTGGCTATTCGGAGCGGTCAATGTTAGTTGAACACGTTCGATTTCATATAGTGATCGTATCTTGTTAAGTACGATTGTTTTTTTGCAGGTGTTTTTGATGTCAGTTACAGCAATTCGGTCGCATTGTTGTATGTTATTTGCTTTTATCGCGAACTGACGTGTTAATTGAGAGAAGCATCGCATTTGCGCTATTTGAACAGTTAGCGTGTTGCAGGCTAAAGGGTCGATTTCTTTTTCGTTGGTATTAATTGTATTTGGTATTGTCAGTGCTTCAAGCACACATTCTTTCTGTAGTGTTGAATCATTTAGTGATGGGCACTGGATTCCAGCAATGGATTGGATGTCGGGTGTGGCCACTTGTTTGATGGCATCGGTTTTTAGTGTCAATTCGGATACTGTATTTGTTGCGGATAAAATCAAGGATTGATTGTATTGCTCTGCGATAAGCCCTGAAATACAACTTACGCCGATTACCCCAGCAAACATCGCGAAGCTAAGTTTTGCAGATACATTTCTAGCGATTACCATGGCAGGGTAAATGCTGAAAATCCCCAAAGAGAAGAGTAGGGCCATACTTAAGCCAACAGGGAAGCCTGCTGCTAGTAATGTGGTGACAATAATGATGTCAAAGGCGATGGGTACCGGTAGGAACGCACCGATGATACTCACTGCAGCGAGTGCTAATAGAGAGCTTTGTGACTCCGCAATAGAGGTAAACGAAATGCTTTCAATTACGATAGCGCCGAGTAAACCTGCGAGAATCATAAGAGGTAATGTCGCTTTTACAATCGTCCATAGATTGTTTGTGAATTTTGTTGAAACTAATTGGATTGCTTGAATCCAATTGGCTGATGGTAGCTCACATTCTTCGATGTTATCGTTGTTGCTTAAGGGGTGATTGGTGATTCCTTTCTCTAAATTATCGGCTTTTATATGGCTATCAATGGATTGTGTTGTAAAACGCTTTACTAAGAATGGAATGATTAGTAATACAAAAATAAAGACGCCTACCAATTTTATGACGGCTAAATGAAATGGTAGTAATGAAAATGTCATCGTAAGAACAAAAATATTTAATGTCGGTGAGCTGGTCAGTGTTGCAAGAGCGGTTTCAATACGGGTACCTGCTTTTACCATGCCGTGGGCAATGGGTGTGGAGCAATTGGCGCATACTCCTAAGGGTACGCCAATGACCATACCTTTCAGCGAATTGATAATATGGAAGCGAGAAGGGGCGAGAGGAGGGAGTAGTCGTAACAGAGTGAAAAATGCTGCGGCAAAAATAAGGCCAAAGGTCATACCTTTCCAGTTGGTATACCCCCAATTGATAGCCGATTTGGTAACACGTTCAATGTAGTGTTGCTCTTGCGTTACAGGTAAAATTACGTCAAAAGCAATAGCGCTAATGCTTGTACGTTGCCCCATTTGAGCTTTGGTGTCGAGTGCAGGGAAGCGTGACTGTGTCCAGAAGAATAGGGCTATAAGCGCCATTAATGCTACAGCAAGGATTATTTGTTTTTTGTCTGCCACAGAGGTCTATGCCTTTTTGTGAGTGAGGTGTGTACAGTGTAAAGTAGCCGACGTCATTTGTCTTTGTTTGTAGGGGGAGGGATGATATGAGATTAGCGCCTTAAAATTCGCTGTTCAATGGTGGCGGTAGCAAACGTCATTTTCTCTTCATAACCAGTGAGTTGGTTTAATGCTTCCTGCTCTTGGGTTAGGATATCTAGGCCAAACTTGCCGTAGAGGTCTTGGATGGCTTTTTGAAGGTAGAAGCTTTCTATATCTTTGGGCTTCTTATTTTTGCTCTGCTTGTTTTCATTTAAATCGTTGCGTTGAATAGATCGGATAAATTCAGCGAGTTCTTGGATGCCTTTTTGTTTTGTCGCGCTGGTAAGGAATATGTTGTCCTTGGCGGCATTTTCAAAACTGTCTTTAGCATTGAGTACAATAAGTTTTGATTGTTTTAGACTGGCTCTTAGCATGTGGTAGCTGGTTCTTGCTAGGCGCTCTTCGTCACATTTGTTTACAACGAAGCTATCTGGGATTTCCATGATGCCTGCTTTCATAAACTGAATTTGGTCGCCTGCCAAAGGTTGCATTAATAGGAATGTGTGGTCGCTCATGTATTGAATGTCGATTTCGTTTTGACCGATGCCGACGGTTTCTATAATGATGAGGTCGAATAGGTGGCGAAGCAGGCGGGTTGCTTGAAAGGTGTTGTGGGTGATGCCGCCTAGTTCTAAGTTTGATGCTTGGGAGCGGAAGAATAGGTTTTTGTTTTTGCTACCTGAATGCATTCGGGTGCGATCACCGAGGATGGATCCGCCGGTTTTTTGGCTTGATGGGTCGATGGCGAGAACGGCGATGCGTAGGTCGTTGTTTTGGATGAGTGTTTTGCAGAGTTCGGCGATTAGGCTGGATTTTCCGGCACCGGGGGTTCCGGTGAAGCCGATGGTGACACCTTTACCTGTGAAGGTTTTTGGGTGGCTCCCGATATGGTGAATGATATCGTGGCGTTGTTGGGCTGCATTTTCTGATCGGTTTTCGAAAAGCGATATTAGCTTGGCAAGGGGCAGTTTTTTGAGTTCTACGGCTTGGTTTAGCTGGTTTAGGCGATTTTCGTTCAGAGGGTTTGTTTGCATGCCGCTTGTTTTAGTACTTTTGGTTAGTCGCGGTTGATTGAGAGCGTCCTGTATTGGTGATTACCTTTCAGAAATCGCAAAAGATCGCATCCATGCGTGCTCGACTGCGGCGTCCGTGCTGCAGACGTTTCTGAAAGGTAATCACCAATACAGGACTTGTCGCGAGATTTTTAGTATTTAGCCGTTGTTTGTTTTGCTACTGTGGCTGCTACGTTCTTTGCGTATGTTCTTTATTCAGAATCGTTGGCTAGGATAATATCCATGATGCGATTCATTACTTCCATTAGATCATAATCTTTTGGTGTAAAGATTGCGCTTACGCCTTTTGCTAGCAATGACTCGGTGTCATCTTGAGGAATGATTCCGCCAAGTACAACGGGGATCTTTCCTTTTGCGCCTTCAGAATCTAACTCTTCAAACAGTTGATCCATTATCTCGTTGTGAGAACCTGATAATAATGAAATCCCGATCACGTCCACATCTTCTTCGATAGCAGATTGTACGATATCGGTTGCGCTTAAACGAATGCCAAAATAGATAACGTCAAAACCAGCGTGGCGTGCGGCTACCGAGATCATTTCAGCGCCGTTTGAGTGGCCGTCTAGACCAGGTTTGCCAACAACGATACGAGGGCGATGGCCTCGGGTATCCATAAAGGTTTTTACCTTTTCACGGACAGTATCAAGGGTTTCGTTCTCGATGGATAGTGATTGGCCTTCAACACCGGTTGGTGGGCGGTATTCGCCATAAACGTCACGTAGAGTGGCAGTCCACTCACCTGTTGATACACGGGCCTTGGCGCAAGCGATGGAGGCGAGCATCATATTGTCGCCTTTAATCGCTGTTTCGCGTAGTGTCTTTAAACATTCTGCTACTTTGGCGTCATCTCGGTTTGCTTTGGTTACTTCTAATGCTTTAACTGTTTCAGCGGCAGATTCAGGATCAACTTTGAAAACACCGCCGTCGCTGTCCCTGACTAACGGAGATTCAATACCATCGGTCCAGCGGTTTTTACCTACGACAATGTGTTCGCCAGAGTTGATTTTACTCATGCGGTCAGCTTGAGAAACCACAAGTTGTGACTTCATGTAGCCGTTCTTGATGGCTTCAACACCACCGCCAGCGTCCATTATCTTTTGGATCTCTTCGTTGGCTTGTTTTTTAAGGTCGTTAACTTTGGATTCGATAACTGGGGAGCCGTCAAATAGGTCAGGATATTCTAATAGGTCAGTTTCGTAGGCTAGGATTTGTTGTAAACGTAATGACCACTGCTGATCCCAAGGGCGAGGTAGTGATAGTGCTTCGTTCCATGCGGGTAGCTGCAATGCACGACAACGAGCGTCTCGACTTAGGGTGACACCAAGGGTTTCAATCAAAATACGCCAGGCGTTGTTTTCAGGTTGTTCTTCGGTTAGGCCTAACGAGTTAACCTGGATGCCGTAGCGGAAACGACGGAATTTTGGGTTTTTAACCTTGTAGCGCTCGATGCAGATCTCATCCCATAACTGGGTGAAAGCACGCATTTTGCACATTTCTTCAATAAAACGCATACCAGCATTTACGAAGAAGGATACGCGACCAACACAACGTTCAAATTCTTCTTCATCAAAGCAGTTACGTTCTTTGATGGCATCTAACACAGTAATGGCCGTAACCAATGAATAGGCCAGTTCTTTAACGGGCGTCGCACCTGCTTCTTGCAAGTGATAAGAACACACGTTGGATGGGTTCCACTTTGGTACATTGGTTAAACAGAACTCATACATATCTACGATAAGTTTGATGGACTCTTCTGGTGGGAAAACATAGGTTCCACGAGCCAAAAACTCTTTGATCAAATCGTTTTGAGTTGTGCCTTGTAGCTTCTCAATTGGAACGCCACGCTCTTCAGCGAGTGCTACATAAAGCGACAATAACCACATGGACGTGCCATTGATAGTCATTGAGGTGTTAACTTCAGCGATGTCAATGTTATCGAACAAAATGGCAAAGTCGTCGAGGGTATTGATGGGAACACCAACTTTACCAATTTCTGGCTTGGCAATGTCTTCATCAGAGCTGTAACCGCACTGTGTCGCAAGGTCAAAAGCGATACTTAAGCCGGTCTGACCTTTCGCTAAATTGTTACGATATAGCTCATTTGATTTGCGAACGTTGGTGTGCCCTGCATACGTTCGAAATATCCACGGACGATCTTTTGTAGCGTTGCCATCTTTATCAGTAATCTGATGTTTTTGAGGTTCGGTCATCGTGTTAGT
>MAAC01008105.1_pt1 | contig 10373 bp, 9 predicted proteins | sample 1115981 | NCBI WGS metagenome assembly MAAC01 (sample SAMN04961126, study PRJNA320927) | seawater metagenome | isolation source: sample BD02T64 sea water enriched with oil for 64 days | place: USA:Gulf of Mexico | collected 2013-07-27 | reverse complement strand
GTTCTTTTTAAATACACACTACAATTAAAGGTATCTCCTCCAAAAGTCTGTTTATACAAACTCTTGCTGTCTTGATACAACTCTACCATACACTCCCCGATTATCGCTATTCTTGCTGGCTTACTCATCTCTTGCCTTTGAAATTGCCTCATATAATCCGTTTAGATAAGTAATACCCAAAGCCCTATCATATAATCCATAACCTGGCATTCCTTCTTCACCCCAAATCATTCTTCCATGGTCAGGTCGAACGGGACCATCAAAATTAATATCTTTATAGGCTTTAACGATTTCGTATAAATCTAAACTTCCATCGCTAGATAAGTGTGAAGTTTCATGAAAACTTTTATCATTGATTCTTTTTACATTTCTAATATGTCCAAAGTGAAGTTTCCCTTGTCCACCAAAATCTCTAATCATAGCAGGCATATCATTGTCTTTATTTGGACCCAATGATCCAGTACATAAAGTTAGACCATTATTGATACTTGGTACTAAATCAAGCAATCTTTGAAGATTCTTTTGGTTGGTCATAATTCTTGGAAGACCAAAAATACTAAAAGGAGGATCATCAGGATGTAAAGCCATTTTAATATTACAAGACTCGGCTGTTGGAATAATTTTCTCTAAAAAGTATTTCAAGTTTTCCCATAATTGCTCTTCATCTACTGTTTCATATTGTTTAAACAACCCCTCAATTTCATCAAGACGTTCTAGTTCCCATCCAGGGATTTCAACCTCACTTGAATCATTTCTAATTCTCTCAACCAAATCTTGAGCACTTAAATCTTTTAACTGTTCATTATCAAAAGATAAAACTGTAGATTTGTCTTTTAATGGCATATTTAAATCTGTTCTCGTCCAATCAAAAATAGGCATGAAGTTATAACATACTGTTTTTATGCCTATTTGTGATAGGTTTACCAATGTTTCTTGGTAATTTTTAATATATTCGTCTCTTGAATCAAGTCCCAGTTTAATATCTTCATGTACGTTTACACTCTCAATTACTTCTAAATTTAAACCATAAGAGTTTACATAATTTTTCAACTCAATTAAATCTTTTATTGGCCAAGCATCACCTACTGGTATGTCTATCAAAGAAGTAACTACTCCACTAATTCCAGGTATTTGAGCCACATGTTCTAAAGGTATTTTATCATTTTTACCATACCACCTAAATGTCATTTTCATCTTTATCTCCTTTTTTTAATAGTGTATTTTATAATTTAAAATTTCTCGTATTAATCCCTTAGTTCCTACAAATTTATTTTTCAAAATTGTAACACTCTTTTCACCCATGTATTCAACGGGGTGTTCTATATACGAGATGTTGAAAGAACTGATATGCGAGGCATCTAATTTATTAAAAGAAAACAACTTGATATCTTTTCCTACTGTTAAACCCTTTTGAGTAATTGCCTTTAAACATCCTACAGTTATCTGATTTGCACAAGAAAAAATAGCACTGGGAATTTCTTTTTGTTCTAGTATTTTAGTACAAGCTTCTAATCCACTTTCCATTGTAAAGTCTCCATGATGTATCATGTTTTCATCTGTTTCAATTCCATGTTTATTTAAAGCCTCTTTGTATCCATCAAGTCTTTGGTTTGAGTTTAAACTATTTGCAGGACCTGTTATTATGGAAATATTTTCATAACCATCATTAATCAATAAATTAATTGCATCATACACAGCATTGGCATTGGACAAAAATACACCCGAATTATCGCTGTTAGTAATATCTCTATCTGCTAATACAAAAGGAATATTATATTTTTGCATTTTTTGTATGCTTTTAATGGATTCTTTTTCTTTATTTCTTGAACGAATTAAAATGATTCCCCTACACTGTTTCTCAATGAGTCTATCAACTGCTTCAAGTTCGTCTTCTGGGTTGTCATGTGTTAAATAAAGCGTTATAGGAAGATCAAGTGCTTTTGCTTGTTTACTAATACCTTCAAGAATTCGCGCAAAAAATGTATTGACCACATCAGGAATAATAACACCAATTTCATCTTTTTTAGAAGCTTGAGGAAAGTTTGTATTATATTTTTTATAATCTAACTCTTCTGCTATTTTTAAAACTTTATCTCGAGTATGTTTCTTAACCAAATCAGGAGTATTCAAAACTCGTGAAACAGTTGCAATTGAAACGTTTGCTTTGTCAGCAATTTTTCTAATTCCCATTTTACTTCCTTTGGTTTTACTTAATAAATGTAAATGTTTTCATAAACGAATTCTATCAGTTCTAAGTTTAGATACACATTAAATGGGCTATTAGTCATATTTTACTTGGATTTCTTAAGTATAGACTAAGTTAATCTATGCAAAAATGATTTACATGAAAAGAATTTTCTGTAACACTTTTTACATAATCCGTTGTAAAAAGACTTTTCAGTTAAACATTATCCATTATTATGTAACATTTACATACTAATTGATTAAGGAGAGAAAATGAAAACATTGAAAAATATGACAGTTGCGCTATCTTTATTAGGATCTTTATCTTTATTTAGTGCTGAAGTAGAAGTATTACACTGGTGGACTAGTGGTGGTGAAGCTAAATCTGTAGGTGCACTAAAAACTATGTTAGAAAAAAGTGGTCACACATGGAAAGATTTCTCTGTTGCTGGTGGAAATGGTGTAAACGCTATGACAGTTCTAAAAAGTAGAGTTGTTTCTGGTAATCCTCCATCTGCTGCACAAATTAAAGGACCAAGTATTCAAGAATGGGCTGAACTTGGTGTAGTATCTGATTTAAATGAAGTTGCAAAAGCTGGAAAATGGGATGAGAGACTTCCTAAAATGTTTTCAGATCATATGAAGTATGAAGGTAAGTATGTTGCCGTTCCTGTAAATGTGCATAGAATTAACTGGATGTGGGTAAACCCAGCTGTATTTAAAAAAGCAGGTGCTACTATTCCAAAAACTTGGGCAGACTTCGAAGTTGCTGCTAAAAAAATCAAAGCTGCTGGATTTATTCCTGTTGCTGCTGGTGGACAACCATGGCAAGAAGCTACAGTATTTGAAACAATTGTTTTAGGTGTTGGTGGTGCAGATTTTTATAAAAAAGCATTGGTTGATTTAGATTTGGAAGCTTTAGGTTCAGACACAATGAAAAAATCATTTGATACATTAAAAATGGTTAAATCATTTACTGATAAAAATGCACCAGGTCGAGACTGGAACTTAGCAACTGCTATGGTTTACAAAGGTGAGGCAGCAATGCAGTTCATGGGTGACTGGGCTAAAGGTGAGTTTAAAGTTGCTGGTAAAGTTATTGGTAAAGATTATGTAGCAATCGCTGCTCCTCAAACAAATAACAAATACTTATATAACATTGATAGTTTTGTAATGTTTAAACAAAAAGATGCTGAAAAAGCTAAAGCTCAAGCAAAATTATCTGAATTAATTTTATCTGATGAATTCCAAATCATTTTTAATACAAGAAAAGGTTCTGTTCCTGTAACTGATGGTGTTTCAAGAGATAAGTTTGACCCAATTGCAATTAATTCAATTAACCAATTAAATGCTGCTGCTAAATCTGGTGCACTTTTACCAAGTATGGCACATCAAATGGCAATTTCAGATTCAATCAAAGGTGCAGTTGTTGATGTAGTAACAAACTTCTACAATTCAAAAATGAGTTCTTCTGATGCTGCTAAACTATTAGTTGATGCTGTTAAAAATGAAATGTAATTAAAAAAAGAATACGGAGTAACACATGAAAAGTAAGTTAAAATTTTTAGAGGATTCAATTCCTAAATTAATAGTAACTCCTACTTTTCTAATTATGGTCATCTTTATATATGGGTTTATTTTTTGGAATTTTATCTTGTCTTTGACAAATTCCAAAATCTTACCTTTATATACTTTTGCTGGACTAAAGCAATACTTTGCTTTATTCAACAATATGAAATGGTGGCTAGCAATGGAAAATCTACTAATTTTCTCTTCCTTATTTATAGGCTTTTGTCTATTGTTTGGGTTATTGCTAGCTATCTTTATTGATCAAAAAATTAGATTTGAAGGAATATTTAGAACCATATATTTATATCCAATGGCATTGTCATTTATTGCAACTGGAACAGTATGGCAATGGATGTTAAATCCAGGTTTTGGTTTAGAGAACTTTATGATTCAAATGGGATTTGAAAATTTCACCTTTGATTGGATTGTTGATTCAGAGATGGCTATTTATACCATTATTATTGCTGCAGTTTGGCAATCCACGGGATTTGTGATGGTTTTATTACTGGCAGGTCTTCGAGGTATTAGTCATGAAGTAATTAATGCCGCCAAAATTGATGGGGCATCAATGCCTAGAATTTATTGGAAAATTATCATTCCACAACTGGGACCAGTATTTTTCTCAGCAGTGATTATTTTATTACATCTTGCCATTAAGACATTCGATCTTGTTATTGTTATGACAAAAGGTGGACCAGGTTTTTCTACTGTTTTACCATCAATATTTATGTTCGACTATTCTTTTGCAAGAAACAAATTGGCATTTGGAGCATCTAGTGCCATGATTATGCTTTTATTTGTAATGATATTTGTTGTTCCATATTTGTACAGAGAATTAAGGAAAAACTCATGATAGGCTCAGCTAAAGAAAGAATTGTAAGTCAATTATCAAGAGTATTTATTTATGTCCTTTTATTTATATGTGCGATATATTTTTTATTGCCAATATTTGTAATGATTATTACATCTTTAAAAGATATCGATGAGATTAAAAATGGAAACCTTTTAGCTTTACCTGAAACTATTACTTTTCAACCATGGATTGAAGCATGGGGAGAAGCGAGAATTGGTCCATCAGCTGAGGGAATTAAACCTTATTTTATTAACTCTATTTTGATTACTGTACCTGCTGTTTTAATCTCTTGTATTATTGGAGCTTTAAACGGATATGTATTTTCAAAATGGAAATTTAAAGGAAGTGAAGTTTTCTTTTCACTCTTATTATTTGGTTGTTTTATTCCATTCCAAGTTGTCCTTCTTCCTATGTCACAAACAATTGGACTGATGGGAATATCTGGTAGTGTTGGAGGTTTGATTTTTGTACATGTTATTTATGGAACAGCCTTTACTACTTTGTTTTTTAGAAACTTTTATGTATCTATTCCAACTGAGTTGATCAACGCTGCAAAAATAGATGGAGCTGGTTTTTTTAGAATTTTTTACAAAATCTTATTACCTGTTAGTTTACCAATTTTTATGGTCTGTATAATTTGGCAAATGACTCAAATTTGGAATGAGTTCTTATTTGGAATTACTTTTTCTGATGCGGATACTCAGCCTGTGACAGTTGCATTAAACAATTTGGTTAATTCAACGTCAACAGTAAAAAAATACAATGTAGATATGGCTGCAGCTCTAATCGCCGTTGCTCCTACGTTAATAGCATATATTATTTCAGGAAAATATTTTGTAAAAGGATTAATGGCTGGTGCCGTTAAATAAAAGAGGAAAAAATGAAATCACTAAAAATTAACGACTTATATAAAAGTTATGATGATACAGAAGTTTTAAAAGGTATAAATATCGCCTTAGATGCTGGAGAATTTTTAGTTCTAGTGGGACCTAGTGGGTGTGGTAAATCTACACTACTAAGTACCATTGCTGGACTTGAAGAAATCAACAAAGGAAGCATAACTTTGGGTGAAAATGATATTACTCATGCATCACCAAAAGACAGAGGATTGGCGATGGTTTTTCAATCATACGCTTTATATCCAAACATGACTGTTCGTGAAAATATTGAATTTGGTTTAAAAATTAGTAAATACTCTAAGGAAGAAATTGAACAAAGAGTTCAAAGTGCAGTAGAAATACTTCATATGGAACCTCTTCTTAATAGAAAGCCAGGTCAACTTTCAGGTGGGCAGAGACAAAGAGTTGCCATAGCTCGATCCATTTCAAGAGAACCAGATATGTATTTATTTGATGAGCCATTATCAAATCTTGATGCTGAGCTTCGTGTTAAAATGAGAGCTGAAATAAAAAAACTGCATAAAAGAGTTAAAAAAACAATTGTTTATGTAACCCATGATCAAGTTGAAGCCATGACTTTAGCTGACAAAATTGCTATCATGAATAAAGGTACAATTCAACAATTTGATTCCCCCTCAAATGTGTATGAAAATCCATGTAACTTATTTACAGCTGGTTTCATTGGATCACCATCTATGAACTTCATTGATGTGGTTATTAAAAAAGAAAATGATAAATTTTACGTTGATTTTAAAAATGAAAGTGGTGTAGTTAATACTATCCAGTTGGATGCTGAGTTTAAAGACTTAGATAAATATGTTGGTAAAACGGTTATCGCGGGGCTTCGACCTGAACACATTCAAAATGGATTTAGAGATGCCTCGGTTGCCAATGAATTACAAGAACTTGATGCAAGAATTAATATTCAAGAACTAACAGGTTCTGATGTATTTTTATACATCACATTAAATGATACAGATGTCATTGCAAGAGTATCTCCAAGTGGAGCTAAAGGTGATGGTGAAAATATCACCTTAAAAGTTTGGGCGAAAAAGATAATCTTTTTTGACAAAGAAACTGAAAATAGAATTAGATAAATAAGACAAAAGTGGAGTTTAAAATGACATTAGAAAACAAAGTAGTAATAGTAACGGGAGGCACAGCTGGAATTGGGCTTGAAATTGTAAAAGAATCATTAAAACTTGGAGCAAAAGTTATGATTCATGCATCACCTAACTCATTCTCAATAGCGCAAAACTTGGTCTCCAAATTTGGTGAAAACACTGCTTGTGTTTGTGCAGACTTGTCAAAGTTTGATGAGTTGGAAAATATTATTACTCATACAATTAAAACATTTGGGAGAATTGATTCTTTAGTAAATAATGCGGGTGTTTTTCCTAGAAATAACGTGACAAATATAGATGAAGAAACTTATGAATATATTATGAATGTAAACTTCAAAGCACCTCTATTTTTATGTAAAGCAGTCGTTAAAACATTTTTAGACAAGAATATTAAAGGTTCTATTGTAAATGTAGGTTCTATTAATGCTTATTGTGGACAAGATGATTTATTGGTTTACTCAGCTTCAAAAGGCGCATTAATGACCATGACAAGAAACATGGCTGATTATTTGGGAACAAAACAAATTAGAGTGAATCAAATTAACGTTGGATGGACACATACAGACAAAGAACACTCTACTCAGTTAAAAGAAGGAAACCCTGAAGACTGGCATAAAAATATTAACAAAGCCTTTGCACCTAGAGGAACGATCTTAGCTCCTCACGAGATTGCAAAACATGTGGCATTTTGGGTAAGTGATTACTCAATTCCAGTTTCAGGTTCAATTTATGAAGTAGAACAATATCCAGTTATTGGAAGAAATAAAATCAATGGATAAGTTAAGTCATATCCCAAACTCCAAGTCAATCTTGGGTGAGGGTCCTTTATATAATGAGTTGGAAAACTCATTGTATTGGACAGATATTAAAGATAAAAAAATATATAAATATGATTTAAAGACTAAAGAAATTAAATATTATCAATATAAGAAAGCAATAGGTTCTTTTGCTTTTACAGATAACAATGAATTAATAGCAACTACAAACGATGGTTATGAATACTTAAATTTAGAAAACAATGAAACAACAATAATAAATAATCCAGAAGAAAATCTACCTGAGAATAGATTTAACGATGGAAAATGTGATAAAAATGGAAGATATTTTGCAGGTACCATGGATAATAATGAAGAGGAAATCAAAGGTTCTCTTTATTGCTTAGATGGAAATAGCACAGAAAAAAAAGAAACAAATTTATTTATATCAAATGGTCTAGGATGGAACAAAGATTCCACAAAATTCTACTTGACAGATAGTCCCAAAAGAGTCATTTATGTGTATGACTATGACTTAGAAACGGGTACTTTATCTAACCGACAAGTTTTTGCAAATATTGATGAAAAAGATGGATATCCAGATGGTTTATGTGTAGATGATGAGGACCACATTTGGAGTGCACATTGGTATGGATGGAGAGTTACCCGATACAAGCCTGATGGTTCAATTGATAAGGTTTACTCTCTACCCGTACCCAAAGTAACTTCTTGTAATTTTGGTGGCGTTGATTTAAAGACTTTATATATAACAACAGCAGCCTTTGGATTAAGTGAACAAGAACTAGAAGTTGCACCATTAAGTGGTCATACCTTTGTATTAGAAACAAAGGTAAAAGGTCAACAACCCAATCTTTTTAAACAATTGAATACGATTTAGCGAGGAAACAATTATGGACAAAAATAGAGAATTATTTAAATATAGAAGTCAAGCTTGGTTTGATAATAAAAACGATCCAGGAATGACTGCTTTATACTTAGAGAGATATTTAAATTATGGGATTTCAAGAAAAGAGTTACAATCTGGTCGCCCTATTATAGGTATTGCACAAACAGGAAGTGATCTCTCACCTTGTAATCGACATCATATTGAATTGGCCAGCAGATTAAAAGATGGAATTAGAGATGCAGGAGGAATTCCAATGGAATTCCCAACCCACCCTATTCAAGAAACAGGGAAACGACCCACTGCAGCTCTAGACAGAAATTTATCTTATTTATCTATGGTAGAGACTATTTATGGATATCCAATTGATGGAGTTATTTTTACTATTGGTTGTGATAAAACAACACCTGCTGCACTTATGGCAGCTGGAACATTAAATATTCCCTCAATTACTTTCTCTGTTGGACCCATGTTAAATGGATACTATAAAGGTGAGTTATGTGGATCAGGAACAGCTATTTGGGAAGCCAGAAAATTATTCGCTGCTGGTGAGATAGACTATGATGAATTCATGGACATTGCAGCTGCTTCAGCTCCTAGTGTTGGATACTGTAATACAATAGGAACAGCATCTAGTATGAATTGTCTTAGTGAAGTATTAGGAATGAGTCTTCCTGGAAGCTCAACCATTCCAGCACCTTATAGAGAACGTGGTCAAAATGCTTATGAAAGTGGGAAACAAATAGTATCTTTAGTAAATAATGATATTAAACCCTCAGATATTATGACCAAAGAATCTTTTATCAATGCCATAACTATTTGTTCAGCAATGGGAGCATCTACTAATGCACCTATTCATATTAATGCAATTGCAAAAAACTTGGGAATTGATATTACACTTGATGATTGGCAAAAATATGGTTATGAAATTCCTTTATTGCTAAACTGCCAACCAGCAGGAAAATATTTAAGTGAAGATTTTCATAGAGCGGGTGGAGTTGGTGCTATTATGAGTGAGTTAATCAAACAAAATAAAATTCATCTTGATACACTAACCGTTAGTGAAAAAACGACACAAGAAAACTACAAAAAATCAGAAATATTAAATTCTGATGTCATTAAAACTTATGATAATCCTTTACTTGAAAATGCTGGATTTTTAGTCATGAGTGGGAATTTATTTGACTCAGCTATTATGAAAACATCTGTTATTGATGAGAAATTTTTAAGTGAATTTATTCATGATGGTGTCATTAAGGGTAATGCTGTTGTATTTGAAGGTCCAGAAGATTATCATGAAAGAATTAATGATGAGTCTTTAAATATTGATAGAAACTCAATTTTATTTATGAGAAATTGTGGTCCTGTTGGTTTTCCAGGCTCAGGAGAGGTTGTTAATATGTTACCTCCAGATAAGCTAGTAAAAGAAGGAATTACCGCGTTACCAACTCTAGGAGATGGAAGACAAAGTGGTACTAGTGCCAGTGCTTCAATTTTAAATGCCAGTCCTGAAAGTTTAGTAGGTGGTGGTTTGGCAATATTACAAACAGGAGATAAGGTTAAAATTGATTTAAATAAAAGAGAAGTTCAAATGTTAATTGAGGATAAAGAGTTCCAAGATAGATTTGAAGCTTTAAAATTACCTACTTTACATAATGATACTCCTTGGCAAGAAATATATAGAAAATTTGTAGAAGGTTTGGCTGATGGTGCTTGTTTGAAACTCACACAACCTTATGAAAAAATTCTAGATAATAAGTGGTTTGCAAGAGATTCACACTAATAAATCACAGAAAACAAGATACATCTTGTTTTCTGCTTTAAGGCAATATATAAAATGATACATGAACTAAAAAATAAAAACTACAGATATTTAGTAATTTCTTTAAGCTCACTGAAAGCACTAGCATCCGCGGTTTCAGCCTCTCCCTGCCCAAGACAATGATCAATGTGATCGTGAATGAGAAGTCTCTTCGCTTTTACCACCGCCTTTTCAACGGCATAAAGTTGTTGAGCCACATCAACGCAAGAACGCCCCTCTTCCAGCATATCCATGATCTTATGCATATGACCATGCGCCCGCTT
>MAAC01017730.1_pt1 | contig 10376 bp, 7 predicted proteins | sample 1115981 | NCBI WGS metagenome assembly MAAC01 (sample SAMN04961126, study PRJNA320927) | seawater metagenome | isolation source: sample BD02T64 sea water enriched with oil for 64 days | place: USA:Gulf of Mexico | collected 2013-07-27 | reverse complement strand
GCATTTATGTGGGAGAGTATGTCGCCGCCATTCTTACTAAAGGTCCTGATTCTTACGAATCAGGACCTTTTTTTTTGTGCCCTATTTTTTCTATACTAGGTAATTGAATAATTCAGGTTGATCATTTAAATAGTGTTCTAAGAATTTTTGATCTTTCATCCTGTCTATTAAACCCTGGAAATCTCTACGATCAGACAATTCTATTCCCAAGACTGCTGAACCATTTTCGCGGTTATTCTTTTTGAGATATTGGAAATAGGTAATATCATCATTAGGCCCCAAAACGTGTAATAAGAATTCTTTTAAGCTACCGGCTCTTTGGCTGAAATTGACTACGAAATAGTGTTTTAAGCCTTCAAACAATAAAGAGCGTTCCTTAATCTCTTCCATTCGAAGTATATCATTATTACCACCACTTATTATACATACTACCTGTTTGCCCTTGATTTCATCAGATAAATGATCTAATGCTGCTATGGATAGTGCGCCGGCAGGTTCAACGACAATTGCGTTTTCATTATATACCCGAAGTAAACTAGTGCATACATGTCCTTCATCTACGCAGATTACTTGATCGATGTTTGCTTTGCAAATTGGATAGGTAATGGATCCCATTCTTTTTACAGCAGCACCATCTATAAATTTATCTATGCTGTCCAATGAGGAATTCGATCCTTGTTCTAAAGAATACGTAAATGATGATGCTCCTTTAGGCTCTACTGCTATTACTTTTGTAGAAGGACTGATCTTTTTAAATACACTGGATACACCTGCTGCTAAACCACCGCCTCCTATTGGTAAAATAAGGTAGTCTATTTGTTTCGTGGATGATTCCAGAATTTCTAAAGCAATAGTTGCTTGGCCAGCAATAACCTTAGGATCGTCAAATGGATGGATGAAAATTGCCTGATGTTGTTTGGAGAATACTAATGCAGCTTCATAACTACTATCATAGGTATCACCTATTAGGTGTATTTCTACCCAATTTTTTCCAAAGAACTTCACCTGGTTAATTTTTTGTTTGGGTGTTGTGCTTGGCATAAATATGGCGCCTTTTATACCAAGGCTACTACAGGATAAGGCAAATCCTTGGGCATGGTTACCGGCGCTAGCACATACAATTCTATTGGTACGTTCTTCGATGGTTAAGCTTGAAATCTTATTGTATGCCCCTCGTATTTTGTAAGATCTTACGGTTTGTAGATCTTCTCTTTTGAAATAGATATCCGACATATATTCATCGGATATATTCTCCATATACATTAAAGGACTTTTTTTGACAGTGTTTTGTAATCTTTCTTGAGCCTCTTTAACCAAATTCATTGGTATAGACTTAAGTTCCTGATGTTTCATGATGACTTAATTGGCGGGGGAAATAGTTCCCCCGCTTTGATTGTTCTAGGTAGTTTGAGGTCTCAAATTTCTTACTGTCGCACCAGCTTGCCATAGTTCGCTTTCACGTATGTCAGTTAGTTCGCTTTCCAATTGAGCTCTGTAATCTTTCTGTCTACCGGCTTCAATAACTCTTTTTGCCTCTTCTCCGGAGGATACACTTTTATAAAGCTCTTCAAATAGAGGTGTATTCAATTCACGGAATTTATGTCTCCAGTCCAATGCGCCTCTTTGAGCGGTAACCGATGTATTGGCAAACATCCAATCCATTCCATTTTCTGCAACCAATGGCATTAAACTTTGTGTCAGTTCTTCAACTGTTTCATTGAAGGCTTCTGAAGGGCTGTGTCCATTTTTTCTAAGTACATTGAATTGAGCTTCAAATAATCCGGCTAAAGCTCCCATCAATATTCCTCTTTCACCTGTCAGATCAGAATACACTTCCTTTTTGAAATTTGTTTCGAATAGGTATCCTGAGCCAACTCCAATCCCGAGACTAAGTACTCTATCCTTTGCCAATCCAGTATAGTCCTGATAAACGGCAAAACTAGAATTCAATCCTCTTTTCTCCAGGAATAGTCGTCTAAGGGAAGTCCCAGATCCTTTAGGAGCAACTAAGATTACATCGATGTCTTTTGGTGGAATTATTCCGGTTTGATCGTTAAATGTTATTCCGAACCCATGAGAGAAATACAGAGTTTTCCCCGGAGTTAACCCCTTTTTGACTTTTGGCCAAAGTTCAATTTGTCCAGCATCAGATAATAGGTATTGGATGATAGTCCCCCGAGTTACCGCTTCTTCTATTTCAAAAAGTGTTTTACCGGGTTGCCAGCCATCTGCAAGAGCCTTATCCCAGGACTTCGAATTTTTTCGTTGACCTACGATTACATTGAATCCATTATCTCTCAGGTTTAATGATTGCCCTGGACCCTGAACTCCATATCCAATGATTGCAATCGTTTCATTCTTTAGGCAATTCAATGCCTTTTCAAGTGGGAATTCTTCCCTTGTAACTACGTTTTCACGTTCGTTTCCGAATTGTAAAGTTGCCATTTTTGTACTTTCTTTTTTGTTTATAATGTTGCTCTTCCTGACCTTGTAAATTGTAGTAAACCAAATGGAAATAAATCCTTATATAGTTTAGTGGTTTGATGAAAGTTTCCCTTCTTTTCAATTACAAGAAACTGTTCTGTAATGTCTATGATCGTAGCTTGATTGTCTGCTATAGTTTCTTTTAAGGTGCTTTTGTATAGTTCCCTTGCCGATAATTTGTACAGTGCTACTTCCTGACTTGTTGTTTCATTGACTTCAGAATAGAATGCTGTTTCTACATCTATAAACCGAAGGATTTGCTTCCTTAGTTTTTCTATGTTCTGTTGAGTCATCACCAATTCAAAATTGAATTGGTATGTGTTTTGCTCTGCCAATGTGAACGAACTATGACCATTCACTATTAATTGCTTTTTACTGAATAGTGCTGTTAGTCGATTTATGATATTCCAATTATTGGTGGCATAAATGCATAGGTTAAATAATCTGTTTTCCATGTTGTTTGGTTTAACTTAGACGTACTTCTGAAACGGAAGCTCCTGTTTGTACCATAGGAAATACATTGTCCATTTGTTCAACTTTAACTTCTAATAAATAGGAGCCTTTGGCTTTTTTCATACGTTGTAATCCTTTTTTCAATTCTTCCCTTTTTAGGACTGTTTCTGATGGAATATTATACGCCGATGCTAGTTTTTGGAAATCTGGATTTTTCATTTCTGTTGAGGCATACCTACCGTCGAAAAATAATTCCTGCCATTGTCTTACCATACCTAGATATTCATTGTTCAAAATGATAACCTTTACTGGAACGGACGATTGCATGATGGTCCCTAGTTCCTGACAAGTCATTTGAAAACCTCCATCTCCAATGACAGCAATAACTTCCCTTTCCGGATCTCCAATTTTTGCACCTACAGCTGCGGGTAGAGCAAAGCCCATAGTTCCCAGCCCTCCTGAGCTAATATGACTCCGGGTTTGTATAAATTCGGCATAGCGACTCACAATCATTTGATGCTGGCCTACGTCTGAGACCAAAATTGCTTTACCATGATACATTTGATTCAACTGATCCATGACCTCAGCCATTCTTATTTGTTCACCATCGGGATTGATTTGCTTTTGAATGATGGTTTCAAATTCCGTTTTGTACAACGCTTCAAAGCTATTTATCCATGTCTCATGTTTCCTGTACTCAATAATATTGGTTAGGAAAGGTAGCGTCTGTTTTACATCTCCTACTATTCCAACTTCCGTTGGTACATTTTTGTTTATCTCGGATTCATCAATATCAAAATGTATAACCTTGGCTTGCTTTGCATATTTATCAAGCTCACCGGTTACTCGGTCATCAAATCTCATCCCAATAGATATGAGTACATCGCAATTATTGGTTTGAATATTTGGAGCGTAATTTCCATGCATTCCTACCATACCCACAAAAAGAGGATGCTTGCTTGATATAGCTGACAAACCAAGTAGCGTAGAAGCTGTTGGAATATTTGATTTCGCTAGAAATTCCAATAGCTCTTGTTCTGCAGCACCCAATATCACGCCTTGACCAATAATGGCCATTGGCTTTTTTGCGGCATTGATTATATAGGCTGCTTTTTCTATATCCTTTATTTCAATTTTTGGGTACGGATGATAATTCTTTAGCGCCCTCATAGGCTTATAATGGAATTCCATGAATTCCATTTGAGCATCCTTCGTTATATCAATTAATACCGGTCCAGGTCTGCCGGATTGAGCTATATAAATTGCTTTAGCTAATATCTCTGGTATATCCTGCGCTTCTGTTATTTGATAATTCCATTTCGTAACCGGGTTGGAAATGGATATTATATCGGTTTCTTGAAAGGCATCTGTACCCAATAAGGGTGAGGCTACTTGTCCTGTGATACATACCAAAGCAGTAGAATCGATCTGTGCATCAGCCAATCCGGTTACTAAATTGGTAGCTCCAGGACCAGATGTCGCTAATACTATTGCCAATTTGTTGGATGCTCGTTGGTAGCCTTGAGCTGCATGTATAGCACCTTGTTCATGTCTTGTTAAGATATGATTGAGGTTAGCACCAAGTCTATAAAGGGAATCATAAACAGGCATAATCGCTCCGCCTGGATAACCAAACATGGTATCTATTCCTGCAGATAGAAGAGATTGTATTACAGCATCTGCTCCTGTCATTTTGGTTGTTTTTATTTCTTTTGATGTGTCCATGATTAAAAATTATCCGTTAAGCATCCTGTCGATGCAGATGACACCGTTTTACTGTATTTGTATAAAGTGCCTTTGGTATGTCTTAAGATTGGTGCTTTCCATGATTTTGAGCGTTGAGCTAATTCGTTAGCAGGGCAATTGATGTTCAGTTCATTATTGTCTATGTCAATTACAATCTCATCGCCATCATTAACCAGAGCCAATGGCCCACCTAATTGAGCTTCTGGGGATATATGTCCTACTACAAACCCATGTGTTCCTCCAGAGAATCTTCCGTCGGTTATAAGGGCCACTTCTGTTCCCAGTCCAGCTCCCATTATCATAGATGTAGGCTTCAACATTTCTGGCATTCCCGGTCCTCCTTTTGGTCCTACGTACCGAATAACAACAACATCGCCTTTCACTATCAATCCATCTTGGATGGCCTGATTGGCATCATTTTCATTGTTGAATACTTTGGCCTTTCCAATGAATAGATTCCCCTCCTTACCACTGATTTTTGCAACAGCTCCTTCCGGGGCGAGATTACCGGATAGTATTTGTAAGTTTCCGCTGCTTTTAATGGGCGCATTGTAAGGTGTTATTACCGTTTGGTCAAAAGAAAGGGGCGGAACATCTTCCAAATTTTCTCGTATAGTTTTTCCTGTAACGGTTAAGCAGTCTCCATGTAGTTTCCCCTGTTGGAGTAAGTATTTCATAACTACTGGTATACCTCCTACTTTATGAAGATCCTCCATTAAGTATTGACCGCTTGGTTTCAGGTTTCCTAATACAGGACTATCATTTGAAATACCTTGTATTTCTTCAAGGGAAAATTCGATGTCAGCAGCATGCGCAATGGCCAGCATATGAATTACGGCATTGGTAGATCCTCCAAGACTATTGATTAAAACGAAAGCATTTTGAATAGACTTTTTGGTGACGATATCTTTTGGTTTAAGATCCGATAGCATAAGATTATGGATGGTCTCAGCAAACCGATCACCCTTGCTTTCCTGCAGGTTGTTATTTGCCGGATTTGATGCATCGTAAGGTAAACTCATACCCATTGCCTCAATAGCTGAAGCCATGGTGTTTGCAGTGTACATTCCCCCACAAGCACCGGGCCCGGGACAAGATTTTCTTACAATGGATTTAAAAGTGGATTGATCAATTTTTCCGGATAACTTTTCTCCCAAAGCTTCGAAGGAAGATACAATGTTCAATTTCCTTCCTTCATGACAGCCCGATGCAATGGATCCTCCATAATGTAATACAGATGGTCTATTTAAGCGCAAGATGGCCATTAAAGCTCCGGGTAAATTTTTGTCACAGCCTACAACGGTAACTAATGCATCATAGTTCTGTGCTTGGACAACTGTTTCTATAGAGTCCGCTATGATATCTCTAGAAGGAAGAGAATAATTCATTCCAGAGGTTCCCATAGATATTCCATCACTTACTCCAATGCTATTAAACACTAAACCTATAAGTTCTCGTTTGTTGATGGATGCCTTTAGGTCATAAGCTAATTGGTTTAAATGCATATTGCATGGATTGCCATCATACCCTGTACTAGCTATTCCAACTTGAGGTTTTTTCAAATCCTGGTCAGTTAAACCAATTGCATGAAGCATGGCTTGAGCTGCAGGGAGTGACTCATCCTGAGTCACTCGCTTACTATATTTGTTCAAATCCATAATAATTTAGGCTAATAGAGTAGATTCTGATTTTTTTCCCTGTACAAGATTTAAGTAAAGCTTCGATAATAAATACCCAAGGCTTTCTTTCCATTCTAGAGGGAACAGATAGTCGTCCAAACTCATTATACCCGCAACTTCTGCTGCTGTTCCGGTAAAGAAGGCACTATCAGCATTTTTAAGTTCTTCGAGAGTGAAACCTTTCTCTTCAACTTCGATATGGAGTTCATCACACAATTCAAGAATTGTCTGGCGGGTAATGCCAGGCATTATGCTTCCTTTTTTTGGGGTAAATAATTTGCCATCTTTTTCCATAAATACATTTCCACCGGAACTTTCAGCTACCATCTCGTTGTGATCAAGCAATAAACATTCATCAAATCCTGTATTCTTAGCGTCATTCGTAGATAAGATGGAATTTATATAGTGACCGGTCACTTTTGCTTCAACATGACAGGATTCTGGATGGGGTCTTTTGTATGGAGAGGTCTTTACCTTTAATAAAGTTTCACCCATATATTTCCCCCATGCCCAGCACTGAATGGAAAGTGTACTGTTCGTGGCAGATTGTAATCCCATATTGGTGCCCGCATTTACGATTGGTCTTATATAGGCATCTTGTAAATTGTTCTGCCTTAGTAGTTCGTAACAAATCCTTTCTAGTTCTTCCCAGTTATAGTCAAAGGGAATGGACATAACTTTACAACCATGTTGTAATCTTTCGAAATGTTCTTTCGCTTTAAATATTTTAGTTCCGTCAGAAGTTGCGTAAGATCTAATACCTTCAAATACACCATTTCCATAATGAAGGCTTTGGCTATATAGATTCATGGTGGCATCTTTTGCTTTCATAAACTTATCTTGATGAAATAGGATAGTGCTTTCGTTGTAATACATTATGACTTTTTTTGTGACCGCAAATTAAAATGATACTGCAGTCTGAGTTTGTTTGAGTTATGGATAATTACAATAGTCAATCTTCGGATTGAGTATTAGTCGATTGAAAGTGTGAGTGTTAGTTGTTTTTGGGGTGGTATGTTCATGGCTCACAATATTTTTTTTGATTGGCTTGACGACGATTGTTTTCATATGTTCTTGATTTAGTTCGACAAAAAAAAGCCTGAATCTTGGTTGAAACAGGCTTTGAATTATTAGACAATACAATTTCCTAGATCAACTCGGGATTGGGTTAATAATGACAATAATCGAAATAATGACTAGTGTAAAAAGTGGGTATATATTGTTTGCTTTCATAATTGGATTTGATGGTAAAAAAAAAAGCCTGACTCAGTGGGTTGAGACAGGCTATCAAAATTTTAGATAATAGAATTCCTGTATCAACCTGTTTGAAGGTTAATAATGACCAAAATAATAATGACTAGGTTCATGAATTTCATCTTATCCATTTGTTTGTTGTTTATTCTTTGTGCAAAAAAAAACCTGCTTCAATTAGTTGAAACAGGCTTAGATATATTTTGGCAATAGTGTCCCGTATCAACTCGATTTTGAGTTCATAATAATGACTTGGACAATATTTAGTTTTTGATTGCTCATTGTGAAGGCAATATTACAGAGAAAAATTATTCCTACAAAATAATTTTTCATTTTTATTTAAAACACTAAAGAGTAAGCGTTTATGTATTCATGTTTTGTTGGTATTATATTGCAGAAAACAAAAATGTGCATAATCATTTGATAACACCCTTTATAAATTATGCTAATTCTATGTTTAATTCCCGACTTCCGATAGAAATTTTAAACGAACAAGGCGTAATTCTTCTTCTGAAAAATCTCCATCAAATTCATCCATGGCATCCTCTAAAGAATCAGTTTCAGATTCCATATAATATTCCATGATTTCTTCAATGGTATCTTCATCTAGTACGTCATCAAGGTAATAATCCAGATCTAATTTAGTTCCTGAATTAACTACTAATTCAAGTTCTCCCAATAAGGCACCCATTTCCAACCCTTTCGCTGATGCGATATCTTCAAGTGGCATTTTTCTATCTGTCGATTTAATAATAAATACCTTTAAGCCAGATTTGTTTACTATGGATTTTACAACCAAATCTTGAGCTTTCTCAATATTATTGTCATCAACGTATTTTTCAATGAGTTCAATAAATGGTTTACCGAATTTCACAGATTTCCCTTGACCAACTCCTTGGATATTGTTCAATTCTTCCAGGCTTGTTGGATATTGAATACACATTTCTTGTAGTGAAGGATCCTGAAAAATAACATAGGGAGGTAAAGACTTTTGTTTAGCAATTCTTTTCCTCAGGTCCTTTAACATTTTCAAGAGATTTTCATCAAAGGACGTTTTAACGGCCTGTTGAATAATATCTTGACTAATGGATTTATAGTCATGATCTTCTGTGATCATAAATGACTGAGGATTTTCAATATACTCTATACCAGCATTGGTTAGTTTTAATATCCCGTAAGTCTCTATTTCTTTTGAAGTTAATCTAGCAACCAGAATTTGTCTTAGTACTGCGTTCCAGTAATGGTTAGATTTATCCTTACCACTGCCATAGGTGCTTATTTCATGTAATTTATACTCCTTTAATAGCGGAGTACTCATTCCTGTAATTATGGCCGATATTTCTTTTGACTTCAGTTGCTGTTTAGTCTCTTGTATCGTTTTTAAGGCAATTAAAACATCTTCTTTACCTTCGTGTTTGTTTTTTGGATTTTTGCAATTATCACACATGGAATTACATCTTCCAGCATCAAATTCTTCTCCAAAATAGAAGAGTAAGAACTTTCGTCTGCAAACCGAAGTCTCTGCATACGAAACAGTATCCAGCAATAATTGTCGTCCTACTTCTTGCTCAGCAATGGGCTTGCTTTGCATGAATTTTTCGAGCTTTTCAATGTCTTTATAACAATAGAAGGTAAGGCAATGTCCTGTTCCTCCATCTCTACCAGCTCTCCCTGTTTCTTGATAATACCCTTCTAAGCTTTTTGGAATATCATGGTGTATGACGAAACGAACATCGGGTTTGTCGATACCCATTCCGAATGCAATAGTAGCCACAATGACATCAACATCCTCCATCAAGAATCCATCCTGATGTTTTGCTCTAGTAGTAGCGTCTAATCCTGCATGATATGGTAGGGCATTAACACCATTAAGTTGCAATGTTTGAGCAATCTCCTCTACCTTTTTTCGACTAAGGCAATAAATGATTCCAGATTCTCCTTCTTTAGATTTAACAAAGCGGATAATATCCTTAACAATGTCCAATTTTGGACGTACCTCATAGAATAAGTTATCCCTATTGAAGGAAGATTTAAAGACATTTGCCTTCTGCATTCCTAATGTCTTCTGAATGTCATCTTGAACCTTAGGAGTTGCTGTCGCTGTTAAGGCGATGATAGGTACTTTACCGATTTTGGTGATGATATTATTTAAATTCCTGTATTCTGGACGGAAATCGTGTCCCCATTCAGAGATACAATGTGCTTCATCAATAGCAAAAAAGGAAAGAGGGACCGATTGTAGGAATTCAATATAATCCTCCTTGGTTAAGGATTCAGGAGCTACATAAAGTAGCTTGGTTTTTTTATCTAAAATATCTTGCTTGACTCTTACTATTTCCTTTTTGGTTAAAGAAGAGTTCAATACATGAGCTATACTTTCTGAGTTGGTAAAGCCACGAATGGCATCTACCTGATTCTTCATAAGGGCAATAAGAGGGGATACTATTATCGCTGTTCCACCACTGATGAGGGCCGGCAATTGGTAGCATAAAGACTTACCACCACCTGTAGGCATGATGACAAAAGTGTCATTGCCAGACATCAAACTTTCGATAACGGGTTTTTGGGTCCCTTTGAAGTGTTGAAAACCGAAATATTTCTGTAGTTCGGAATTTAAATAATTATTATGATCAGGCATAAAAAATCTTTCGCAAATTTCTTTACTTTTGTAGAGGATTTGTTTTTTCAAATGTACACTAAAATACATTTAATTTAACGTAAGTCAAAATCTTATTGTGAAAAGTCAAGAGGAAATTATTACAC
>MAAC01013270.1_pt1 | contig 10390 bp, 9 predicted proteins | sample 1115981 | NCBI WGS metagenome assembly MAAC01 (sample SAMN04961126, study PRJNA320927) | seawater metagenome | isolation source: sample BD02T64 sea water enriched with oil for 64 days | place: USA:Gulf of Mexico | collected 2013-07-27 | reverse complement strand
GAGCTTTCGGAAAAGTTTGACAGTTATTCTCCTGCTTCTTTCCGTCTTTCTCAGGCAGAGATTGATGACCTGATTTCTCAGCTGAGTGAACGCGAACTTGCCGACATCAAGTTTGCCCAGGCACAGGTCCGTAATTTTGCCCAGGCGCAGCGCGATTCCATGCTCGATATCGAAGTGGAAACCATGCCCGGCGTTATTCTTGGGCACAAGAATATCCCCGTGCAATCGGTGGGGTGTTACGTTCCTGGTGGTAAATTCCCGATGGTGGCCTCCGCGCATATGTCGGTCGCAACTGCAAACGTGGCGGGCGTGCCGCGTATCATCGCCTGCACGCCGCCGTTTCAGGGCAAACCCAACGCCGCTGTGATCGCGGCAATGCATCTGGGGGGCGCGCATGAAATCTATGTTATGGGCGGCATTCAGGCCATTGGTGCCATGGCGCTGGGGACCGAGACCATTGACCCGGTGCACCTGCTTGTCGGGCCGGGGAACGCTTTTGTGGCCGAAGCCAAACGCCAACTGTTTGGCCGCGTCGGCATCGACCTTTTTGCAGGGCCTACCGAGACCATGGTCATCGCAGATGACACCGTGGATGCGGAGCTTTGCGCAACAGATCTCCTTGGTCAGGCAGAACATGGCTACAACTCTCCAGCCGTGCTTCTGACCACCTCCCTGAAACTGGCCGAGGAGACCCTCACTGAAATCGACCGCCTGTTGCAGATATTGCCCACTGCCGGTACCGCGCGCGTCAGTTGGGAGGATTACGGCGAGGTGATCCTCTGCGACACCTATGACGAAATGCTTGCTGTTGCGGATGATATCGCCAGTGAACATGTCCAGGTCATGACAGACCGGGATGACTGGTTTCTTGAGAACATGACGTGTTATGGCGCTTTGTTCCTTGGTCCGCGCACCAATGTTAGCAACGGCGACAAGGTGATCGGCACCAACCATACACTGCCGACCAAAAAGGCGGGCCGGTACACCGGTGGCCTCTGGGTTGGTAAGTTTCTGAAAACGCACAGCTATCAGAAGATAACTACGGATGAGGCGGCGACTCTGATCGGCGAATACGGGTCACGACTTTGTATGCTTGAAGGTTTTGTCGGTCACGCTGAACAATGCAATGTACGTGTACGCCGCTACGGTGGCATCAACGTGCCCTACGGCGAAGGTGCGCCTTACCGCGAGGTCACAGAATGACTGACTGCCACTCGCAGAATAAGACCGTGACGGCGTCTCTGCGGGCGGCAATGTATGATTTCGACGAGGCCGGCGTGCGCGCCGCCCTTGCGGAAGCGGCTGCACCTGATGCGATCTTCCGCCTCTGCCACCCCTTTGGCGACAGCATTGGTGCTGCTGCCTATTATGACACCGCATATTCGGATCTGCTTGCCGCATGGCCTGACCTTGAACGGCGCGACTATATCGTCACCGCTGGTCCGGACGACAACGGTGCAGAGTGGGTTGGTTGTGCCGGCTATTACACTGGCACGTTCACCGGCCCCTGGCTGGATATCCCACCAACGGGCCATCAGGTTGCGATGCGGTTTCACGAATTCTACCGCTTTGAGCAGGGCAAGATCGTGGAGATGCAGGCGCTCTGGGATATCCCTGAAGTCATGATGCAGGCCAGTGCCTGGCCTCTGGCGCCTGGCCTTGGGCGGGAATGGCTGGTTCCCGGGCCTGCCACACAGGACGGCATAGTCCCCGGGCCATACGATGCCGAAAAAGGCGCGACCAGCTGCCAGTTGATCATCGACATGATCACCCATCTCACGCGGCACCCTGCGCAGGGCGGCCCGGAGGTGATGGAGCTTGACCGTTTCTGGCATCCGCGCATGAACTGGTACGGACCAGCGGGCATCGGCACCGCACGTGGCATCGCGGGTTTTCGCAACTGGCACCAGATCCCGTTTCTCAATGCGATGCCCGACCGTGGCCAGAACGAGGCTGAGATCACTTGTCATTTCTTTGGCGACGGGGACTACGCAGCGGTCACAGGCTGGCCCAATATGGCGCAGTCCGTAACGCAGGGTGGCTGGCTGGGCATCGCGCCAACGGGTGCGAAGATCACGTTGAAATCGCTGGATTTCTGGCGGGTTGAAGACGGGCTTATCCGTGAAAACTGGGTTCTGGTGGATCTGCTTGATGTCTGTGCCCAACTCGGCATTGATGTCTTTGCACGATTGCGCGAGTTCAATAAGGCCCGCAACATTGGCCGCATTGATATCCCGGATGGAATGAACTGATGATCGATTTACCACGAACCCCTTCTTTTAGCCTGGCTGGCAAAACTGCGCTGGTGACAGGAGCGTCCTCTGGTATTGGCCTTGGCTGCGCTGTGGCGCTCGCCGAAGCTGGTGCGCATGTGATCTGCGCCGCACGTGGCGCGGACCGGCTGCAGGAAGCCGTTGCCGCGTTGACCGCGCAGGGTTGGTCCGCAGAAGCACTACAATTGGATCAGGGCGATCTGGCAGCCCTGAAAACTGTCTGCACTGAGGGTCGCTTTGATGTGGTGGTCAATTCCGCGGGTCTTGCACGTCATGGGCCTGCAATTGACACAACGCCCGAAGATTTCGACGCTGTTGTCGGTGTAAACCTTCGATCCGCCTATTTTCTGTCGGCCTACGCGGCTGAAGCGATGATCGCTGCCGGAAAGCCCGGCTCAATCATCCATATTTCCAGTCAGATGGCTCATGTCGGCGGGATAGACCGCGCGCTTTATTGTGCCACGAAACACGGGCTTGAAGGCATGGTCAAATCAATGGCGATCGAATGGGGCAAAGCGCAGGTGCGCATTAACTCGGTCTGTCCGACTTTTATCCGCACGCCACTCACGCAGTCAACATTCGACAACCCCGAACGCGCGGCCTGGATCAAAGAGAAAATCAAACTCGGCCGTGTTGGCGAGGTCGAAGATATTATGGGTGCGGTGCTCTATCTGGCCTCTGATGCCAGTGCGCTGGTCACCGGGTCTTCCATGTTGGTTGACGGAGGTTGGACGGCAGATTGATGGCAGAGAAAATCACCTCTATTCAGGTCGCAAAGCGCGCTGGTGTCAGCCAGTCAGCTGTCAGCCGTGTGTTCACCCCAGGCGCTTCCGTTTCAAGCAAGACGGCAGAAAAAGTGCGCAAAGCAGCCAGTGAACTGGGCTATCGTCCCAACGTTCTGGCCCGCGCGATGGTCTCGGGGAAAAGTCGCATCATCGGGCTGGTGGTGGCCTATCTGGAAAACCAGTTCTACCCGGAAGCCATTGAAAAACTGTCCAATACTTTGCAGAAACACGGCTATCACGTGTTGATCTTCATGGCCTCCAACAAAGACGAAGTCACGCAAACTGTGATCGACGAGTTGCTGGACTATCAGGTGGACGGGATTGTCACCGCCTCCGTCAGTTTGTCCAACGATCTCACGGCGCGCTGTGAGGCGGCAGGCATTCCGATCGTTCTCTTTAACCGTCTTCAAAACGATGATCGTCTCTCCGGGGTCAGTTCTGACAATGTGGCGGGGGGGCGGAAACTAGCAGATTTTCTGGTCGCGGGTGGCCATGAACGCATCGCCCATATTGCCGGCTGGGAAGGCGCCTCGACCCAACGTGACCGGGAAAAAGGATTCCTGCTTGGTCTTGCGGCAGGCGGGAAATCGCTTTTTGCGCGCGCGGGTGGTAATTTCCATTACGATCAGGCCCAGGACGCCACACGCTCTATGTTTTCCGGGGCAGAGCGCCCGGATGCGGTTTTTGTCGCCAATGACCACATGGCTTTTGCTGTGATGGATGTGTTGCGCTTTGAGCTCGGGCTTCGCATTCCCGAGGACGTCTCTGTCGTGGGCTATGATGACGTCTCGCTTGCCGCCTGGCCAAGTTACAACCTGACCACTGTGCGCCAACCTGCCAACCGCATGGTGGAGGAAACGGTGGACGTATTGCTGACCCGAATTGAGAAACCTGAAACACCGGCGCGTCGAATTGCCATCGACGGCCCCCTGATCGTGCGTGGCTCTGCCCGCATTCCAAAAGGATATACTTCATGAAAGGCTTTGATCCCAAGTTCAAAGATTTCCCCGACTACATCATCGGGATCACCAAAGAGATCTGGGAAGATCGCGGCATTGCAACGCTGCATGACTATTACGCCAGCGACATCGTTGTCCGGATGCCCGGCGTGGTGTCCACTGGCAACCAGGGTGTGATCGGCGCGACCATGGCCACGTTGTCCGAGTTCCCCGACCGTACTCTGCTTGGCGAAGACGTGATCTGGTCCGGTACTCCGGAAGCGGGAATGCTGAGTTCGCACCGCATTCTGTCCACCGCGACCCACACGGGTGACGGGGTGTTCGGTAAGGCAACAGGTAAAAAGCTGGTCTATCGTATTCTTGCGGACTGCCATGCGGTCAACAACAAGATCGACGACGAGTGGCTGATCCGCGACCAGGGCGCCATCGTGCGTCAGATGGGCTGGGAGCCAAAACAATACGTCGCCGACTTGATCACACGTGAAGGTGGGCCTGATGCCTGTGTGAAACCGCTGACCCCTGCAAACGATATTAAAGGGCCATACACCGGTACCGGCAATGACAACGAGTGGGGCGTGAAATACGCGGAAATTCTGACCAGCCTCATGGGCGCGGATATGGCCGTGATTGAACGTGAATACGACCGCGCGGTGCAGACCGAATACCCTGGTGGCGTCACGGGGCACTCCTATTCTTCGGTCGACAGTTTCTGGATGGGGCTACGCGCCAGTTTCCCCAACGCCGAGTTCCGGATTGACCACCAGATCGGCCGCGATGATCCCTTGATGCCGCCCCGTGCCGCCATTCGCTGGAGCCTGCACGGTAAACATGACGGCTGGGGTGTGTTCGGTGCGCCGACTGGGGCCGAGGTCTACGTGCTGGGCATATCTCATGCGGAATTCGGACCGTGGGGCTTGCGCCGGGAGTGCACGCTATTTGACGAAACGGCGATCTGGAAACAGATCTTGCTGCAGGCTGACTGACTCCGTTCGAACCCGTCGAATTTGCTGTGCTGCAAGCAGATCTACGGGTTTTCAGACGACGCACCAGCGGCAAAAAAAATGAATCCATAGGGCGTAAGCCCAGTGAAGAAAGAAACAAGATGACACAGCTGGACATCCCTTCCCGCATCGTTCGCTATGGCGACCTTCAGCCCTGCAAGACCGCCTTTATCGATGCCCATACGCCGGGCAGCGATCAAAAGGAAAACTTCACCATCATCGGGGGTGGTGTTTCTGAATCCGCAGATCAGCATGTCCACATAACTGACACGCCTGGTTTTAATATCGGCGCAGCAGGTCAGCCACCACATTGCCGGAACTCGCTGCACAGCCACACGACAGCGGAAGTCTTTTTTGTGCTCAAGGGCCGTTGGCGGTTCTTCTGGGGCCGTTATGGCACCGCAGGGGAGTTCATCGCCGAAGAAGGTGATATCTTTAACATCCCCACCGGCATTTTCCGGGGCTTTGAAAACGTCGGCACCGATTATGGGATGATCATGGCCATTCTGGGCGGGGATGACGCTGGCGGCGGTGTGACCTGGGCACCGCAAGTAATCGAAGAAGCCTCAGCCCACGGTTTGGTGCTGGGCGAAAACGGCGTGCTTTACGACAGCAAAAAGGGCGACACTCTGCCACATAATGTTGGCCCGATGCGCGTGCTGACCGAGGAGCAGCTCAAGTCCATTCCGGAAACCCCGGTGGAACAGGTCGTGCGCGATTATGTGGCACGCTATTGGGACCTGATGGCACTCGCGGGCAAAAAACCGGCCAAAGTCATTGGCGAAAATGCACTTCTCAAAGACAAACCCGGGTTTGAAGTCGAATTCCTCACCCGTGGATCCATTCCCGAGGACTTTTATGCCGTTGATCAGCATGAGGTTTTGATGCCAATGCGCGGGTATTGGAAGCTGCGCTGGGAGGGCGGCGAAACCGTACTTAATCCCGGCGACACCTGCCTGCTGAAACCAGGCGAACGCCACTCGATCACACCTTCGATGACCGGAGAGGCCAGTCTGTATCGCGTCACCGCTACCAGTGATCAGGCCGGTGCCACCTGGGCGGGCTGACCGTTTTGGAATTGAATGCTGCGCCCGCCGGTTCTCCGGCGGCGCAAATTGGAGGACGGACATGATCAAGACAACACATGTGGGATCGCTGCCCCGCACGCAGGAGGTGGTGGACTTCATTTTCGCGCGCGAAAATGGGACGCTCTATGATGCTGCCGAATTTGATGCCTGCATGACTGCCGCTGTGTCGGAGACGGTTCGCAAGCAGGTGGACGCGGGTGTCAACATTGTCAGCGACGGTGAAACGTCCAAGATTTCCTACGCGACCTATGTGAAGGACCGCTATTCCGGTTTTTCAGGGGACAGCCCGCGCAATCCGCCCGCCGATCTGAAGATGTTTCCCAGCTTCCTTAAACGACTGTCAGATGACGGCGGCACGCCCAAATATGCCCGGCCCATGTGTACCGGTGAGGTGCGCTCAAAAGGGCAGGGCGAACTGGCAAAGGATATCAAAAACCTCAAAGCCGCAATGCAGGAGCATGGTGCCGAGCGCGGTTTTATGAACGCCGCTTCTCCCGGGGTGATTTCTTTGTTCCTGCAGAACGATTATTACCCAACGCGTGAGGCGTATCTGGCGGCGCTGGCCGATGTAATGAAGGCTGAATATGAAGCCATTGTTGCAGCCGGTCTGGACTTGCAACTGGACTGCCCCGATCTCGCTTTGTCGCGCCATATGTTGTTCAGCGATCTGAGTGATGCTGAGTTTTTGAAGATCGCTGAAAGCCATGTTGACGCGTTAAATCACGCCCTGTCGGACGTGCCTCAGGATCGCGTAAGGGTTCATATTTGTTGGGGGAATTACGAGGGTCCCCATTGCTGTGACATTGCGATGGACAGCGTGTTCAGCACCCTGATGCGCACCAGATCGCGCTATGTGCTGTTTGAAACTTCTAACCCGCGGCATGGCCATGAATGGACGGTGTTCCGCGACCGTAAATCTGAAGTTCCTCACGACAAAATTCTTGTGCCCGGTGTTGTGGATACCACGACGAATTTTGTGGAACACCCCGAACTGGTGGCGCAGCGCATTCAAAGGTTCACAGATATCGTGGGCAAAGACCGCGTAATTGCAGGAAGCGATTGTGGCTTTGGCACATTTGCGGGTTTTGGCGCGGTGGATCCGGATATTGCCTATGCAAAGCTCGCGGCGATTTCTGAAGGCGCCGCTTTGGCCGGGGGCGGACAATGACGCCACTGCTCCTCCTGCCGGGAATGATGTGTGATGCCCGGCTTTTCGCGCCTCAGATCAACGATCTGTCTGGTGAAGTGGCCCTGATGACTGCGCCCATCGGTGCGCATGCGACGATGGCTGAACTCGCGCATGAAATATTGCTAAATGCACCGCCACGTTTTGCATTGGCGGGGCTGTCGATGGGCGGAATCGTGGCAATGGAGATCCTGCGGCAAGCGCCAGAGCGGGTTGAAAAACTCGCTCTGCTGGACACCAACCCGCTGGCGGAAAAACCCGAGGTCAAAGCCGGGCGTGAACCTCAGATCAAAGCCGTTCAGGCTGGCGAATTGCGCCGGGTCTTGCGGGATGAAATGAAACCCAACTACCTGGCTGACGGGCCACATCAGGGCGCGGTTCTGGACCTGTGCATGGCGATGGCAATGAGCCTTGGCGCTCAGGTTTTTGTGAACCAATCCATTGCATTGCGCGACAGACCAGATCAGTGCAACACGCTGCGAAATTTTCATGGCCCGGCGCTTGTCCTGTGCGGGCGGCATGACAAGCTTTGCCCTGTGGAGCGTCACGAACTGATGCATGAACTGCTGCCCAACAGCCAGCTTTGTATCATTGAAAATGCGGGCCATCTGCCCACCGTTGAAAACCCTGAAGAAACGACAGCTGCATTGCGCCGCTGGCTGGAGGCCGAATGAACAACGAACTTTTTACATTGCTGCGCAAGGTTGACACGCCCACTGTCTGCAACGCCATCGAAGTGGCCGCGGGCAAACGCGGTTTTAACGCCTTTACCCGCGGCACGATGCTCTGCAGTGCACCAGATGCGGCCCCGGTCGTTGGCTATGCCCGCACCGCCAGGATCGCGGCGCTTGCCCCGCCAACTGAGGCGCCCGAGGTCATCCGGTCGCGCCGGATGGACTACTACCGTTACATGGCCGAGGCGGAATTCCCGGCCGTTGCTGTCATTGAAGACATGGACTACCCCAATTGCATTGGCGCCTACTGGGGGGAAATCAATACGACAGTTCACAAGGGTTTCGGCCTTTCGGGCGCGTTGACCAATGGGGTCATGCGCGACCTGGGAGACCTGCCGGACGGATTTCCTGTCGTTGCGGGGTCTGTAGGCCCCAGCCACGGTTTTGTTCATGTGCGCGAAGTCGCAACAACCGTCAACGTTTTTGGCCTGCAAGTCGCGCCAGGCGCGCTGATCCATGCCGACAGACACGGAGCTGTCGTGGTCCCGGACGACGTGATAGCTGACCTGGAAGACGCAATTCGGAAGCTGCTCAATACAGAACGGATCGTGTTGGATGCTGCAGTCCGGGAGGGCTTTGATTTCGCGGCTTTTGAAATTGCGTGGAGTGCGTTTGAGAAAGCGCGGACCTGAAGTAAGGCGGCTGTATGGAGCGGCCTTATTCGTCGATTGCTATAACAACCAGCGTTATCACGAGAGCCTGAACTACGTCTCACATGCCGATGTCTACTTCGGGCGCGACAAAACGATCCTGCGAGAAAGAGAGAAGAGCAAGAAACAGATAATCAAACACCGCCGCTTGCAACATCAAAAACAAGCAGCATATCCGGTTGGACATACTACGACCTGCGCAGAACAGCAGCGACCCGAATGGCAGAAGGTAAGGTGTCGCGATTTATCATTGAAAGAGCATTGGGTCATGCTGACCAGGGCGTAACGGCTACTTACCACCGCGCGTCGTACCGAGACGAAAAACTTGAGGCTTTTGAGGTAGTGACTTCTGGCTTCCCGGCGACATTGAGCGACGAAAAAAGATGCTGTAGAGCGACAGGCCAGATCATGCGCGACTTGAGGCGCGCACTCGTTGCGAACCTCAAATGCCCACCAAAGTGGGCCAATTTTGCATACCGGTTCACAGTGCGATTAAGGCGCGCCGAGCGAGAGGCCCGCGCAGCCGGCCATGGCTCCGATAATTGAGGCCTCCAGGCGGTCTCAAATGCAGTATAGGCAGTGAGCATCGTGCTCAGCCGTGAGTGGCCTAAAAGGCGGCGCGCTCCCTCATAGTTTCCGGGATGAACTTAGAGCATGATGTGGGCGGCCTGGTGCCGGAAAAGATGCAGGTTCACCACCAGGCCTGGTTCGCGCTTGATCCGTTTCTTGACCGGTTTGGCAAGGTCAGGGTCACCGGTGCGGCTGCTGTCTCCTGACCATTCACCGGCACTATGACCACTGCCGAAACACGGCCCGCATCGCGAGGTTCCAGAACTGTCTTTGACCTTGTCAGTGTCGAATACCTCCTTTGCATTCTCAAAAGCGGCCTGGATCGCTTCTCGACCACTGACGGCTACGCAGGCGGTGCGCCGTAACATTCGCGAACTCAAAGCAAAATCGAGCGTTATCTTCAGACGTTGAAGAACCGCCATCCTGCTGGAGAAATACAACCTGCCAGATGTTCCCGAAGCGCATCTCATTAGCTCAGTTCCAAGATACGCAATTTGCAAATTTGGAAGGATACCAGCCATTTAAAATTGAAAATGGCTCCTGAAGACAAGTCACTACCGGTGTTTGGAGAAATCACCACCAAAGTCAAATCGAGGCTAAGCGGAGAGGGAATCGTCACATTTGTGTTCAAATATTCACGTCGAGGATTGCCTGGATGGAAAAACGGAGAACTGAAAATTCGTTTGTTAGAATAACGCACAAAAAAACACAAATTCCGTGCATCACGAGAGTAAGATTTTTACTAATGTATTGAAAGTATTGGTAGCGGTGGAGGGATTTGAACCCCCGACACGCGGATTATGATTCCGCTGCTCTAACCAACTGAGCTACACCGCTGAAGTGAGGCGGTAGGTAAGTCAGCAGGACGGTAGGGTCAAGAGCGAAAATGTAGAAATCTTCAGAGCCAGCGGATTATTTCCCGGGGGTAATTTCGTGCTGTGCTGTAGTGGTTCGCGCGCTGGCGGTGGTTGACATTCTGGTGGAATTGGCGGGAAGTCCCGACGACAATTCGGGAGGCAGAAGATGGCGCAGGCGGAGTGGGAATTTTGGATCGACCGGGGCGGGACCTTCACCGATATTGTGTCGCGTGCTCCGGGCGGGGCGCTGTCGACCCATAAGCTGTTGTCAGAAAACCCGGAACGCT
>MAAC01012802.1_pt1 | contig 10395 bp, 10 predicted proteins | sample 1115981 | NCBI WGS metagenome assembly MAAC01 (sample SAMN04961126, study PRJNA320927) | seawater metagenome | isolation source: sample BD02T64 sea water enriched with oil for 64 days | place: USA:Gulf of Mexico | collected 2013-07-27 | reverse complement strand
TGGATCGATTATACCCAGTCCGAAGGGGGCTTGATCGCCACCCTGACGGGCCGTCGTGGCCCTCTCACGAACCGGGCAATCCTGTGGTCGCTGCTGCGGCGTCCCTTCGGGGCGCGGCGGGTGTTGGCCTTGATCCACTGGCAAGCACTAAAGCTGTGGTGGAAGGGCGGCGGCTATCGCCCGCGTCCTGAACCGCCAGTGAAAGACGTGTCGGGCACGTGACCCGTTCGGCACATCAACTGCCTGCCTATGCGCTGTTTGCGTCGCTTCTGGCGGCGGCGGGGCTGCCGATTTATATTCACGCACCCAAGTTCTTTGTTGATGAATACGGGGTGTCTCTTGGGGCTTTGGGCACGGTGCTTTTTGCGCTGCGCCTGTTGGATGTGGTGCAGGACCCGTTGCTGGGGCGGCTATCGCAAGCCTTGCGCCACAGGCGTAGCACGGCGGTCGCCGTCGGTGTCGCCCTGATGGCTGTATCGATGTTTGCCCTGTTTGCAGTGCCGCCCTTGCTGCCGCCGCTGATGTGGTTCGCGCTGACACTGACGGGGGTGTTTTCGGCGTTCAGCTTTCTGACGATCTGCTTTTACGCGCAAGGGGTCGCCAAAGCCGCGCAGTTGCCCGGGCGCGGGCATCTGGTGCTGGCGCGCTGGCGCGAGACGGGAGCGTTGCTGGGTGTCTGCGCGGCCTCGGTCCTGCCTGTGATGCTGGGGCTGGTGATGGGGGCCCCGTTTACAGGGTTTGCCATCGGTTTTGCCGCGCTTGGTCTGGGCAGCGTTTTTGCCATGCGGGGCGAATGGCGCGGCGCGGATATCGCGGGTCCGACGGGGATCGCCGTGGTGTTGCGCGATCCGATTGCCCGTCGGTTGCTGCTGATCGCGCTGTTCAATGCGGCCCCTGTCGCGGTCACATCTACGTTATTTCTGTTCTACGTCGAAAGCGTGCTGCGCGCACCGGGGTGGGCGGGGGCGCTGCTGTTGCTCTTCTTTCTTTCGGCTGCCGTGGCCGCGCCGCTATGGGGCAAGCTGGCAGAGCGTTTCAGCCCCAAACCCGTCCTGCTATCCGCAATGGGCTTGGCGATCCTTGTGTTTGCAGGGACTTTGCTGCTGGGGGCGGGGGATGTGGCGTGGTTCGTGCTGGTCTGCATCGCCTCTGGCGCGGTGCTGGGGGCCGACCTGACACTGCTGCCCGCGATGTTCTCCGCGCGGATGGCGGTGGTCGCCCCGCAGGCCGCCGAGGGGTTCGGGCTGTGGTCGCTGGTGTCGAAATTCGCCCTTGCCTTCGCGGCGATAACGCTACTTCCCACCCTGCAGGCGTCCGGCTTTGACAGCGGTACGACGGGCAATGGACCGGTGGCAATCTCGACGCTCATATGGCTCTATGCGGGCGTGCCTTGCGGGCTCAAGCTGTTGGCCATCGGTTTTCTGGCCGCCACGCCGATGCAAAAGGATGATGAAGAATGATGGACATGTTGCAGTTTGCTCTGGGGGCCGCAGTGGTGGCCGCAATCTGGCTGGCGCGGCGGCGGATCACCGATTTCCCTGCGCAAAAGCCGTCGGATTATGCGGATGACTACACTGTCTTTGACATGAGGAAACATCTGGACGGGGCGATGGTCTGCGAAGGCGTAATCTTTGGCCCCGCGGGGCGGGTCACCAGCAGTTTCGTGGCAGATTTCAACGTGACATGGGACGGCGACACCGCACGTATCGAAGAACATTTCGTCTATGACGACAACACGACCCAAGACCGCACATGGACGATCACATTGGGCGAGACGGGGCATTTCACCGCCACCGCGCCGGACGTCAAAGGCACGGCCAAGGGCCGCAACGTCGGTGCGACGGTGCAGTCGAAATACACCATCAGGCTGCCCGATGACGTGGGCGGGCACCTGCTGAATACCGTGGACTGGATGTATCTGACCGGCGATGGCACGATCATCAACCGCAGTCAGTTCCGAAAATTTGGGGTGAAGGTGGCCGAATTGGTCGCCACCATCCGCAGAAAGGACGCAGCATGACCGAATGGACAGGAAAACGCTATTGGCTGATCGGGGCGAGCGCCGGACTGGGCGAAGCACTGGCACATAAGCTGGGCCGACTAGGGGCCGAGGTCATCGTCTCTGCCCGGTCCGAAGGCAAGCTGGCGGCGCTGGTCGATGAACTGCCCGTTTCCGCCAGCTACCAGACCATCGACGTGCAGGATATCGACAGCATCCGCGCCGCGGTCAAAGCTGTCGGGCCGGTGGACGGGGTTGTCTATCTGGCGGGGGCATATTGGCCCTTTGGGGCCAAGGAGTGGGAGCCGGAGCATGCGACCGCGATGATCGATGTGAACCTCACCGGGCTGGTGCGCGTGATGGGCGAAGTGGTGCCCGATATGGTCAAGCGCGACGCGGGCCACATCGTGATCACCTCTAGCCTCACGGCCTATCGTGGGCTGCCAAAGTCTATTGGCTATACGGCGTCCAAGGCGGGCACCTTGTCCTTGGCGGAATGTATGCACGCCGACCTGCGCAAGACCGGCGTGAAGGTGCAGGTGATCAACCCCGGTTTCATCCGCACGCAGCTGACCGACAAGAACGACTTCAAGATGCCTTTTTTGATGGAGCCCGAGGCCGCCGCGCAGCAAGTGGTCGAGCATATGAGCGGCAGCAGCTTTAAGAAAAGCTTCCCCTTCGGGTTCTCGCTTTTCTTCCGGCTGGCGCAGTTCCTGCCCGACGGCATCTACTACCGTCTATTCGGGTGAGTTGACCGGGCGCGTGATCCGCCCGATCTGATCGCGTCACACGGCGGCGCTGTGTTCTTCGAACAGCGCACGAGCCCGCGCCCAGACCGGCGAGGCATCTTCCGCCAGTGCCGAGAGCGTCGGCAGCAGCTGCGCGGCGTAGTCTTCAGAGCTTTCCAACGGCAGCATCGAGGGCAGATTGTCGATCGCGGTGACATCCAGAGGTGGGGTGTCATGCACGCGTAACGCGGGCTCTTCCCATGTGGTCGCGCGGTCATAGACCGGCACGGGGTTGAAGTCGCTGTCGGGATCGCAAGCGATATCGCCGATCACCCGCAGCGCGCGATCCCTGTCCAGCGCGCTTTTGGGCACGAAAACCGGTGTCTGCGGTCCCGCCAGAATGCAGTTGAAAAACAGCACATGCTGCAAAATCTCGGGGAAGGGGCCGCCGTGGGCGGTCTCCTTCATATCCCATCCGGTGACCTTGATCCCCAGACGGCCGCAAAGATCGGCGGCACCGCTGCCCACCCGACCAAGTGCGCCGATGACCAGCGCGTCGGGCGTGGCGAGCCCGTCGATCTCTGCCGCGAGGTCGCGGGTCAGCGCATCGGCGTTGGGGTAGGGGGTGATGGGGGCGACAGCTTGCCCACGGGTTTGGGCAGCCCAGCATTTGACGGCCACCGCCGCCCCCGCGAACCCCGCCCAATAGCCAAAGGCGGCGACGCGTCGGCCTGTCTCGTCGGTCAGATACTCAAGGTCCAGCAAGGTGCCGCCGCCCGCCTTGAAACGTTGCAACAGGATACGCCCCGCCGATTGACCTTTGTAGGCGTGACCGAACATGATGTGCCGGTGCACCAGCGGTGTGCCGTCCTCTGGCAATTCCTTCAGGCCAAAGATGATCGCATCGGCAGGCGCGTCGGGCCAGCTGTTCTGTGGTGCGATGGTGCAGCCCGTGGCCGCATAGGCATCGGTCGCGATCACGCGGCTGTCCGAGGCTTCGACGGTGACGCGAAACCCCTGCGCCATCAACGCGGTAACCCCTTCGGGTGTGATGCCGACGCGGGTTTCATTGTCGCGCTGTTCGGCGCGAACCCATAGATGTGGCGCGGTCATAGCATCCCCTTGTCTTTCACCGCTGCCACGCTGGCGCGGGCGGTCATCTGCTGCATGAATGTCGTGATCTTGGGGTAGGCCGCCGTATCCACGCCGTCGCCCTCAAGCCAGTTGCACACGACGAACAGATAGGGATCGGCAAGGCTGAAATCGTCGCCCAACACATAGGGCCCGCGCAAGATATCGCTTTCGACAAAATCGGCACAGGCGGCCATGGTTTCGGGCACCTGAGCCGTCATATCCTCGAAGCTGGATTGTTGTTTGGCCCAACGCGATCCGCGCATCTTGTGGGCATGGGCGACATGCATGGTCGAGGCGAGGTAGTACATCGCGCTGCGCATCTGTGCGGCGGCGGTCGGGTCCGTGGGGACCAGCCCGGCTTTGGGCGCAATGGCAGCGACATAGTCCAGCAGCGCACCGGTTTCGGTCAGGATCGTATCATCCTCAAGCCGCAGCGCAGGCACGCGTCCTTTGGGGTTGATCGCCAGATATTCGGGTTTCGTCTGCTCAGCCGTGGCGAAATCGACGCGCACCGGCTGATAGGGCAGTGCGGCTTCTTCGATGGCAATCGCCACCGCGACAGAGATGGTTCCGGGCGTAAAATATAGCGTAAGCATCGTTTTGCCTTTCAGATATGGGTCTGCGCGACACGGCGTGCGGGGGTATCCAGATGGGGCACCGCGTTGAAGAGCACCGGCGACCAGTGGCCGCCAATGGGGAACAGCCGGTGCATCGACGTGTGCATGATCGCCAGCGCGATGCGCGACATGGCCGGAATGCCCAGCCCCATCGCCTGCGCCATCACCATCGAGATCAGCCCCCCAGAGGTCACGACCAGCGCCGGCCCGTCCCCGTCCGAGATCTCTGATAGCACGGATTTGATGCGCCCTTCGAAATTGGCGTAGCTCTCGGGCGGGTTTTCAAGTTTGTCGCTTTTCCACGTCTCGAACACCAGCGGCAGGTGGTTGGTGAACCCGCCCTGTTCCGTGGGGAAAGGGATGCCGTGCTGCTGCTCCATCATGGTGGCGAGGGTGAAATACTCAAGCTCGTTCAGCCGCGCGTCGCGTATCGGTTCAAGCCCGGTGTTCATCCCCTCTGCCGTCTCGATATGGCGGCGCAGCGTGCCGGTATACAGCCGCGTGTGGTGGGTTTCGGACTGGCGCAGGTGGTCGCCCAGCCACGCAGCCTGTTCGTGGCCAAGCGGGCTTAGCTTGTCATAGCTGATTTCGTCCTTGGCCTGGGAATTTGCCTGACCGTGACGGATGAGGGTAATGTGGGACATAGCGCGCCTTTTTCTGTTGCGCCATTGATAGGCAAGCCATGCGCGGGTGGAAAGCCTGCCCGCCCCTCGCATGTCGATTTTTTGCAGGCGGCCCCCCGCGTCGCGTATCGGAAACGCCGGTGGCGCAAAAACGGGGCAGGGTGTCGGGAATATGACTGCCGTCGCATTCGTGCCCTGCCTATACTGCGGGGCGGTACAGGAGGGTTCCCCATGGCGGATAAGGTAAAATTCACGCTCGACGGCGAAGAGGTCGAGGCCGACACCGGGTTGACGATCTGGGAAATCGCCAATGGGCGTGGTCTGAAAATCCCGCATCTGTGTTTCACGCCGGAGCCGGGGTATCGCCCCGATGGCAACTGCCGTGCCTGTATGGTCGAGATCGAAGGCGAACGCGTGCTGGCCGCCTCCTGCCTGCGCGAACCGAGCGACGGTATGGTCGTCACCACCAACAACGCGCGCGCCGAAAATGCCCGCAAGATGGTGATGGAACTGCTGGTCACCGAGCAGCCCGCCCCCGAAGTCGCCCACGATAAATCCAGCCACCTGTGGGACATGGCCGCAATGGAAGGTATCTCGGAAAGCCGCTTCCCCAAGCTGGAAGAGGGGCGCATCCCGTTGCTCGACGACAGCCATGTGGCGATGCGTGTGAACCTTGATGCCTGTATCCAGTGCAACCTGTGTGTGCGCGCCTGCCGCGAGGTGCAGGTCAATGATGTGATCGGGATGGCCGGTCGCGGGCACGACAGCTATCCGGTGTTCGACATGGCCGACCCGATGGGCGCGTCCTCTTGTGTGGCCTGCGGTGAATGTGTGCAGGCCTGCCCGACGGGGGCGCTGATGCCCGCCACGGTGGTCGATGACGCGCAGGTGGGCGACAGTGCCGATTTTGATAGCGAGGTCGACAGCATCTGCCCGTTCTGCGGTGTGGGCTGTCAGGTGTCGCTGAAGGTCAAGGACGGCAAAATCAAATACGTCGAGGGCATCAACGGTCCCGCGAACGAAGGGCGGCTTTGCGTCAAGGGGCGCTTTGGTTTTGACTATATCCACCATCCCCATCGTCTGACCAAACCGCTGATCCGTCGCAAGGACGCCCCGCCCAAGGGGTTGAACGTGGACCCGGGCAATTGGCAAACCCACTTCCGCGAAGCCACTTGGGACGAGGCGCTGGATTTCGCTGCGGGCGGTATGAAAAAGATCGGCGGCGCGGGTGTGGCGGGCTTTGGATCAGCGAAATGCACGAACGAGGAAGCCTACCTGTTTCAAAAGATTATCCGGCAGGGCTTTGGTCACAACAACGTCGATCACTGCACGCGGCTGTGCCACGCCTCGTCAGTGGCCGCGCTGATGGAGAATGTCGGTTCCGGTGCCGTCACCGCGACCTTCAACCAGATCGAAAATGCCGATGTTGCGATTGTGATCGGCGCGAACCCGACCGAAAACCACCCCGTCGCGGCGACCTTCTTCAAGCAGTTCGCCAAGCGCGGCGGAAAGCTGATCGTGATGGACCCGCGCGGCCAGGCGCTGAAGCGGCACGCGTCGCACATGCTGCAATTCCGCCCCGGGACCGATGTATCGATGCTGAACGCGATCATGCATGTGATCGTCGAGGAAAAGCTTTACGACCAGCAGTATATCGAAGCCTACACCGAAAACTGGGAGATCGAGAAAGCCCACCTGAAAACCTTCACCCCTGAAAAGATGTCCAAGATCTGCGGCATCGATGCGGAGGTGCTGCGCGATGTGGCGCGGACCTTTGCGGGGGCGAATGCCGCGATGATTTTCTGGGGCATGGGCATTTCGCAACACATCCACGGCACCGATAATTCGCGCTGCCTGATCTCGCTTGCGCTGATGACGGGCCAGATCGGGCGGCCCGGCGCGGGGCTGCATCCGTTGCGGGGGCAGAACAACGTGCAGGGCGCGTCTGACGCGGGGCTGATCCCGATGTTCCTGCCCGATTACCAGCCGGTGTCCGATGATGGCGTCCGCTCTGCCTTTACCGAGGTGTGGCAAAGCAGCGATTTCAGCGACAAGAAGGGCCTCACCGTGACCGAGATTATGGACGCGGTGCATGACGGGGATATTCGCAGCCTCTATGTGCTGGGTGAAAACCCGGCGATGTCTGACCCCGATGTGGAACACGCCCGCGATGCGCTGGCCAAGCTCGACCATCTGGTGGTGCAGGATATCTTCCTGACCGAGACCGCGAATTTTGCCGATGTGATCCTGCCCGCCAGCGCCTTTGCGGAAAAATCCGGCACGGTGACCAATACCAACCGTCAGGTGCAGATGGGCCGCCCCGCGGTGCCGCCGCCCGGCGACGCGAAAGAGGATTGGTGGATCGAGGTTGAACTGGCCAAACGTCTGGGGCTGGGCTGGACCTATACCGACCCGAGCGAGGTTTTCGCCGAGATGAAGCTAAATATGTCGTCGCTCAATAACATCACTTGGAACAGGTTAGAGAGTGAAGGGGCCGTGACCTACCCGTCCACCAGCCCCACCGATCCGGGGCAGGCGATTGTCTTTGCCGATGGCTTCCCCCGACAGGACGGACGCGCACGGTTTACCCCCGCCAGCATCATCGCGCCCGATGACGCGCCGGATGAGGACTACCCGATGATCCTGACCACGGGCCGGCAGCTTGAACACTGGCACACGGGGTCGATGACGCGGCGGTCCTATGTGCTTGATGGGCTGGAGCCCGAGGCGAACTGTTCGCTCCACCCGTCTACCTTACGCAAGCTGGGGGTAGAGCCGGGGGCCTATATCCGGCTCACGACCAAGCGCGGGTCGATCGAACTGATGGCCCGCGAAGACCGCGCCGTGTCGCCCGATATGGTGTTTCTGCCCTTTGCCTATGTTGAAGCGGCGGCAAATATCCTGACAAATCCAGCGGTTGACCCTTATGGCAAAATCCCCGAGTTTAAATTCTCGGCCGTGAAAGTAGAGGCCGCAACAGCCCCCCAACCCGCGGAGTAACCATGCAGATCAACCCCGACCGCTTTCTCGCCGACCTTCACAAATTGCGTTCGTTCGGCGCAGCGGGGGTGGGCAAAGGGGTGATCCGCCCGGCCTATAGCGACGCCGATGTCGCCGCGCGGGACTGGCTCGCCGATCAGATGCGCGATGCCGGAATGCGGGTCGAAATGGACCGGATGGGTAATCTTTTCGGCTTGGCCGACGGGCCGTCGCTATTGATGGGGTCTCATTCCGATAGCCAGCCCGAAGGCGGATGGCTGGACGGCGCGCTTGGCGTGATTGCCGCGCTCGAGGTCGCCCGCGCCGCAGCCGAGGCCGGCGGCCCCGCGATCTCTGTCGTGTCGTTTCAGGATGAAGAGGGGCGGTTTGGCGTCACCACGGGCAGCGCCGTTTGGGGCGGGCATCTGGATCAGGCCGCCGCCGATGCGCTGACCGATCATGCGGGCGTGACCCTTGGTGACGCGCGTCAGGCCGTGGCGCATCTGGTCACGGGCGAGGTGTCGCCCGATCTGTTCACCGGCTTTGTCGAGTTGCATATCGAACAGGGGCCGACGCTGGATACCAGCGGCGAACAGATTGGCGTGGTCACCGATATCGTCGGCATCCGCGACATGAAGATCGCCTTTGACGGGCAGCAGAACCACGCGGGCACCACACCGATGCACCTTCGGCGGGATGCGTTTCAGGCGGTCTCTGCCTTCAATGCCGCGTTGAACGACCGGCTGCGCAACGTCGTCACACCGCAGACCGTCTGGACGATCGGCCATGTTGCGCTGCACCCAAATGCATCCTCTATCGTGCCGGGGCGTGCGGTGTTCTCGATGCAGTGGCGCGACGCGGATGCGGACCGTCTGGGCCGGATGGAACAGATCATCCGCGACACCGCCACCGAGATCGCGGCGCAGCAGGGGCTGACGGTCAGCTTAGGCACAATGCTGGGGCTGGAACCTGTCGCGATGGACCCGACCCTGCGCACCGCGCTGGAAGCCGGCGCGGAAGAAGTCGCGCCGGGCAACTGGCGCAAGATGCCGTCAGGGGCGCTGCATGACGCGACCAATGTGTCGCGCAAGATGCCGGTGGCGATGCTGTTTGTGCCGTCGATCGGGGGGCTGTCCCATACTTTCGAGGAAGACACGGACGAGGCCGATCTGGCGGCCGGTGTTCAGGTGCTTGCCCGCGCTGTGACGCGGCTGGGGTCAGTGACGTAGATAGCCGCGACGCTCGGCCCGTGTGCGATAGCGGTCTGCCATTTTTGACGCCTCGCGCAGGTTACCGAAACACTGGATCACCGCTTTGGGCTGGCCACCTGCGACGCCCCATTCGCGCAGGACAGAGACTTCGCTGAACAGGTTCATCGTTTCGACGCGATAGAACAGCCGTCTCTGGGCGGGGTTGGTCCTGTACAGCAAGCATTCGATCATGGGTAGAATCTAGCGGGCCAAGGGGCAGGCGCGCAATAAAAAACGGCAGCGCCCGAGGCAGAAAAGACAGCGGTGCCATCTGTGGCGGCAGGTGGCAACGCGTGGCTCAGGCGACGGTTTTACGCAGGGTGATGCTGGTGGGGCGGTCAAACCCCGCGTGCGCCGTGCGGGCATATTCGTGAAAGCCGAGCGCGCGAAAGGTGGCGTGGTTGTCCAACAGCTCCACCCGCGTTTGCAGTTCCAGCTGGCCAAGGTGCAGGGCACGGGCACGGCTCTCGGCGTGGGTGATCAGATGGCGTGCCAGCCCCAGTCGCTGATGGCTGGGGGCGACGCAGAGCTTGCCCAGATAAAGAACCGCCGGTTTCACGCTCAGCACCACACACGCCACGGGTGGTGCGCCGATCGTCCAGATTTCATCCCTATCCGCTGTGGCTTGCAGCGATGGCAAGGTGGTTTGGCCAAGCGAGCTCGGCGGGTCAATGCGCCCCTCCATATAGGCAAAGCAGTCGCGCATCAGATGCAGCACGTCGCCCAGATGGGGGCTGTTACCGCTGATGCGACGGGGGGTCAGCTCCATGTGACGTCGCCCAGAAAGATGTAGCCCGCGCCATATATCGTCTTGATCAACTGCGGGTTTTTGGGGTCTTCGCGCAGTTTGGTCCGCAGCCGCGAAATCCGCACGTCCATCGCCCTGTCAAAGCTTTCAGAGGCGACGCCGCCAAGGCTCGACTGCATCTGCGCGCGGCTGAGCAGGCGTTTGGGCGCGTCCAGAAACAGGCGCAGCACCTCCCCCTCCGCATGGGAGAAGGGGGTTTCGACGCCGCTTTCATCCTCAAGCGCGTAGCGGTCGAAATGCGCCTTCCACCCGCTGAA
>MAAC01018993.1_pt1 | contig 10396 bp, 6 predicted proteins | sample 1115981 | NCBI WGS metagenome assembly MAAC01 (sample SAMN04961126, study PRJNA320927) | seawater metagenome | isolation source: sample BD02T64 sea water enriched with oil for 64 days | place: USA:Gulf of Mexico | collected 2013-07-27 | reverse complement strand
ACTTTTATTGTTATCCTTACCTTATTAGGGCTTAGTCAGCAACAATTTTCTGTTCCAAATCAAGAAATTGTCGTTCAGTTTACTACTAATGAAATTGCCCTACTTGAAACTCAAAATACGATAGCGATTGTAAAAGAGCAGTTGCAAGCTATTGGAGTTGAAAATATTCAGATACATAAAGAGGCTAATGGCAAATTAAAAATTACCTACTTTAGTGATATTGATGTTGCCTCCATAAAAAAAATACTTTCTAAGGAAAAAGATTTAAAGTTAAGCTATTCTTCCATATTTCAAGAAGAAGGAGATTCCAAATTTCCTTCTAACAGGGATTCAAATCATTTTAAACTAGATGTTTTTGAAATCCAAAAAAGTAAAGATGGGGAAGGAGATTTAAACGGATATGCGCTTGAGTTAAAGCCAGAAAGCGATCGTTTTTTTACTTCGGTAGTCTATTTGCCTTTTACAGATGTAGATGTAAAAGAAAGAAATAAAGCTGAAAAAATAGCATATACAATTCATAGAAACATTGCAATTGCAATAGATAATTCTTCACATAACATTCCAGAGGTTAGAGCAGGCCCAGTTACTTCTTAATACACTTTAATAGCTTAATTATTATAATGATCAAGCTATACTAAACTCAATTTAATATCATTAAAAATTAATTGTCAGATTATAGGGTAAATTCTATATTTGCTCGTTTTAAAAAAAACATTTGACTAATAAATAAAATAAAAATGCAAAACAAAGGACTAATAAAAGTATTTGCAATATTGTTTGGATTGGTAAGTTTATACCAGCTATCCTTTACATATATTTCAAATCAAGTGGAAGATGAAGCAAAAGCATTTGCTAATGCTAAATTTCCAGACAACGAACCTGAAAAAAGAGATGCTGCTGAAGCAAGTTACCTAGATTCTATAGGTAATACTGCTGTAATTTTAGGAATAGACTATAATACTGCTAAAGGCAAAGAGCTAAACAAAGGTTTAGATTTAAAAGGAGGTATTAATGTAATTCTTCAAGTATCTGTAAAAGATATCTTAAAGGGATTGGCTAACAATTCTAAAGATGCAGCTTTTAACCAAGCCTTAAATGATGCTTCTACTCTTCAAAAGGATTCACAAGAAACTTATTTAGAGTCTTTCTTTAAAGCTTATGAAGCTTTACCAGGAGAGAACTCTTTAGCATCACCAGATATATTTTTCAATAAAAATTTAGAAGACGATATCAATGCTTCTATGACCAATGAAGAGGTGAAGCCTGTTATTGAAAGAAAAATTGATGAGTCTATTACTGCAGCTTTTGAGGTATTAAGAAAACGTATCGATAAATTTGGAGTTACACAGCCAAACATTCAACGTATTGGAAAATCTGCTCGTATATTAGTAGAATTACCTGGTGCGAAGGATGTAAATCGTGTTAAGAAATTATTACAAAGTACTGCTCAATTAGAATTTTGGGAGGTATATAAAATTGATGAATTGGCTGGTTTTTTGCAAGCAGCAGATTCAAAGTTAGCAGAAGTATTAAAGACAGATGCACCAGTTGAAGTAGAAAAAGACTCTACAGATACCGAAGGAAGTGTAGTGGACGATTTATTAGGAGGTGAAGATGTTAAAGACTCTATTGCTGATGCACAAAAGGAAAGACCTTTACTAGGTAAAATGCAATATCCAGGTTCAGCTGGAAGACCAGAATTAGGAACCTTTTTATTGAAAGATACAGCATCTGTAAATAGCTATTTACGTATGCCACAAGTAAGATCATTGCTTGGTAACGATCAACGTCACGCAAAATTTGTTTGGGGTATCGCAACTGTTAATGATGAATTAGCTGAAGAAGTAATTACCTTATATGCTATTAAATCTAATAGAGATAATACTCCTCCTTTAGCTGGTGGAGTAGTAGTAGATGCACTACAAACTTATGACCAATTAGGAAGAGTTGTTGTGAGTATGCAAATGAATGCTCGAGGAGCTAGAATTTGGGAAGAAATGACTGGTAAGGCATTTAATAATGGTACGCAAATAGCAATTGTACTAGATGATATTGTGTACTCTGCACCAGGAGTAACTACTGGTCCTATCGCAGGGGGTAGTAGTCAAATTTCTGGAGATTTTAGTATTACAGAAGGGCAAGATTTAGCCAATGTATTACGTGCAGGTAAATTGCCAGCATCTGCAGAGATTATTCAAGGTGAAGTTATTGGACCAACATTAGGTCAAGAAGCAATAGACAGTGGAATATTCTCTTTCTTATTGGCACTTGCTTTTGTATTGATTTGGATGGTATTCTATTATGGTAAAGCAGGTATTTTTGCAGATATTGCCTTGGTAGTAAACATCGTATTTATATTTGGAATATTAGCAGGACTAGGAGCAGTACTTACACTTCCTGGAATCGCAGGTATTATTTTAACTATAGGTATGTCGGTAGATGCGAACGTACTTATTTTTGAACGTATCAAAGAAGAGTTAGCAAAAGGGAAAGCACAAAAAGATGCGATAAACGATGGGTTTAATAATGCGCTTTCATCAATTTTGGATGCTAATATTACTACTGGTCTAACTGGATTAATTTTATTGATTTTTGGAACAGGACCAATTCAAGGATTTGCAACTACCTTATTAATAGGTATCGCAACTTCATTATTTACAGCAATATTTATTACTAGATTGTTTATCGATGGTTATACTAGAAATGGAAAGCCATTACCTTGTTCTACTTCATTTACAAAAAACATTCTTAGAAAGAATAATTTCGAATTCTTGAAAAAACGTAAAGTAGCTTATGTTATCTCTGGAATTATGATCGCAATTAGTTTAGGGTCTTTATTTACTGTAGGTCTTAATCAAGGTGTTGATTTTGTTGGAGGAAGAACGTATACGGTTCGTTTTGATAGAGATGTAGATGCAAATGCGATTGAAGATGATTTGGTTGTTGAATTCGGAAGTGCTGAAGCTAAGACCTATGGTGGTGATAATCAACTTAAGATTACAACTAAATATAAAGTAGATGAAAGCGGTACTGAAATAGATGAAGAAATTGAAACGAAGTTGTTCGAAGCTTTAAAGCCAAACCTTCCAGAAGGATTTACTTATGATGAGTTTATAGACGATTACGATAATAAAGTAGCAGGTAGAATGGAATCTTACAAGGTTAGTCCTACAATTGCAGATGATATTAAGAAAGCTTCTTTCTGGGCTGTATTAGGATCTTTAGTTGTCGTGTTCTTATACATATTATTACGTTTTAGAAGATGGCAATTTAGTTTAGGAGCAGTTGCTGCAGTATTCCATGATGTTTTATTAGTATTGGGAATATTCTCTTTAACCTATAAGATTATGCCGTTTAATATGGAAATAGGGCAATCGTTTATTGCTGCAATACTTACAGTAATTGGTTATTCTCTGAATGATACCGTGGTTGTTTTTGACCGTATTCGGGAGTATTTTAATGAGCATTCAACTTGGAAAATTAACAAAGTTATCGATGCTGCATTAAACAGTACTTTAAGTCGTACCTTAAATACATCATTAACTACAATGATTGTATTGTTATCAATTTTCATCTTTGGAGCAGAATCTATTAGAGGATTAATATTTGCATTAATGATTGGGGTATTAGTAGGAACTTACTCGTCATTGTTTATTGCAACACCTGTGATGTTTGATACAGTTAAGAAAAAAGGAATTGACTTAACAGATAAAAATAAAAAAGAAGAGGAAGAAGAAATATAATCCTTCTTTTCTTTTGAAATAAAAAAAACCATCCTGATAAAATCAGGATGGTTTTTTTATGCTTTAATAATCTGTATCGGTTATTTAGAACTAGGCATATGTTTAATAGTAACCTTAGTTAGTTGCCCATTCAATCTTATCTCCTTTTTCTAGACCTAAATTATCAGATAGCCCTGCATTAATTTCGAGAACATACTTTATTGGCCCTTCAGATGGTAATGTAGCTTTATCGTAGGGTTTTGCGTTTTTATGAATGTTAACGATCTCTTTCTTACTATTTATGAAAATGATGTCTATAGAAAACTCAGTGTTTTTCATGTAAAAAGATCGAGTCTTATTTTCTTTAAAAATAAAAAGCATAGATTGATTATCTTCCATAGAATGACGATACATTAATCCAGTTTGGGTTTCGTATTCCGTTTCTGCTATTTCAAGATCTAATGTTTTTATTAGGGAGTCGTTTCCAGCTTTCTTGAGTCTAAGTTCTCCTTCTTTAGTAAAAGTAACTTCTTTGGTTATAGATTTAGTGGAGTTCGGTTCTTTACAACTTTGAAAAAATAGACTTGTTCCAATAATGGCAATAGTAAATATTATTTTTTTCATGAGCTAACAGGTCTGTTTTTGGAAGTGATAATCAGATAAATTCCAGCTAAAATAAAAGGAATACTTAACCATTGACCAGTATTAAGAGCCCATTCACCTCGACCATCTACTTGCGCTTCTTTAACAAATTCTACAAAGAAACGTACCGTCCAAAGCAACACGAAAAATGTTCCTAAAAGAAAGCCCATTTGTTTGCTTTTGTTTGTTTTCCAGTATAAATACCAAAGTGCTAGGAATACGAAGATATATCCAAAAGATTCATATAATTGCGCTGGATGTCTATACGGAATGGCATCTAATAAAGTGGAGTATTCAGGATTATTAACAATTGCAGTATAAGCGTCACTTGCATTTTTAATCCCAGTGGATCTTACTACTTGATATTTTGAAATTCCATCTTGAACAAACTTTACGCCAAGAGGAAAATCTCCAGAAGCTATTCCGATGATTTCAGAATTAATAAAATTTCCTATTCTAACAAAAACAGCACCACTGGCAACTGCAATAACAATTCTATCTAGAACCCAAAGAATTGGTTTTTTTATTACTTTTTTACTGTATAGAAACATTGCTATAATAATTCCTATTGCAGCTCCATGACTTGCTAGGCCTTGAAATCCTGTAAACTCGAATTCTGGAACTGTTCTAAATGGCAGGAATACTGATAAAAAATCTTGTGAAAATAATTCGGGTTGATAAAAAATCACATGACCCAAACGTGCTCCTACTAATGTGGCAAGGACAACATAAATAAACAAACTGTCCATTTTATCTGGTGTTTGCCCTTCCTTGTCAAATATTTTTTTGGTGATAAACCAGCCTATAGTAAATGCAATAACAAACATTAAACTATAATACCTAATTACGAAAAAACCCAAATCGATTCCTTCAGAAGGATTCCAAATAAAACTTAATGAATACATAGTTGATTTTTAATTATAAGAACTGTAAATATAACGAAAGCAATACTTTTTAATTATTAAAGTATAAATTTAATTCTTGTCTTTTTCAGGCACAGGATCGTATCCAGAACCTCCCCAAGGCGATGGAGCGTAAAAAAAATGTCCTGTGTACATTTTTAGCGAACAGGCGTGCTGGTGCTAGGCCGAGTTGTCATTCTTTTCAGGTACAGGGTCGTATCCAGAACCTCCCCAAGGATGACAACTCCCAATACGTTTAATCGCAAGCCATCCTCCTTTAAAAAGTCCGTGTTTTTGTAATGCTTCTATTGCATAATGAGAACAGGTTGGGCTATATCTACAGGTGGATGGTAAAATGGGGGAAATTAATAATTGATATCCTTTTATAAGTAGAACAAAAGGATATGTAATTATTTTTTTCATAAAAAAATAGGCGAAATATATTATAAGTAATTACTAAAGCATTTAGTTCAAAGTAAAACTAGTTCCATCTTTTCCGTCCTTTAATTGAATCCCTGCGTCTAATAATTGATCTCGAATTAAATCGCTAGTGGCAAAATCTTTATTTGCTCTAGCTTGATTCCTTAAACCGATTAATATAGATATCGTATCAGACAATTTATTGCTGTCATTAGATTCTACGTTTACGGAATCTACTAAACCAAGTACAACGAATATAAAGTCAGACATCGTTTTTTGTAGCAAATCAATATCACTTTGTGTTAAAGATGTTTTTCCTTCTTTAGCCGAATTAATAGTTTTTGCTGCTTCAAATAATTGAGCGATAAGAATGGGACTGTTAAAATCGTCATTCATAGCGTCATAACAAGATTGTCTCCATTTAGACACATCAAAATCACTTTTATCAGAAGCTTTTATTCCAGATAACATTCTATAGGCATCCATCAATCTATTAAATCCTTTTTCTGAAGCTAGTAATGCTTCATTAGAAAAATCTAAAATACTTCTATAATTGGCCTGAAACATAAAAAACTTAGCAACTGTAGGTGAAAAAGACTTACTTAAAATGTCATTCTCTCCAGAAAATAATTCGGAAGGTAAAATGTTGTTTCCAGTAGATTTAGCCATTTTTTTACCGTTTAGGGTAAGCATATTGGCATGCATCCAATAGTTAACAGGATTTACATTTGTTGAAGCTTCAGATTGTGCAATTTCACATTCATGATGTGGAAATTTTAAATCCATTCCGCCACCATGTATGTCAAACTGTTTGCCTAAATACTTTGTGCTCATAGCAGTACATTCTAAATGCCATCCCGGAAAACCATCACTCCAAGGAGAAGGCCAACGCATAATGTGTTCTGGTTCCGCTTTTTTCCATAATGCAAAATCTTGTGGGTTTTTCTTATCTGTTTGAGCATTTAATTCTCTGGTATTGGCAATCATGTCTTCCAGATTTCTACCGCTGAGTTTTCCATATGAATGTTCTTCATTGAACTTATGAACATCAAAATTAACAGATCCATTTATTTCATAAGCATATCCTTCAGAAAGAATTTTTTCAATAATTCCAATCTGCTCAATAATATGACCAGTTGCTGTTGGTTCAATGCTAGGAGGTAAGGCATTAAATTGAGACATGGTTGTATGAAAATCTACGGTATATCGTTGAACGATTTCCATGGGTTCCACCATTTCCATTCTAGCCTTTTTCGCAATTCGATCTTCACCGCTATCGGCATCATTTTCTAAATGACCTGCATCGGTTATGTTTCTTACATATCGAACTTTATAGCCCAAATGTTTTAAATAACGAAAAACCAAATCGAAAGACAAAAACGTACGACAATTCCCTAAATGAACGTTGCTATAAACCGTTGGCCCACAAACATACATTCCAACTACTCCTTTATTAATAGGAGTGAATTTTTCTTTAGTTTTTGAAATAGAATTATAAATACTAAGTTCTTGTTGCTCGATAAGTTTCATTGTTTTTGTCTGGTGTATGTAGGTTTTGTTCAGACTTATCTGAAAATCCTTTTTATTTTTTTAAATAATTTATTGTGATAATAAAAGGTCTTATTAAAATTCGGTGTCAAATTTTACATAATCCAAAAACTCTCTACGAGTATCTGCATTTTTAAATTTTCCTCCAAATTCACTGGTAATAGTACTGCTATCAATATCTCGAATTCCTCTAGAGTTAACACATAAATGTTTAGCATCTATAATACAGGCAACATCTTTTGTATTAAGAACCTTTTGAAGTTCTTTTACAATTTGTATGGTAAGTCTTTCCTGTACTTGAGGGCGTTTTGCAAAATAGTCTACCACTCTGTTCATTTTTGATAAACCTACAACGGTACCATTAGAGATATAGGCAATATGTGCCTTACCAACTATAGGAAGTAAGTGATGCTCGCAAGTAGAGTATAATGTGATGTTTTTTTCTACAAGCATTTCGCCATACTTATACTTATTGTCAAAAGTGGAAGCTTTAGGTTTATTATCAGGATTTAATCCGCCAAATATTTCTTGAACAAACATTTTAGCTACTCTCGTTGGAGTACCTTTTAAGCTATCATCGGTTAGGTCCATTCCTAAAGTGTTCAAAATGTTTTGAACGTCTTTTTGAATGAGTGCTATTTTCTCTATTTCACTAAGGTCAAATGCGTCAGGACGTAAAGGTGTGTCTGATGAAGTGCCAACATGATCGTTTCCAAATTCTTCTATTTCTTTCAATTGTTTTTCTAAATCCATAGGTATTAATTATAATACAGTGCGCAAAGATACGCATTCAATTAAAGTTATGAAAAATTGAATATCAATAATTTAATTTTTGAAATTCTATTTTATCATAAATATTCCTTAAATTTCGCGCAATATTTAATGTTTTGCTATGAAATATTCCCCATATTCACTTTTAGTGTTAATTTTTCTATTGTTTTTTTCAAAAAATAATTATGCCCAAGGCCCAGGATCCTTGTTTGTAGATGCAGGTGTAGACGTTGTAATTCCTTGTGGAACGGGAGGATGCGCAGATATTACTGCAGATTATTTAGAGATACACGAAACGTTTAGTACCAATTATACAGTAGAATCTATACCCTATAATCCACCATTTCCCTTTAATGGTTTGGCAAATAACATGAATCCAGATCAGGATGATCGATGGTCAGTAGTGGAAACACTGCCTTTTGATTTTTGTTTTTTCGGTAATTTAGAACAACAATTTAGAGTAGGTTCTAATGGTTTAATTACTTTTGAAGTAGGAGGAGATGACTTTAATGCTTGGTCTTTTGACGCAGATTTACCCAATAACACACAAGAAGCATTAGCAGAAGGGAATATTTTTACACCGGTACATGATATAGATCCTTTTGCGGGTACTGGTACAGATGAAATTGGTTATGAGGTGTTGGGAACCTACCCTAATAGAGTATTAGTAGTTTCTTTCTTTGCAGTTTCCTATTTTAGTTGTGATGCTGTTCGAGCAACACATATGGCAGTTTTATATGAGTTTTCTAATGTAGTTGAAATTTATATTCAAGATGCACCAAATGATCAATGTGCTGGATGGAACGATGGAAATGCTGCTTTGGGGATTCAGAATAATGATGGTGATATTGCTTATGTACCACCTGGAAGAAATACTTCAGACTCTCCTTGGGCTGCTTTTAATGAAGCTTGGAGTTTTGCACCAGATGGTGTGGATACTTTTGTTTTTGAATGGTTAGATTCAACTGGAACCGTAATTGGGAATACTGCAACAATTAATGTTTGTCCTGCAGGGGGTTCAGAAATATTCACAGCTAGAGTTACTTATACAAATACATGTAATGGAGATGTAGTTGTATTAGAAGATGATGTGTTGGTTACCGAAGATTCACCTTTTACAGTGGACTTGGGGCCAGATGTGATCACCTGCGATACGCCAGATATACTTTTAGATGCGGATCAAGGAGTTCCAAGTTATACCTATCAATGGTTTTTAAATGCAGCTCCAATTGCAGGAGCAACAAATCCTACCTATTTAGTAACTGCACCTAATTCTGGGACTTATTCAGTTGAAATAATTGACCCTGCGGATCCACTTTGTCCTGGAATAGATCAAATAATAATTACTTATTTACAAACACCTATAATTGCAAATCCTCCAATAGATCTTTTTCAATGTGATGATGGAGTCAATACCGGGGTATTTGATTTAACAGTAAATTCTTTTTTAATCTTAGGAGGTCAAGATCCTTTAGTTTTTGAAGTAAAATTTTATGAAACATTTGTAGATAGTCAGAACGATACCAATGAAATATTAACTCCTACAACTTATCCAATTATAGGAACGGTACAAACTATTTATGCAAGAATACAAGAAATTACTACTGGAGAGTGTTTTGATTTAACAGATTTTGAAATTGAATTTTTACCAGCAACTGCTGGTCCAATGACTGATTTTGAAGCCTGTGATTATGATTCAGATGGTTTAGTAAGTTTGGATTTAATAACTCTGAAAGATCCTGAAGCCTTAAATGGGCAAGATCCATTACAGTATAATGTATCTTATCATGCGTCTCAAGCAGATGCAGATCTTGGTATAAATGCTTATCCAAACCCATATGTAGTTACAGCTCCTTCGGAAACCATTTTTGTTCGGGTAGAAAGTTTGACAACAAATACTTGTTATGCTACAGATAGTTTTGATGTTAATATTAATGTAGCGCCAATAGCTTTAATTCCACTGCCTTATATACTTTGTGATGAGGTTCCTAACGATGGGTTTGCAATTTTTGACTTAACTACAAAAGATATTGAAGTTACTGGAGGTAATCCAGATGCTGTGGTCTCTTATCATGTATCTCAATTGGATGCTGATACTGGAAATAATCCAATAAACCCTCCTACAGCCTATACTAATGTTGTTTCAGGTTTTCAAATTGTATATGTACGAGTTGAAAATATAAATAGCTCTGATTGTTATAATACTACAGAGTTGGTCTTACAAGTCGACAAAGCTCCTGCTATCACGGATCCTATCACCGATTATTTTATCTGCGATAATGATCAGGATGGCATAGAAATATTTGATTTAACGAGCAAAGATGAAGAGATATTAAACACCTTGATAGGTGTTGTGTTGAGTTATTATAATACCCAAGGCGATGCCTTGGC
>MAAC01008098.1_pt1 | contig 10398 bp, 8 predicted proteins | sample 1115981 | NCBI WGS metagenome assembly MAAC01 (sample SAMN04961126, study PRJNA320927) | seawater metagenome | isolation source: sample BD02T64 sea water enriched with oil for 64 days | place: USA:Gulf of Mexico | collected 2013-07-27 | reverse complement strand
GATGAGCTAGACAAAAAAATCAAAGAACTGACATCGATGCGTAATGGGCTACGACACGCTGCGGCTTGCAGCGCGCCTAGCCATTTGGAATGCCCTAAATTTAGGCGTTTGCTTCATATCGCGGGCAAGAACCGTTCTAGGCAACCGAGTAAGTTAAAGAAAGAACTAACCAACTAACGTTAAGCGCATGGTGTTATGTGCTGCTTGTGAAATGTATGTGTATTGGACAGCTCATCCAAATCCAGATTCTCCAGTATTTGACCCAAGGCGCGCCCTATCACGGAGGCATTTCGTATCATCGGGACTTTTGGCCAGGTACTGCGCCTCCCCGCCAGAATGAGGTTTTCAATTTCTTGATCTTCTAAATATTCAAAAAGTGCATTGCGCCAATAGAAGTCTTTTTTCTCCAATATAATGTTGATATCGCCGGTATATTTCTGGTCAAGCACTGCATGGGATAACAAAATGGCCGGACTAATATATGAACCGCCATATTTTGACATCAGTTTCTCAGTGGAGATTAACCCGTCTTTAAGTATATCCGTAAGCGTGTTAGTAACGTTTCTGCGCAGACCTTTAGTATGTTTTAGTTTAGGGTCAGCAACAAAAGGTAATGCCATTGGATTAATTAAACTAACAATATAATGATTTACACCAAATAAACGCGCCAGGCGTTTGGCTGGTAAATCTTCTGAAAAGGATCCATCACACCACTTACGAGAGGGCAAGTAGGGTTTAGGTTTTCCGTCTATACCTTTGGCATAGAGCGTTACGGGTGGCACTACTCCCGGAAGGCTACTTGATGCGTCAACAGCGGATCTAATGTAAACATTGGGCGATGTAATCGCGTTCATTAAGCGGGACGTTTGGTGCTTCTCTGATGGTGCAATAGAAATACTGATGTAGCGCCCCGTATGTTCATAGGCTTCTTGAAAGGTCATATCTGAACAAAAGCCATCTAACGCTTGTTCTTTAATAGACATGGGTGAGTGTTGCTCGTGAAGCCCCATTAGCACAGACAGTGGGTTCGGTCCTCGTGGCAAATCATATTGGTAATTGTAAAAGTGTCCTTGGCGTAACTCCTCGTCAGTTTTGGTACCCAGTTGCGCTCCAATCCAAGAACCTGCGCTGGCACCTGATATGACATTGGGTAATAAGTTTTCATCAATGAGTGTTTGTACTACGCCGTGATGAAAATATATCAGGCCGGCACCGCCGCTTAGCATTAAGGCTGAGCGGCCAAAGCAGTGACTTGCTCGACGAAAGAAGTCGAGTTTTTCATCAAACGGGATTTGTGCGTCGTTTGCCTTAGCAACAAAATGTAATGATTCGACAATTTTACTGACATAATCATCCACTAGCAGCTTGGTGCCGTATTGCGCTTGACGATAGAGCCGCGGGCTTCCCATCCCGCCGACATTACCGTGAATCCCCTCATTTAACGCAAACAGCAAACCATGGTGATTTTTATCCTCTAGTAAGCGGCACAGGTTATCATGACGAATTCGAATTTCTGCACTGTCATACAGCGAGCTGTTTTCAGCTGACTTCCACTTATCCTTTCCCGATGCACTGTCATGCTCTTTTGCTAAAGATATCCAATCCGGATAGTCCTCTGCGGCCGCCATTTTACTACCAATAGCTTGGAGTTTACTGCTCTTAAAAATTGTCATGTATTCACTCAAAGTTTTCGTCAAGATTGGTGTAGCTGCACTTTTTAAGATAGTAGTGCTTAAGGTAGTGGCGCTTAAGATACATTCTTAAATATCGGCTTCACGTTTCCTTCTTGTCGTTTTTGTGATTTTTTACGTTCGCGTTTTTCCAGCTCAGATTTTGGCGGTGCCTCGTAAACCATTTGATAACTAGCATTCACTACGGTCTCTGAGATTTTAGGAAATAGGTAATACATGCCAAGCGCCGCTACGCCTAGTGATCCTATTTTTCGCTTATTCCGGGTAACAATCATATCCAACATCCAGTCCACTGCCTTTTCTGGCGACATTACAGGGACGTAATCATAGATTTTAGTGGGAGCGATCATCGGTGTACGCACTAACGGGTAGTTGATCGTTGAAATCGTCACTCCCGTGTGGGCAAGTTCATTGGCAGTTGCCCAACTCCATCCTTCTAGTGCCCATTTCGATCCCAAGTATGCGGAAAAACGAGCTGGATTCGCTTGCACACCAACCGTTGAAACATTCACGATATGGCCGTCGTCTCTTTCTAACATGCCTGGCAACAAATTCATCGCCATGCGAATAGAACCAAAATAGTTAATTTGCATGGTGCGTTCATAGTCATGAAAACGATCAAAGCTGAATTTCACAGAACGACGAATCGATCGCCCAGCATTATTAATCAAAATATCAACGCCGCCGTGTTCTTCAGTGACTAACTTGCATACGCGGTCGCAATCATCACCGTCGGCGAGATTTGTTGGGTACGCAAACGCGTTGCCCCCTTGATCTCGAATATCTTCAGCAAGCTCTTCTAACGTATCTTTTGAGCGGGCAACTAACAGCACCGTTGCTCCCGCGAACGCTAATCGATGCGCCACTTGCGCACCAATGCCAGAGCTCGCCCCTGTGAGCAAAATCACTTTATTATTAACGCGTTCTTCTAGAGCGCTCCTAGATTTAAAAATACTTTTGGTATTCCACGTCCAGTGATCTTTGGCCCGCTTAAAATACGGCATAATTTCTGGTCTACGTAGCAGCACTTTTTCTTTTGATAACTCAGCAGCAGATTTTCTGTTAGCCGCCTTTTTAGTTTGTGGCGACAAGTACTCTCTCCAATAGCGCCATAACACAGGCATGTAATCTGCTAACACGGGCGGTTTTATCGTGCTGTTTGATAATGCAATTTGAGTGTTAGAACAGCCATAGGTCGTAGGATAAGTCACATAACCTAAAGCACTTGGTGCAATTCCAAGGCGCCCCAACAAATTCTTAACCCAGGTTTGCGTTGCTAACGCTGGAATGGCATTTTTTGGTAGCAAATTAAGGGTGCTATTGGGCACTTCCCAGGCAAATGCAGGTAGCTTATTTGATTGCGCCGCAATGAGATTAAACAACTCTCCAAGCCGGTAGTGAGTAGGGTCGGTTAAATGGAAACATTGCCCATCAAGATCTGGCTGATGAGCAATATGCACCATGGCTTCTGCCACATAATCCACGGGAACAATATTAAATTGACCACCTTCTATACCAACAAGGGGCAGCCAGCTTGGTAACGCTCTCCCTAGGGTTTCCAATAGCTGGAACATATAATAAGGGCCATCAATTTTATCCATCTCCCCTGTTTTTGAATGCCCCACGACCATCGATGGGCGGTAGATACGATAAGGGATTTCCGCTTCCTCTCTGACGCAACGCTCCGCCTGGTGCTTGGTAATAAAATAAGGGTCATCTAAGCCCGTGGCTTGTTCGAACATGGACTCCGTAAAGCGCCCAGCATAAGTTCCTGCCACAGCGATTGAACTCACGTGGTGAAAACAACCCGCATCAAGTGTTTGCGCGGCTTGCAACGCATTTCTTGTACCTTCTACATTGGTCTTTTGCTGCGGTTCCGCTTCTGCGGTTAAGTCATAAATCGCCGCCAAATGAAAAACATGATCTATCTTGCCTTTGAGCTTAAACAGGTCAGTTTCGGCAATACCCAAATTCTGCGCCGTTAAATCTCCACAAAGCTCGGATAGCCTTTCTTTGCTGGCACCTAAGGAATCACGAATGTTATCCAGTTTGCCTTCCGACCCAGGGCGCACCAAGACGTGAATATTGGCCTCTGGCATGGTTAGAAGCCTTTCAATAACAAAGCGACCGATAAAGCCTGTACCACCGGTAATAAGATAATTCATGACAAAACCCTCTTTGACTAACAAGTGTTAGTTAAAGTAATACTTAGAAATATATAAGTCAACCCGTAATATTGCTCATAATACGCCGTATAGTTGCGCTACACGGGTGCTAACGGTAGACTAACAGCTGTATGTTTGTTGATAAAAAAGCAGGTTGTTGTCCCTATGACTCTTTCAAAAGCGGTTACCGAGCTCAAAGCCACCAAATCCTCACGATCTCGAAAGGGTCGCAAGGAGGAGACCCGTCACCGAATCCTGATGGCGGCCTTACAGCTAGTAGAGGAAGGTCGCAGCCCAAGTGAGCTTGGCTTAAGAGAAGTGGCCAGGTCTGTCGGAATGGCAGCGCCTTCCATTTACAATCACTTTGCCGATATGGATGAATTGGGTATTGCGCTTGTAGAAGAAAGCCTTGCACGGTTACGAAGCGTTGCTCGCTCTGCCAGAAAACAGATGCAGATTGAGGATCCAACAAAAGCACTAAAACTGTTGCTTCAGCAGTTTTTACTTAGCATTAACGAGTCGGAGTCTGCGCTTCGGTTACTCATCATGCAGTGGTTTAACCCCAATCCTGAATACCGAAAAATCATTCGTCGTGACATGTCGATTATGCGTCAGGATCTGGCGGAAAACATGGAACAAACCGCTGCTGAAAAAGGGTTGAAGCTCGGGGAGTTTTCACTTGAATCTGACATTATATTTTCTTTGCTGATCACCTATATCCTTAATGCCATGGATATGGACAAAGCCAAACGCGAAGAGCGCCTTAAGGTGCTAGAGCAGCAAATACTTATGATTGTTATGCGAGGCCGACTGTAAGCGCGACTAAAGAAAAATCATTTCGTCTCAATTGGGAAATATTCTTCTCTGACAATTTTTTGATTCCTCCATGTTTGAATGTGTTTACCAGTAAACTCGATCAGTTTCGATTCAGCACCCGTCATTTTGTAATCGAACGTCAGCTCTGCAATATCACCCCTAATTATCCGAGACACCAACCTCACATCAAACGCCTCAATCGTTTCTATAAAACCTTTCTGTTTATCGTATGCCTCACGCATGGACCTTGCGAATACAGTGCCATCATTTAACATGATGACATTTTCGTCGTAGTACTTTTCACACAGCTCCAACACGAGACCCGATTGGTTCATTTCGATAAAATCATCTACTAATGCTTGCACTATTCATCATCCTTTAATGGAAATATAAGCCATATATTACATTTTACTTTCGAGCTACTAAAAACAACGCACTATTCAATTCGGGCTGCCATTCATATTCTATGTTAAATCCGGCTTGGATAAAACTCTGCTTTAGGGACTCCACATTAAACACCTGCACGCTAGGTAGAAACGGTGTCCACCGGAAAATAGGGGCCACAAATTTAAACCAACTCCCCATTTCACCAATACATTTATCACTATGGAATTGTCTTTAACTTACTATTGCATAAATGCATGCTTTTTTAAGATTTCTGTAAAAACTCCAGTTTCCTTTAGTTCTTGCAAGCCTTCATTGAAATCTTTCAGTTTATTTTTTGGATTTTCTGCTTCTTTCGAAATGATCAAATGCTGTTGTTTTTCTTCTAAAACGGGCTCCATCCATTCTATATTTTTAGCGTATTTCTGGAATTTATGCTGAGCCAGAATATATCGGGAGTATTCCTTATCTACTACAATTAGGTCGACTCGATTCTTACTCAAAATTTTAAAGCTTTGGAGGTCTTTACTCACAAACATTATTGGGATCCCTGACTCTTGAAGCCCCTTTGGTTGAATATACCCTCTTACACTGCCTAATTTGTAACCCTGTTCTTTTAAGTCGAGATAATCCTTATAACGGATATCCTCATTTTTTCTTTTGTAAAACCCAATGAAATTAGAAAGGATTGGCTCAGAATAAAGAAAATACTCAGCCCTCTCCGTCGAATACCAAACACCTACCATTCCATCAACTTTCCCGCTCTTGCTCCATGCTATCGCTCTGGCCCAAGGAAGAAAATTTATTTTGACATCATAACCCATGACATTATAAGACTTTGCAATCACTTCAATCAAAGGGCCATAGTTATCCAATTTTTCCCCATAAAAGGGTGGGTAATCCATTGCAGCCAGGAGTACTTCTTTCGACATTGCTTGCGCAGAGATGAATAACATCACCAGGCCTAACATATATATTTTCAACATCACTTGAACCGCTTATAACGTAAGTGGAGTTCTGTTGTACAGTTTAACCTACACACTCCGATGTTAGCTCATCTTAGAAAGCATGTTTAATGGCATAATTTTCATCGGGTAGCGCAACAAAGCCCAAGGCCAAGAAGGCACATAACTGTTATCGGGTTCCTTTTCGATAGATTTGACGAGCGCCCTACAACCCGTGTCGGTATCAACGATAAACGGTACTGTTTTTACTTTTTCATTAATCTCACTTCGGATAAATCCAGGGTGTACCGTGGTAACTTTAATCGGTGTGTTTTGAACATCCACTCGGATACCTTCACTGAGTGACGTTATTGCTGCTTTGGTTGCTGCATACACCGTCATTGCACGGCGGAACCCTCGAACCGCACTGATAGATGAGATGGTCACTAGATGCCCTGCATTTTGTTCTCTAAATATTTCCATCGCGGCTTCGCATTGCGCCAACGCAGATACAAAGTTGGTGATGGCGGTTTGTTTATTCGCTTTAAAGTAGCCCGTACCTATTGATGCGCCTTTACCCATGCCAGCGTTAACGATGACTCGATCAATGGTTCCCATGTCTTCTTTGAAGGCCTTGAACACTTCAAAAACCTGGTCATGATCATCAACATCAAGCGGTCTGATATAAACATTTATCGTGGGGTAATTTTTCTCTAGCTCTGCTTTTAATTCTTCAAGTCGTTCAACCCTACGTGCACACAGCGCCAAATCCCTACCCATTTCTGCAAACTTGATGGCCATGCCTTTACCAAGCCCCGAGCTGGCACCGGTTATGAGAATATTCTGTCGCTTCATCGTTTGATCCTTATCATCTGATCCGTATTGAGGTTTTTACAAGAGTATACGCACAATCTACCATGTAAGCATTTTGACGAAAAGCCATTCTGCGGGCATAAAAAAAGCACGGTCAACTTAATGAACCGTGCTTTGATGTTACTTGTTTACTTTATTCAGAAAATGCAGCGGTATAGAGCGCACGTATATCATTTCCTGCAGCATCTTTGGTGACGTTACCGCCAACAAAGAACGTGTTCCCATACACTGCCAAGGTATTTCGCGTGAGTGTTTGTGCCATATCACCAGTAGCAAGTAAGTTTCCATTACTGTCAAATTGTTGAGGGTTGCTGCTACCGACAATAATGAGTTTGTCATCACCCGTTAGGTGAGCATTATCGCCCTCTCCTTCACCTGAATGTACCTTTTCAAAAATCACTTGGCCATTATCGCTATTAAGTTTGGTGATCTGTCGACCTTTTGTGCCCGCGGTGACATTAAGAACATCGCCATCGGACGTTAGAAATAAATGAACCTTTCCAGATTTGTAGTAACTGGATGATGGGCGGTTATCAGGAATAAACCGAGCCCATTGCTGAGTACCATTCATATCAACCTTAACGACGCGTGCCGCTGCACTGTCTCCACCACTAGATCCATTGTTCGATAGGTAAGATACATAAACATTCTCACTGCTATCCAGTTGAATGCGAGCCATTGCAGTAACATCACTTGGAGCGTTCACACTCCACACTAAGTTGCCTTGTGCATCATGGCGTGTAATAGCAGTCCAAGTAGCTTGGATAACAGATCCATCATCAGTAACCTGTACTTCCCAAGGGTAAATGTCACCGTTATCGATAGTGGATTGCAGGTTGCCATTTAAGTCGTAAATTCGTGTTATTCGTGCAGGTACATAAACAAAACCATCTTTAATAGTTACAGAAAGCCCAAGCCCTTCAAAGGTGTCTTGCCACAATAGCTGACCGTTGCTGTCTGCGGCTAAGATAAAACCATCACCAACAACATAAAGGTTACCGTTATCATCGGATTCAACTTCATACACGGTGTAGCGCTCACCCGGGTAATCTAACAATGACTGCCAGATTTGGTTTCCGTTGCGGTCTTGCTTAACAAGTACGATTTTATGTACTGAATCGTAAGCTGGGGTTGTTGGGTCACCATCGAACCCTGCATTACCAACAGTAACTAGGTCGCCGTATACATCTAATGTCATGTCTTTGTTGCTAGTGGTAAACACAGTAACCGGGGTTTCCGGTACCACATAAGACTCCCAATCGGGGGCGATTTCCTGATTTGTACCACCACCACAACCTGCAAGTAGTGTCACAAGACCAATAATAAGTGAGTTTTTCCGTATCAATTCCATCGTATTCATAGCTCCTAGGCCCTTAGATTGGGTTAACCAAATTTTCCTAGGCATTCTATAAGGATGGCGCGAAACTTGTTGTTTAATTATGTATTGGAATTGTAACCATGATTCTTATACCAAAACGATATATGCAACAGAGTTGCGTAAAGCACGCTAAAGAACCTGTTCGCTACTTTTTTGGCACCGGGTTACGTGACCATTATCGGTTCTCATACTGGCATGGATGTAACAACTGAAGCGAACTCTTATATGTTTGAGTTAAGTTGCTCCACTGAGTTTTAAGGGCCACTGGGTTTTATAGCTCACTGGATTTTAATATCTACCGGACTAACTGACTAACAGGCGTAAAGGTTGTATCTGCAGATGTTCGATTCACTTGTAATGGAAACTGTTTCTTCACCGCCTTTTCTCCAATATTAACCATCAACTTATTTAACGGCGGAATCGCCATTCGAACTAATTCGGTTCCCATTCGCAAGGGCGCCTGTGCTGGCCAGAAGTATTTTGTTTTCGTTTTCGGCAATCCTAACTGATCCCCTGCCTCATCTCCCAAAATGTACCGAGTGTAGCCAATGCGAAATTTACTTTCTAATGAAGCCAGCTGCTGACTCCGCCAATTATCTTCTGCAAATTGGTAAGGTGCTTTTGCGAGGGCCTGCCCTAATGCTTTACTGTCTTCATCTGACTTACAAATAGTGGCGATAACGTGATACATCGCCCGCATGGAATCAGCTTCATTTGCCGGTAAAATACATTCCTCAACACCCATTAGATAACCAATATAACGCCACAGATGTACAACAGCCTCTCGTTCTTTTTTGGTAAAGATAAAACCTATAGAGCGTAACCCTGTTAACCATATTGTAGAAAACTCCAATATGGTCGCCATACTATCCCATTGATTTAACGGGTGCCCCCATGCGTTAGACCACTTGTCAGACTTAACCAACATAGCGCGAACCTGTGCGTGCATGAGCCTGACTCGAACCGCACTTTTAAATCCGTCTTTCTCCCTGCCTAACCCACCAATAGTCGTTACATCCATCCAAAACTTACTTGTTTCTACTAAGCGCCTTGGGGTTAAGCGATCCAGCTGGCCGGTAAAAACCAACGGCTTGGCAGCGGCTGCGCCAAGGTAGCCTCCCATCAACGCTAGATTACGTAATACTAGCTCTCCCGATGGGCCTACACGACGAGAAATATCACAGGCCAGCTTTAATTTATCGTGGTCTAACCATATTGGTTCATTATCCACTTGAAGAAAAAAATCGCGTAATGCTTGTGGAGGCTGTTCAACACTATCAATACCGTTTTCTAAAGCTTGGATTGCTAGTTCGCGCCCCTTTCCCGTTGGAAGCGTGTCATACATTTTAACCACAGCATCCGCTAAGGGATCTCCCATCATCATATGACGTTTAATGCTGTCTAATTGCCCTTCGCTAGGGTGTGGGTCTGAGCCGTAGAATAATTTGAAAATGTTACGCCCTGCCTTTAACGAAGATCGATTATGATTTCCGACACGGGAAGATAACTCTGCATATTGGTTATTATTTTTATTCATTATGTTCCTGCTTTTCAAAACACATCATAGAACTGGGTAGTTTCAATATAACAGCATATGGTTATGTGTCAAAAATATCAGAAGACATTACAGGAATTTGTCTCGCACTAAAAAGTAGAACAAAAGGCCCTTATTGGCCTTTTGTTCTAAGGGACAGTTAATTGAGCGAGACAGCATAATCTCCAACGATAAAGGCATGTCTAGACTGAATAACAACACGATACATGCCACCGGCGACAAGGTTTAAACCCGTAAAGCCGTTATAACCATTTCCAAGCAACACGCCATTAGGCTGATAAACACTCACGTAAGTTTGTGTATCGCCAGTCGTTGTCAATGTAAAGCTGCCTCCTGCACTCGCTTCAAATTGATAACTATCTAGATCATTCGATGTGAAAGACGCCTGTACTGTATCGCCACTATCAATAACCCCGTGTTCATTAGCCGTTGATCCATTTGCATAATGGAATTCATAATTATCAACGGTAAAGGCAAAACGACCTTGAACAACAATACGATACACCCCGCCTTGAGCTAAATTATTTGCATAGAAACCATTATAAGAGGTTCCTAATAAACTACCGTCGGGGTTATAAACATAGAGGTACGT
>MAAC01018620.1_pt1 | contig 10399 bp, 8 predicted proteins | sample 1115981 | NCBI WGS metagenome assembly MAAC01 (sample SAMN04961126, study PRJNA320927) | seawater metagenome | isolation source: sample BD02T64 sea water enriched with oil for 64 days | place: USA:Gulf of Mexico | collected 2013-07-27 | reverse complement strand
ATTTAGGAATCAATCCCGTATCCATAGGCCGAGCCATGGTGGTTAATATTAAAGCCAAACGCATCAAGCAAGGCGGAAGTACCCTCACCATGCAACTGGCGCGATTATGGTTTAAAAATAAGAAACGAACCGTGAGTCAAAAATTACTGGAATTGGCCATAGCTATCCATTTTGAAATTAATTACAGTAAAGATGAAATCTTAAACTTATATATGAGTCATGCGCCATTTGGAGGCAATGTAGTGGGCTATGAAGCCGCTGCATGGCGTTATTATGCCCGTCAACCCAAAGACTTATCGTGGGCCGAACATGCCGCTCTGGCGGTGCTGCCCAATGCACCATCTGTTATTTATCCGGGTAGGAATAGCTCCGTATTTAAAAACAAACGGAACCGTTTATTAGATCAACTATTGGCCCATGATATCATTGATTCCAGTACCTGTGCGTTATCTAAATTGGAAATGCTGCCTGGTGCGCCATTGCCTTTGCCCAAGTATGCCAATCACTTGATGGATAGAGCGGCACAAATGTATCCCGGTGAGCGGGTATCTTCCCATATTCAGTACGGATTACAAAAATCTACGCAGCTACTCATTAATAAGTATGTGCAGCAATACACCTACAATAATATACACAATGCAGCAGCCCTTATTATAGAAACCAAAACAGGAAATATTATTGGATATGTAGGCAATGCTACCAACGCCAAGGATCATAACAATCAGGTAGATGTAATCAAAGCGGTGCGGAGTACAGGAAGTGTGCTCAAACCATTTTTATATACCTATATGCTCAGTCAAGGGGAGTTGTATCCATCTATGTTAGTGGCAGATATCCCTACGTATTTTTCGGGGTATGCACCTCAAAATTATTACGAAGAATTTGATGGAGCCGTGCCGATCAACGAAGCATTAACCCGTTCGTTAAACATTCCATTTGTACGTCAATTAAAAAATCATGGCGTAGATCGGTTTTATCATGAACTCGAAAATCAGGGATTCCGAACCCTGAAATACCCATCCAGTCATTACGGACTCTCCCTTATTTTGGGTGGGGCAGAAGGTTCCTTATTAGAAATAACCAGTATGTATGCCGGTATGTCGCGTACCGTACTGGATGCCGCAGATATTAAAGAATTAGATGACCAAATATTCATTTCTCCTTATTTTGATAAAGCTCCCAAGAAATTGGATTACCCCAAGGCGCAACTGCACCCGGGAGCGGTGTATACCACCTTAAAAACCTTGCAAGAAGTAAATCGACCTATCTCGCACGAAGGGTGGCGATCCTTCAACTCCAACCATCCCATTGCATGGAAAACCGGAACCAGTTTTGGAAATAAAGACGCTTGGGCCATTGGAACCACTCCCGAATACACCATTGGTGTTTGGGTAGGGAATGCCGATGGTGAAGGCCGAGCGGGATTAACCGGACTCAATTCAGCGGCTCCCATATTATTCGATGTTTTACAATTTTTGCCGGCTACCTCCGTGTTTCCGGAACCCTACGAATACTTTAAAGAAGAAATTATCTGTAAAGAAAGCGGGCGCATAGCTAATACCTATTGTCCGCATACCGATACGGTTTCCGTACCCGATGTGCATTACGATTTATTGCCTTGTAGTAATCACAAATGGGTGCATTTAGATGCCTCCCAAAAATACCAAGTCCATGCCTCATGCGAATCGGTAGCGAACATGGTTTCTAAAAGTTGGTTTGTGTTGCCTCCCGTGCAAGAGTGGTACTACAAACGTAAATCGGCTACCTACCTGAGTTTGCCACCTTACCGTTCCGATTGTATTTCGAATGCCGAAAACCCGATGCAGTTTATTTACCCCAAACAACACCACAAAATTTATATCCCACTCGAGTTAGATGGTAAGCAAGGACAAGTAGTTTTTGAACTCGCCCATCGTCAAGCCGGCACCAAAGTATATTGGCATTTAGACCAAACCTACCTAGGCGTAACCCAACACACCCACAAAATGGGCTTGGTCACCCCCAAAGGCAAACACGTGATTAAAGTGACGGATACTTTAGGGAATGAAATTACACAGTATTTTGAGGTGTTGAGTGAGTAGTGTTGCGCTATTGCGCAAGCTGTCGGCTGACTGCTGTTAGCTGTTAGCTCTTTTGTTCCAGTCTTTGAGATTCGCAACTTCCATCCTTATTCATTCATTTCCTTAAATATACTTAAAAGCATATAGAATCAGATATGATTATTACATTATATCGAATTACATATAATTATGTATATTTGGATGAACTTATATTTAAAAGCATATAATGAAACAATTATCAGAGTTTGTCAAAGACCGGAGAAAGGAAGTAAACCTGACTCAGGAAGAGTTCGCAGAACGCACAGGAGTTGCATTGACGGTAGTCCGAAAAATTGAACAAGGAAAAACGAACCTAAATATGGATAAGGTGAACCTGGTTCTTCAAATGTTTGGACATGAACTCGTTCCATTTAATAGTAAAGAATTGAATAAATGAGACAGGGAAAGGTGTGGTATAAAGATCATTTAGCGGGTATTGTTACCGAAACGAATGAGGGGGAATATGTATTTAAGTATGATGGTCAATATGTGAAAGATCATCCAAATGACTTCCTCACTTTCACGATGCCAGTTTCCGATCAAGTATATACCGATCAACGACTCTTTGCTTTTTTTGAAGGTTTGATTCCAGAGGGGTGGTTATTAAATATTGCTTCAGAAAACTGGAAGATCAATAAAAATGACCGCATGGGATTATTATTAGCTTGTTGTCAAAATTGTATTGGAGCAGTGAGTGTGGAAGCCATAGAGGGAGAAGATGGAGAATAGATGTTTATATTGTTATAATCCAATAGGGGGGGAGTTGGACTTTCACGAGCAATGTTCCATGAAGTTCTTTGGAACGCCAATAGCTCCTGAAATAGCGTATTCACTGGATCAAATGGATGAGCTCGCAAAAAGTGTAATTGAGCGAAGCGTTGCTGTTCCTGGTGTTCAACCCAAACTATCCCTGACCTTGGTAAAAGAAACCAAGGATAATTCAGATGCACGATTGACGGTGGTGGGCGCCTTAGGTGGGCAATACATTTTTAAACCACCATCTTCTAAATTTCCTGAGATGCCAGAGAATGAACATGTAACAATGAGAATGGCCGAAGTATTTGGAATTAATGTCGTACCGTCATCTTTGATCCGTTTATTATCTGGAGAATTGTGTTACATCACCAAACGAGTGGATCGAACTAAAATGGGAGAAAAGATTCACATAATTGATATGTTTCAAATTACGGAGGCATTTGATAAGTATAAAGGTTCTATGGAGAAAGTTGGAAAAGCGCTAAACAGTTATTCGCGCAATACCCTGTTAGATAAAACCTATTTCTTTGACTTAGCTCTTTTCTCATTTCTCACCGGCAATAATGATATGCACCTTAAGAACTTCTCTATGATCCAGAATGATTCTGGCTGGGGACTAGCTCCTGCCTACGACCTTTTAAATGTGGCTATTGTATTCCCGGAAGATTCGGAAGAGCTAGCGTTGACATTAGCGGGAAAGAAAAAGAAATTGAAACGAGAACATTTTGAACAGTTAGGAGAAAGTTTGGGACTGACTCCTAAACAAATCAGATCCGCCTTCTTTCGAATGATAAAAAATAACTCAAATGCATCCGATTGGATAGCGAAATCATTCCTGTCACAGGATATGAAAACGGCCTACATGAAGGTTATGGAAGAAAGATATAATCAATTAAAACTAATTTAATTAATCGGAACAAAAGAGGAACTAAAAACAAGAGAATAGAATAGTGAAAGTGACCGATGCGCTGGGGAATGAAATGACCCCGTATTTTGAGGTGTTGAGTGTGTAAAGTCCTTATGAGCCGGTTTTGGCTAAGGCTTAGCTTTGTTCTGTAACCCTACAATTTTTAATTCTAAAATCGATATACCCTATTTTGAAATAGGAGGGTAAAGCAAAATGGCTACGAAAATCTTGGCTTCTGTCTTAGCGATAAGCCTTCGCTTTCCGATAGGTCTCCCCATAAAATCAAATTCATTATCTTTGATACTATCATATGATTCTATCATGAGGCCGCCATACGAAATAACAACTACTATTTTAAAACTAATTTCTCAAATATCTGAGAAGCTAGGGAGCGCAAGTGCTAACTATTTGGATGTACCATCTCCCCGATTAAGAAAGCAAAACAAAATAAAAACAATACATTCCTCATTAAGTATAGAAGGCAATACCCTTACCGAAGAACATATTACCGCTCTAATTGAACATAAAAGAGTTATGGGACCTAAAAAAGATATAGATGAGGTGCTAAATGCGATTTCTATCTATGAAGAATTGGATAGGTATACCCCCAATTCTTTAAAATCATTTTTGAAGGCTCATAAAACTTTGATGCGAGGCCTGGTAGATGGGGCAGGCAGCTTCAGAACCCAAGGTGTAGGAATTGTTAAAGGAACTCAAGTAAAGCATGTAGCACCACCTTATGAAAATGTTCCGGGATTAATGAACAATTTATTCACGTATCTCCAATATACAGATGAGTTATGTTTAATTAAAAGTTGTGTTTTTCATTACGAAATGGAGTTTATCCATCCGTTTTTAGATGGCAATGGCAGAATGGGGCGATTATGGCAAACCTTGATTTTAAAAGAAGAATATCCTTTATTTGAGTTTCTACCTTTTGAAACCCTCATCCACCAAACCCAAATAAAATATTACCAAGCATTAGCCAGAAGCGATAATGCGGGATCATCTACCATTTTTATTGAATACATGCTCGCAGTAATAAATGAATCATTAATTGATTTCATTTCTAATACCAACCCTACAATGACCGATGTGGAGCGACTAGATTACTTTATCCATCAAAAAACAGGAAGCTTTTCAAGAAAAGAATACATGAATGTGTTTAAAGCCATTTCATCCGCCACAGCAAGTAGAGATTTAAAAAAAGGAATAACGCTAGGATATTTTAAAAAACAAGGAGAGAAGAATAAGACCATTTATGTGATTTAAAAGAGATTTCTGTTTTCCATGATAGTACCAATGGCTTTTGACTAATTGTAAGACCAAAGCCTAGTTTTATATTCAACAATTCCCTTTTCTAGATTAAAAAAAATAAAGGACTCGATAGCTACCGGGAGACTTAAAGTCCAAGCAATCTAATAAATTAGTATTTTGACAAACTAGGTATAAAAACCAATGACTACCATAACACTACATACCTCCATAAAAGCCCCTTTGCACATCGTATTTGATTTAGCACGAAGCGTAGATCTGCACCAATTATCAACCACCCAAACACAAGAAACAATTGTTTCCGGCCGTAAAAACGGATTAATGGAGTTAAACGAAACCGTGACTTGGCGAGCCAAACATTTAGGGGTGTTTCAAACCTTGAAAACACAAATAACGGAAATGGAAAAGCATCACTATTTTGTAGATGAAATGGTCACTGGTGCTTTTAAGAGTTTCAAGCATCAACACATTTTTGAATATCAAGATGGAGTGACTACCATGACCGATTTTTTTGAGTTTTGTTCCCCTTTCGGTTTTATAGGGAAGTGGGTGAATGGGGTGTTTCTTACCCACTATATGACGCAATTTTTAAGGACCAGAAACGAAATCATTAAAGAAGTAGCCGAATCAAAACAAGGGAAGGAAATCCTTCCGAAAAAGCAGGAATAAAAAGAACCAAAACTTTTCAATATTCCTTATGCAGGGAAATGAAATGACACCCTATTTTAAGGTGTTGAGTGAGTAAAGGCCCTACTGGATGGTTTTGGTGATAGTAAATGAAGGTCCAAAAGGTAGGTTTGAATTCTGAAGTTTATTAAAATGTTTGGCGTAGTCCCTTGTTATACTGAAAAATCGGAGTCGATGCATTTGAGAATTTCATGAGGAGAAGCAGCCTAGAAAATTGATAGGAGTTAGTGAAGTATCATTCTCTCAAGGTACAATGGTTAAGCCAATCCGAAATAAATGATTAAAAGGCATCATTTATTTATCGTTTTAATACCTTAGCATAAGGTAGCATATAAATGGTTTTTTCACCGGGTGTATTCACTTAAAAGCATAACTATTAGTGAATAGATGTGTACATTTGTATTAAATCCCAGTATATGTACGGCCGAACATTATTGAATACCATAGAAACGAAAATTGGATCAGGTAAAGCTATTATCCTAATCGGACCTAGACAGGTAGGAAAGACGACCTTATTCAAAAAAATAATTGAGGATAAAAACCATCTGTTTTTAGATGCAGACGATCCAACGGTTAGAAGTCTATTAAACAGTCCAAACACAGAGCAATTAAGAAGTATCATCGGATCTAATAAAACAATATTCATAGATGAAGCTCAAAGAATACCAGGCATAGGATTAACACTAAAAATAATTACGGATCAATTTAAAGATGTTCAGTTATTTGTAAGTGGTTCCTCATCATTTGACTTATCCAGAGAGCTAAGTGAACCGCTAACGGGTCGGAAATGGGAATATGAATTATTTCCAATTAGTTGGGAAGAATATGAAAACCATCACGGATTCTTAGTTTCAGAACAACAGGTGGAAAACAGAATGTTATATGGTTTTTATCCGGATGTATTAAATCATCCAGGAGAGGAAAGAGAAATTTTACAACAGTTAGTAAATAGCTATTTATACAGAGATATATTAGCCTATTCTAATATTAGGAAACCAGAGGTCTCGAAAAACTTGTACAAGCTTTGGCCTTACAGATTGGAAGTGAAGTTAATTACAATGAACTTGCTCAGATTGTTGGAGTCGATAAAAACACGATTTCCAATTATATTGAAATCCTTCAAAAAGGATATGTTATTTTCAAACTCGATAGTTTTAGTAGAAACTTAAGAAATGAAATAAAGAAGAATAAAAAGATATATTTCTATGACAATGGAGTTAGAAATATGATTTTAGGAAATTTTAATTCTTTAGACCTTAGATCAGACACCGGTGCTTTGTGGGAGAACTTTCTGATTTCTGAAAGACTAAAGAGGAATAACTATAAAAACCCGTATACCAAAATGTATTTCTGGAGGACTAAACAGCAACAGGAAGTGGATTTGGTGGAAGAAAAAGAGGGTCTAATTACTGGATTTGAATTTAAGTGGAATGCAAAGAAAAAAATAAAATTACCTAAGACATTTGTAAATGAATACGATGCTAAGGAAGTAATAATCGATCGAGGTAATTTTAGAAATTTTATTTAATCTTAAAATGCATCAGAAGCTGGCCGTTTAGTTCAGAAAATATGGAGTAGAGGAGTATTTGCGCATTTCAAAAGGAGAAGCAGCTTAGAAAAACGGAAGGGATTGGGAAGTTCTCGGCCAATTAACCTAGGTATAGTCGTTCTTACTAAAAGCTTCCGTTTACCGAGATAAACTATTCATTCATAATATTTATTTTAGCACGATGATAAAAAGAATAAAAGCAACTCAATTGGTCTTTCCTTTCATAGCGATGATAGCATTAGGTAGTTGTAACCCGGAAGAAAAAGAAAAAATACCTATGGTTGAAAATATATTATTACAAGATTGGGTAGGCCCCTATGGAGGAGTCCCAGCATTTGATCAATTAAAGGTAGCAGATGTCAAAGGGGCGATGCTGCAAGGTATGGAGATGAAATTGAAGGAAATCGAAGCGATTGCGACTAATCCGGATGCACCCACTTTTGAAAATACCATAGTAGAAATGGAGCGATCGGGTGCCGCACTCGAACGGGCATTTAGTTATTATGGTATATTAAGTGGTAACATGTCATCTCCAGAATTTAGAGAAATTCAAACCGAATTGGCGCCCTTATTTTCAGAACATGAATCTAAAATTACGCAGAACGAAAAGTTATTTAAACGCATAAAAGCGGTGTATGAGGCTTCGTTAGTAAATCCATTACCTGTCGACCAACAGCGCGTAATAGATTTAACGTATACCAGTTTTAGCATGAATGGGGCGGAATTGAACGCGGAGAAAAAAGCCAGTTATGCAGCCATTAACAAAGAGTTATCCAGTCTGTATACCCAATTTTCAAACAATGTATTGCATGACGAAGAAAACTATGTCACCTATTTAACCGAAGAACAATTAGGAGGGTTATCGGATGGGTTCATTAAATCGGCTGCCCGAATTGCAACGGATAAAGGAGAAGAAGGAAAATATGCCATTACCAATTCCCGATCTTCAATGGATCCTTTTTTGACGTATTCTACCGAAAGAGAATTACGTAAACAAGTGTGGACCAACTATTATTCAAGAGGGGATAATGGAGACCAATACGACAACAATAAATTAATTGCTAAAATCTTAAATTTACGGAAAAAGAAAGCAGAGACCTTAGGGTATAGCAATTATGCCGATTGGCGTTTACAAGATAGAATGGCCAAAACTCCGGAAAATGCCATAGCCTTGATGGAAGCCGTTTGGCCTGCAGCTATTGCACGTGTTGCCGAAGAAGTGCAAGACATGCAAGCGGTGGCCAATACAAATGGAGATAATATTACCATTGAATCATGGGATTACCGATTTTACGCAGAGCAAGTTCGAAAAGAAAAATACGATCTAAATTCCGATGAGGTGAAACAATACCTGCAATTAGATAAACTAACCGAGGCCATGCAATATGTGGCGGGTAGATTATTTAATTACAAATTTACTCCCGTTCCAGAAGGTAGTGTACCGGTATATCAAGAAGATGTAAAGGTGTGGGAAGTGACGGATCTTACCACGGGTGATAACATTGGGCTTTGGTATCTTGATCCGTATGCGCGAGAAGGTAAACGATCGGGTGCTTGGGCAAATACGCTAAGAAGTCACACTACTTTTGACGGTAAGAAAAACGTATTGGCTACCAATAACTCAAATTTTGTGAAACCTGCTCCAGGTGAAGCTTTACTTGTTTCTTGGGACGATGCGACTACATTTTTTCATGAGTTTGGTCATGCACTTCATTTTTTCTCTTCCAATGTGAAATACCCCACTTTAAATAGTGGCGTTCGAGATTATACCGAATTTCAATCGCAATTACTCGAACGTTGGTTATCTACCGATGAGGTGATAAATACCTATTTGGTTCATAATGTAACTGGCGAACCTATTCCGGCTGAATTGGTAGCCAAAATAAAAAACGCAGCGACTTTCAATCAAGGGTTCTCTACTACGGAGTATTTGGCCTCAGCCATAATGGATATGAAACTTCACTTGGCAGATCCTACGAATATGGATATTGACAAATTTGAACGCGAAACGTTAGCTGAATTAAAAATGCCTAAGGAATTACCGATGCGTCATCGAACACCTCATTTTGGTCATGTGTTCTCTGGGGAAGGATATGCCACGGCATACTATGGCTATATGTGGGCAGATGTTCTGACCGCAGATGCTGCGGAAGCTTTTGCAGAAGCTCCAGAAGGTTTTTACGATGAAGAAATGGCCGCTAAATTGGTGGAATATTTATTTGCACCTAGAAACTCTATGGATCCAGCGGAGGCATACCGACTTTTTAGAGGACGTGATGCACAAATTGAGGCTTTGATGCGAGATAGAGGTTTCCCGGTAACCACTGAATAGAGCGGTTTTAAGAATTTAGCAAGGGCTTGCCAAAGTGCAGGCCCTTGCGATTTTAAAAAAAAAGAGCTTTAGTATTTTAGCTTTTAAAACGCTTACTCATAGATAATCGTAATGGCCATTGGTTGCAATGTACCGTATGAAATTAAAAAGCAATGTGGTCCTAAAATCATTCTATTGTAATTCTTTTGGAAGAATGGGTATATTTGATGAAGTTGGGAACAAATAATTAGCAAACCTAGTAGTGAATAAACGATTAATTTCACTTCGGAAATAGAGAGTAATAAAATATTAAGCGGGTAACGAAAGATTAAAATCCATTCATGAAAAAAATAGTAATCACCCTGTTCTTTGTAATTGGACTCACCCTTATGTCGTGTATTAGAGACAGGTGTAAGCCCGTAGCCCCACACTTTAAAATTAATTCGATAACCACAACAAACATAAAACTCACCAATGAAACATCGGGTGAACGGATTGATTTACTCGAGTTTGATACGGTTCAATGGAACAACTACTTGAATAGAGTTGCGTTTGAAGTAGATTACATTGCTTCAAATCACCAGGCGGATTATTCTTATTTCGGTAATTCATTATTTGCTTTAAGCTGTATTCCAAGAGGTCATGACGGGAGTAAGGTAGGGGTGAAAAATGTACATGTGCTTACCCTGAATGCCTATGATTCGGTGTATTCTAGAAATGATACGATAGATGCTATTATTAGAATTGGTTACGGTTTAGATTTGACTATAGACGATTACATAGACCAAAATAGAACCCGTATTTATAGGAGGCTA
>MAAC01013669.1_pt1 | contig 10402 bp, 9 predicted proteins | sample 1115981 | NCBI WGS metagenome assembly MAAC01 (sample SAMN04961126, study PRJNA320927) | seawater metagenome | isolation source: sample BD02T64 sea water enriched with oil for 64 days | place: USA:Gulf of Mexico | collected 2013-07-27 | reverse complement strand
TTCAACTTTGGACAGCTTACTAGTAGGGATCCCAATATCTATATGGTGCAATTCTCCAATAAAAGGTAAAGCAGAATCTTGGATCAACCCAATCTTATAAAGACCAATGGCCAAGGTATAGTCTGCCTTTACTGCGTCTTCTAAAAAAGGCTCTCCCTTATCAGGACATAATCCTGTTGGAATATCAATACTTATTATCTTTCCAGATTTTTTATGAAATTTTTGATTAAACAGTTTAATTAATTTATCATCAACTTTTCTTGTTTGATTATTACCAAAAACTGCATCAATCCAAAGATCTTTCCCATTTGCATCAGGAGGCTCTACTAATTTTGTGACACCAATAGATGTAAGATAATTAAGGTGGTTATTAGTTAATGTTTTTTTTATCGGGAATGGACACCATACCTGAACATAAAAACCTTTCAAAAAAAGCTCTCTAGCTATTACTGCACCATCCCCGCCATTATGCCCAGGACCTATAAAAACAGTTATTCCATTCTTGAGAAGAGGTTTCTTTTTTAAGAGCCATCTACTTATTTGGATACCAGCTTTTTCCATCAATGCTTCTTGTGGCATTCCATCAGAAAACATTTCTTTCTCTAATATCAACATTTGCTTTGAATCAACAATTAAATGTTCAGAGTCAATTGTTGGCCATACAATTTCGTTCATAATGAGTACAAAGCAATTGAAGAACTGTTCAAAAATTTAAACTTCCATGTTAAAGACACAAAAGGATAAAAAATTAGAGAACTTTTTTTCTTCTAATAATAAAACTAAAAAGAAGAAAAATATTATTGTAGGTCTTTCTGGTGGCGTAGATAGTTCCCTTTCAGCTGCTCTTCTTGTAGAAAGAGGATGGAATGTTGAGGGACTGACTCTTTGGCTAATGAAAGGACAAGGCTCCTGTTGTTCTGAAGGATTAGTAGATGCTGCTGGCCTTTGTGAAGATTTGGGAATTAATCATAAAATAATAGACTCAAGAGAAATTTTCGAAAGAGAGGTAATTAAAAAAACTACTGAAAGCTATGAGAAAGGATTCACTCCACTGCCATGTTCGATGTGCAACAAGAATGTGAAGTTTGAAGAGATGCTTAATTACGCAATAAGCAAAAAAGACTTTACTCATATTGCGACCGGACATTACGCAAGGATAAAAAAATCATCTTATGCTGAAAAACTTAATTGCAAGAGCTTTGTATTTAAAGACTTCCTTCTTCTCAGAGGTGCTGACGAAAACAAAGACCAAAGTTATTTTCTTTATTCTCTTTCCCAAGAAGTACTAAGCAGATTAGAATTTCCTCTAGGTGAAATGAAAAAAGAAGATACAAGAAGGGAAGCCCTCAGATTAGGCCTTAGAACTGCTCAAAAACCAGAAAGTCAAGATTTATGTTTAGTTGAGCATTATGGATCAATGCAGATATTTATCGACAAACATATAGAACCCAAAGAAGGAGAAATTGTGCATTTAAATGGGAAAGTGCTTGGGACGCACAATGGAATTCAGCACTTTACGGTAGGTCAGAGAAAAGGGTTGGGCATTGCTTGGCCGGAACCTTTATATGTAAAAAGTTTAGACAGGGGAAAAAACATAGTTTATGTAGCAGATAAAAGTGATCTCTTTAATAAAGAAGCAATAATTAGCGAGGTTAACTGGGTTTCAATCGAAGAACCTAAGCAAGAGATTGAAGTAGAAGCACAAATCAGATATAGAAGTCATCCAGTAAAAGGAACTTTAATACCTTTGAAAAGTAATGATAAGCCTACTAAAATATTTAAATTAATTTTTGAAGATAGTCAAAGTTCTGTAACGCCCGGACAAGCTGCAGTTTTTTATAAAGGAGAAATTTTATTAGGTGGAGGGTTAATTAATTAATTTTCCAAAAGATATTTAATCCCATAAAAAATATAAACAAAAACAAAATAGGTTTATCTCCAAATTTTGTATAGAAAGTCTTTTCGGATGAAAAATTAGGGAACACTATTTCATTTCGCTCAACATCATAAGCCAAAAGTTTAGATATTTTTCCATCATCTTGAACTAAGCCCGAAGGGCCTGTATTTGATACTAGTAAATTATTTTTCTTATTTTCTATACTTCTTAATCTAGCCAAAGATAGGAATTGATTATAAAGCTTAGCTGGATATGGATCTAAATTTGCTGCAGTTATTATTAGTTTTGCACCGCTATTAATAGCCTTTCTTATTTCTAGTCCATCACTAATTTCGTAACATATAGCTACTGCTAGTGGGGGTGTAATTTTAGTATCAAAAAATCTTGAATCAGAGCCTGGTTGAATTCCTCCTACAGCAGATAATCCTCTTGAAAAAATATCTAGAAATCTAGGTATTTTTTCACCTATTGGAACAAGTCTATTTTTATCAATATATGAGGTAAAAGATTTATCTCCAATTTGAAATCCGAGTAAAGAACTTCTTAACTCATTATTTGAATTTCTGAAACCTCCTGACAAGGTATTAACCTTAATGCCTTTAGAAAAATAAAAATTATTAGATAGAGTTCCTTCAGGAGCAACAAGAAGTTTCGCTTTGTTTGATAAAGCATATTTTTGAGCGATGGATAGCTTTTCTTCAATAAATTCATCATTTATTTTTAATTTTTCTCTTGTTGGTATATTAGTTTGCCAAATAGCTACTGGATATTCATAATTTCTTTTTAATGGAGTTGTTAAACCTCCAAATAAATGTAAGAAAATAAAAACCAAAAGTCCTAAAAGAAATATTTTTTTAAAGTGAAGTTTTCTTTCCCATCTACCTTGAATATAAAAAATCCAAAATCCAATCAATATTTGTAATACGCATAAACCACTTGCGCCAATCCATCTTGCCAAACCAGCAAGATAAATATCACCTGGGATAAGACTCTCTCCTAAACCTATCCAAAAAAAAGGTGTTTGAGAAAGTATCAGTTCACCTATACCCCAAGTCAAGGATAAAAAAAATACTTTTACTGTTAAAGATAATATTTTCATTTTGAAAACATCCTCTTTCCAGAGAATAATTTCAACTAACAATCCCCATAAATAAACTAATATCCCACCCAAAAAAGCACAAAATAATAATATTGAAATGGTGATTATTAAACTTGTAAGCCATGAAAACCCAAGCCATGTCAATGGATGAAGATCATAAAGCCAAGAATGACTTATCAAGATAAAGAAAAAACCCCAACAAAAATTTGCTATTCTCCTTTCACTTCCCTTCCATAAGATAAATAAAGATATCGGCATAAAAATCAGCCAAAAATGTGTTGAAACTGAAATTCCTCCTAAAATCCCTCCTAAACAAGGGTAAAAATATTGTCTTAGACTTTTAATTTGAGTTGGGATTAACAATCTAAAATTACGAAATTAAATTTATAATCACCCATTTATTGTACCTTCATTCTGTAGACTAAGTTTTAGTAACTTTCAAAATTTAAGTGAAAGAAGTCTTTATTAGTTTTGCAGTTTTTGTTTTTTGTGTTTCATTAACTCTTTTCAGTCAATTTAATTCACCTCAAGTTGTTAATGCTGCTGAATCAGAAACTCAGTCAGTTCAAAGAACACCTACATCTGTTGCAAAATCATCAAATGTCTCAAATAATAATTTATTTGAACTAGACCCATCAGATCCAAATCCTATACTTTTCGCTATGGCAGAAGAAACACCATCAGACAACAATTCAAGGACTACAGAAAGTGGTCTAATTATTGCAGACATCGTAAACGGAGAAGGAGATGAAGCTAGTGCTGGGCAAACAGTTACTGTAAATTACACAGGAACTCTAGAAGACGGGACACAATTTGATACCAGTATCGGCAGAGCTCCATTCAGCTTTCCCTTGGGTGCTGGACGAGTAATAAAAGGTTGGGACGAAGGTGTAGCAGGCATGAAAGTTGGAGGCAAAAGAAAATTAACAATACCTCCGGAACTTGGATACGGATCAAGAGGAGCTGGAAATGTAATACCTGCTAATGCGACTTTAATATTTGAAGTTGAATTATTAAAAGTCAATTAAATTAAGTAAGAAAAATATCTAAGACTTTTCAATTTAGTTAATCTCCAAGTAATATATATACAACACCAAATATTTGAAATGTTAAGTAAATTCATCAATTCTTTTCTAGATAAAAAATCCCCAATCACTGTCCATGCTCACTGCGATGGTCCTTGTGGTGTTTACGACCCAGCATCTACAAGAGTTGCAGCTGAAGCAGTTTTATCAATGACAAAAAAACTTATTGCATTAGAAGCTCCTTCTAGCACTGATTCAGCAGAGTGGGCTGCATACAGTAATACATTTTCTAGATATGTTGCAGTTAAAGAAGAGCAAGCAAAAGAAACAAAGAAAGAGATTCTAATTTTGTGGACAGATTACTTTAAACCAGTTCACTTAGAAACTTATCCAGACTTACATGAAACTATTTGGAAGGCGGCCAAATTATGTAGTGCATGCAAAGTTAATATTGACTTAGCCCAAGCTGAAGAACTCATGAGTTATGTAGAAAAAATTCATAATATTTTCTGGGCTTCAAAAGGAAGATCAGACGCTTTTGTAAAAGCTAGTTAACTCAGAGTTATTTTCAAAAGTTTTTTTGATTTTATTTTATTTTTTTTAGGTTTAAGAAAAACAGCCATTATTAGTGGTGAATCGATGTTTCCTTACCTAAAAGAGGGTGATATTGTATTTTTTAAAAAATATAAAAAGAATAAATCAATACTTAAAAATCGACAAATAGTTATTTTTAATCATCCATTTAAAAATAAAAATCTAATAAAAAGGATTAATTCAGTAAATCAAAATAACGTTGAGGTTATTGGAGACAATATTGAATTTAGCGAAGATAGTAATAAATTTGGATTAATCAATAACGAAAAAATAATTGGGATTGTCACCTCTAAATTAATTATTCCTAAATTAAAATATTTTTTAATTCAAAAAAACAGAAGCACTTCTTTGAATCCAAAATAATCCCAAAGAAAAGGAAAGCCCTCCTGCTACAGCTATTAATCTTTTAATAAATTTTTGACTTGCTTTAAAGGTAGTAAAAGATATTAAACAAGTAAAAAGATTCATACTTATGAGTGAACCAATCAAATATGAAATCAAATATAAGCAAGCGCTTGTTAAAGGTAGTGCTAAAGCAGGAAGAACTGCAAGAAAATGTGTACCTCCAGCTAAACCATGTAGCAAGCCTAAACCAGTCAAAGCATGTGAGTGCTTATTATTATTTTTTTGTTCCTTAACATGAAAGTGAAAGTGACGATGGGCAATTCCATTCTCATGCTTATGGGAATGCGAGTGGATACTTAATTGAAAAGAATTTTTTATAGCAAATACTCCAACAATTAGAAGTGAAATTCCAACTAGGAATTCGGCAATACTAGAAAATTTGTTTAATGGCGTAATATCCTTAATAAAAATCGCTAGAAAAGCTAACAAGAGGACTCCTGAAGAATGTCCCAAGCCCCATGAGAAACTATTTTTAAGAGCTTTTTGGGGATTATTAATCGCTGCTGGTGTCATTGCAATTAGATGATCAACGCCACTAACTACATGCACAAATCCTGCGACTATGCCTGTTAAAATTACAGCCTGCATATATATTCAGTACAACTCTGTTTATTCAATTTTATAGCACGATTTGAAGTCAATATTAAATTGAGTTAAATAATTTCTTGAACGATTGTTCAATATCAGTTTCTCTCATAAAAGTTTCACCAATTAATACTCCCATGATTCCAATAGATCTAAGCGATTCTAAATCTTCGGCACAATTAATTCCAGATTCACTTATGGGAATAATATTTTGTTTTAAAAATATATCTGCATATGTATGCATCAATTCTATTGATGTTTTTAAATCCGTTTTAAAAGTCTTTAAGTCCCTATTATTTATTCCAATCAAATTAAAAGATTTTAACTTTAGAATCCTTTCTAATTCATTAGAGTTATGGACTTCAACAAGAACACTCATCTTTAAATTATCAGCTATTTTCTTTAAATAAATTAAATCATCATCACTTAAAATCGCAGCGATTAATAATATTGCATCAGCACCAGATACCCTTGCTTTATAAATCTGATAAGCAGAAATAATAAAATCTTTGCAGAGTAGAGGGAGATTAGTTGATTTCCTTACAGTTTCGAGTATTTCATAACTACCTTGAAAAAACCTTTTATCGGTAAGTACTGAGATACATGATGCACCTAATCCTTCATAACAAATTGCTATGTTTTCAGGGTTAAAATCTTTTCTAATAACTCCTTTACTCGGACTAGCTTTTTTTATTTCAGCAATAACTCCAGGTTTTATTTTTGACTCCAAGATATTGTTATAAAAATCTTTGGGAGCGGGAAGGTTTTCAATCTTTTTGATGAGATCTTCTAAAGAGACTATTTTTTTAAAATTCTTAATTTCAATATCCTTGTGCCATACAATTTCTTCCAGAATATTTTTTGCTTGTGCTTCTCTATGAGGTACAGCATATTCTAAATTTTCTACCCTTACTGTTGGATTTGGTGGCCTGCGTCTTATCTCCATTAATTTTAGATATTATTTTATTTGAGAAGCCGCCTGTTTATATGCGACCTCAACTACTTCACTAAGAGTAGGATGAGTATGAACTTCTTTAGATAATTCAATTACATCTTGGTTCCTTGAAATAGCGTTCGAAATTTCTTGAATTAAATCAGCTGCATGTAACCCAAAAATATGGGCCCCTAATACTTTCCCATTATCTTTGTTGAAAATCAACTTTAGCAATCCATCACTCTCTAATTCAGCCAATGCTTTTGAATTAGCCTTAAAGAAACTTTTGACAACTCCCAAAGTAAAATTTTCTTTTGTAGATATCTCTTTAGCTTCAACTTCAGAGAGACCAACTGAACTTATCTCTGGGTGAGTAAAGGTTGCTGCGGGGATACTTTTATAGTTAATTTCGACATTACCACCGCAAATATTATCAACAGCAATAGTACCCTGCGCTGCAGCTGTATGGGCAAGCATTAGTTTGCCCGTTACATCTCCAACAGCCCAAATGTTAGGTATTATTTCATCACCATTCTTAACTCTCATTTGATCATCTACAGGAATGAAACCTTTTACTGTTTCGATACCAACCGACTCAAGATTTAAGTTATTACTATTAGGACTTCTGCCAGTTGCGACTAGTACAGCGTCAACTTCTAAAGTTTCTACAACTTCCTTAGATTTTGCATCAGTCAGTTCTATTTTTACAGGGCATCCAGGTGTTATTTTTGTCGCAAAGACATTTGATTTTGTGTCTATATCTCTTGCTTGAATAAGGTTCTTCTTAGCAATTTTAGTGATGTCTGGATCAAATGTTGGCATAATATTCTCCAAAGCCTCGATCATAGTAACTTCACAACCAAGCGCGGTATAAACATCAGCAAATTCTAGACCTATATATCCGCTTCCAATAATTGCTATCCATCTTGGAAGCCACTCAAGTTTAACCGCATCATCGCTAGTAAATACGGTCCTATTATCCAAAGTTATTCCACGGGGCACAAAAGGAGAAGAGCCTGTTGCTATAACAATATTCTTACATGTGAAAATTTTATCAATTCCGTTTTTATCTCTTACACCTACTTTTTGATTTCCTTCAATTCTTCCAATGCCCAAAATAATTTCAACTCCACTCCTTTTAAGAGTTTTTGTTAAATTTTCTCTAACATTTAAAACTAAATTATTTGCATGATCTGCAATTTTTGATCTCTCGAACCTTACTGGTGAAGCATGTATACCAAATTTAGCTAAATGTTCATAATTAGCTATTTCTCTAACTTTTCCACTTGCAGCCAAAAGAGCTTTAGATGGAACACAACCCTTGTTAACACAAGTGCCTCCCATATCAGAAGATTCTACTATTGCGACTTTCAGTCCCTTACCAGCAGCATGTTTAGCGGCATCAAAACCTCCATATCCTGCTCCTATTACTATTAAATCAAAATCAAAACTTGAATCAGTCACTTTTTATTTATTTATTTAGAGGTGTATGCGACTCTTTTTCGTTCAAGTAATAACGGAACTGCTACACAAGCCACATTCAATGATTCTACAATCTCACTATGCGGAATTGTAATTGTTTCATTAAAAGCTTCTTGAATTTTTTTATGAATACCTTGACCTTCATTACCCAAAATTAATGCTGTACGTCTAGACCAATCAACTTCCCAGTAAGGTTTTGAAGGTTTTTTTGAACTCTCATTATGGCTACTAGTAGAGAAAATCTTAAATCCTACATTTGATAATTCAGACAAAGACTTAAGTAAAGAATTTAATATTTCTTCTTCAATTCCATCAAATCTTAAAAATGGCAGATGAAAAACTGCACCTGAGGATGCTCTTAATACCTTTTGGCCTAATGGGTGCGCACCTCCAGCTAAAAAAATTGCATTAACACCCGCAGCTAAAGCGGTTCTAAATAGATTACCCATATTCCCAGGATCTTGAATTCTGTCGAGAACAAGAACAAAATCATCTTTTCTATTAAATTGATAATTAGGTATTGCTGAAATATCTACTAAAGCTGCTATCCCATCTGGATTAATTGTTGAAATCGCAGATGCCAAGACTTCCTCTGAAACAATATTTATTAATGACTGATGAATTTTTTTGCTTAGATTTTGATTCTTTCTTAGCCATTTTTCGGTAACTAAAATCTTAGAGGGATTTTTTCCAGATTTCAGCAATTCTTCAATAAGATGTGTACCTTCTATGCAAAAAAAGTCTTGATCTTTTGGAGATGATCCTCTTTTAAATGATCTAAATCTTTTAACTAGATTATTGTTTTTACTAGTTATTTTTAAAAAAGTATTTTCTATGAGTAAGTTTGAAAATTTGTTATCAACTATATTTTAATTACATAAAAATTTTGATCAATTATTTATTAAATTTTTATTTCCCAAGAAATCAAAAAATACATTTTCACTTTTAATTAATATTCATGACGTTACATAGGGTGGACTTAATATTATTAGTTTGTCATGATGAATCTAATAAATTGAGTCTTAATGATTTGCGGAAGCAAAACTAAGTCATATCTTAAATCGCAAAATTTAAAGATTCTTGGCCAAGGCAAGTTAAATGGAATAGTTGAAATAAGTGGTGCGAAGAATTCCGCCTTAGTTTTATTAGCCTCATCATTGCTAACTAATGAAAAAATAATTCTTGAAAATGTACCTTTTCTCACTGATATTGAAAAGATGGGGAATATCTTAAAGAATTTAGGAGTGAATTTAGTTCATAAGAACAACCAATTAGAAATAGATCCAAAAACTATTTCGATTAAAGAACTTCCATATGAACTTGTTAAAGGATTAAGAGCTAGTTTCTTTTGTATAGGTGCACTATTAACTAAATTTGGAGAAGCTCAAGTACCATTACCAGGAGGATGCAATATTGGTTCAAGGCCAATAGACGAGCACATTAATGGACTAATCGCATTAGGAGCAGACATTATTATTGAAGAGGGAATTGTTAAGGCAAAAACAGGGGGGAATAAAAATAGACTTCATGGTACTCATATTAAATTAAATTGTCCAAGTGTAGGTGCGACTGAAACTTTAATAATGGCAGCATCTTTAGCTAAAGGAAGAACTACTATTGAAAATGCTGCTAGAGAGCCTGAAGTTCAAGATTTATGCCAAATGCTTAATAAAATGGGGGCAAAAATTTATGACTCCGGTAAAGAAACAATTATTATTGATGGTGTTAATAAGCTTGGCGGATGTACCCATAAAGTAATTCCAGACCGAATAGAAGCTGGAACTTTTCTAATAGCTGCTGCTGCAACTTCCTCTTCAATAACAATTTCTCCAGTAATCCCTCATCATCTTGAAGCTGTTACTCATAAACTTCAAGAAAGTGGGAGTAAAATTACGATTAAAGGTAATTCTATTTCTATCAAGAGTAAAGAGATTAAAGGAGTAGATATTGAAACAGCTCCTTTCCCAGGCTTTCCTACTGATTTGCAGGCACCATTTACAACTCTAATGACAATCGCAAATGGTGAATCAAAGATAACTGAAAAAATTTTCGAAAACAGAATGAATCATATTTATTTACTTAATGAAATGGGCGCCAGTATAAAACTAAACAAAAACGTAGCTCACATCAAAGGTGTTAAAACAATTAATGGGATGAATCTAGTTGGCTCAGATTTAAGGTCATCAGCTGCATTAATAATTGCAGGAATCATCGCAAAAGGTAGTAGTAAGATCTATGGATTAGAACATTTAGATAGAGGTTATGAAAATTTTGAATTAAAACTAAAAAATTTAGGTGTAAAAATAATTAGAGAGATCAGTAAAAATACTTTTGAGGAGAATGGATATAAAATTGAACCAAAATCTGAGAATATTCCAAAA
>MAAC01016270.1_pt1 | contig 10405 bp, 10 predicted proteins | sample 1115981 | NCBI WGS metagenome assembly MAAC01 (sample SAMN04961126, study PRJNA320927) | seawater metagenome | isolation source: sample BD02T64 sea water enriched with oil for 64 days | place: USA:Gulf of Mexico | collected 2013-07-27 | reverse complement strand
TTGAGGATGCTCGTCATCGACTCTTCTTCAGAATCAAAGACACGCGCGGTTCCTGTAAAGCCGAGGCCTTCTTTGCCAGTGATTTTCGCGACAGAGCCTTCTTTTGCTAAATTGCCGTGTAATATCACTAAATGACTGTCTTTTTTAATGGCGTTATCAAGCGAACGAATAACGTCTTGGTTATCTGGGTAAGGTGCTACATCAGCTAAGTTTTCCGCCAGTGTTTTGCCGGTAACGGTTAGGCAATCACCGTGCAGTAAGCCTGCATCCAAGAGGATTTTCATAAGCGGTTGAATGCCACCAATTTCAATGAGCTCGCCCATGGAGTATTTGCCACTGGGTTTCAAGTCGGCAACCATCGGTACGCGCTGGCCGATCTCGGTGAAATCGTTCAGTTCTAGCTCAACGTCGGCACTGTGTGCCATGGCCAATAAATGTAGAACGGCGTTAGTCGACCCGCCTAGAGCGATAACAACGGTAATGGCGTTTTCAAAGGCTTTGCGCGTCATAATGTCACGCGGTTTAATGTCTAGTTCCAATAGCTTTAGAACGGCTTCACCTGCGTCCTCGCAATCTTTCTTCTTATCAGCAGAAATAGCCGCCTGAGCTGAGCTGTTTGGTAAACTCATGCCCATCGCTTCAATCGCCGATGCCATGGTGTTAGCGGTGTACATACCGCCACAAGAACCGGCGCCTGGAATAGCCTTTGATTCAATGGCGTGCAATTCTTCGTCATCGATAAGGTTGTTTGCGCGTGCGCCAACCGCTTCAAATACTGAGATAACATCTAGCTTGCGCTGTTTGTGGCAGCCAGAAAGAATGGTGCCGCCGTATACAAAAATAGCTGGGCGATTAAGGCGTGCGAGGGCGATCATACAGCCGGGCATATTTTTGTCGCAGCCGCCGATGGCAACAACGCCGTCAAAGCCTTGGCAGCCGACAACGGTTTCAATCGAATCAGCAATGACTTCGCGCGATGTTAGTGAGTACTTCATACCTTCAGTACCCATTGAGATACCATCAGAAATGGTAATGGTATTAAAAATAACCCCTTTGCCACCAGCAGCATTTACGCCTTGAACCGCGTCATCGGCTAAGCCATTAATGTGCATATTACACGGTGTTACCATCGCCCATGTGGACGCTACACCCACTTGAGGTTTTTTGAAATCAGCATCATTAAAGCCAACGGCATGTAGCATCGCTCGGCTCGGCGCGCGTTCCATACCATCCACTACTTGAGAAGAAAATTTTCTACTATCGTTTTTTTTATCAGACATATTGTGCTCGTATATAAAGGTTTAAAATGAAGATTGCCAAGATGACTTTTTACGCCAGCTTATTTTAGGAAGGATGAACCCAAGCATGATGCCGAGCAGTAAAACGCCCGAGCCGATTAAAAACCAATCTAGGGCTTCGCTGTTGAGGAGGGTATCATTTTCTCTTTTCAAGCTTTCCAGTTCGCGTTCAATAGTCACTACACGCTGCTGAAGCTGGTTACGCTCGGCAAGAATTTGAACCGCATTGTTAGAGGTTTCTCTCAACTGTTCTAAATCACGTGACAAAGTGGTGTTGCGTTTCTTAAGCTCACTTGTTTCGCTGTCCAAGCTTCCTTTTTCTTCGCCCAGTTGGCTTAACTTTTGACTGGAATCGTTGAATTTTGTTTTCAGTAACGCTAGGGCAGCTTCAGCTTTGGCTAAGCGAGATTTTGCAGATGGCGTTTTATTTAGTAACCGTGATAGTACCCAGCCTTCACGCGTAGGGCTCAGTTTTATTTTTGAATAACCGGATGCTTGATCGCGCTCAATGATGTTGACTTTTTTGCCACTTTTTAGCGTAGCGATGATGCGATGGCCTGAGCTTTTGCCAGAACGAATCATAATGTCTAGTTCATCTGAGACGTAGGCGGGTTCGGCGATGACAGCAGAACTGGTTAAGAGGGCGAGTACTAAGAATATTTTTTTCACTAATGGTCCTTAAGGTATTGGGCTGAATATATCTAAGGTGTTACTTCATTAAGAATTCTAATAGGGCTTTTTGGGCGTGTAAGCGATTTTCCGCTTCATCCCAAATAACGCTTTGTTTTCCATCGAGCACTTCCGCGCTAACCTCTTCACCGCGATGCGCTGGTAAGCAGTGCATGAACAGTGCGTCGGGGTTTGCAACAGACATAAGCGACGAGTTGACTTGAAAATTCTCGAAGTCCTGCTCACGAATTTTTTGTTCTTCTTCTTGACCCATACTGGCCCAAACATCGGTGACCACGAGGTCGGCATTGTTGGCGGCTAGTTTAGGGTCGTGGAATAACTCAACGTGGCTGGCTGTGGCCGCTAGCAATTCTTGTTCTGGCTCATAGCCAACAGGGCAAGCGATGGCTAGGTTGAAATCGAGTAGCTTTGCAGCATTCATGTAAGATTGGCACATATTATTTCCGTCACCAATCCAGCAGACGCGTTTGCCTTTTATGTCGCCACGTTGCTCAAACCAAGTTTGTAGGTCGGCCAGCAGCTGGCAAGGGTGAAAACGGTCAGTTAAGCCGTTAATGACGGGTACGCTGGAGTTTTTTGCGAAAGTGCTAACGGTCTCATGGTCATTCGTGCGTAACATGATGCCGTCGACCATTCGAGAAATAACGCGTGCGGAATCTTCGATCGGCTCACCTCTGCCCAGTTGAGTGTCGCGAGGTGATAAGAATAGTGCACTGCCGCCGAAATGAGTCATCCCCGCCTCAAAAGAAATTCGAGTGCGTGTTGATGATTTTTCAAAAATCATCGCGAGAGCTTTATTTTTTAACGGCTCATAAATAATGCCATCTGCTCGCATCTTCTTTAGCTCAATAGCGCGCTGGATAATTGAGCGCAACTCGTCGGCGCTTAGGTCGTTTAGGGTAATAAAGTGGCGTGGCTTCATGCTCATACTGTACAGAAAGAATGGGTTAGTGGGCAATAATTAAGTCGCTAACAAGCTCGGTAATGTTAGCGGCTTCATCGTCGCTAATCGTAAGTGGTGGTAGTAGTCGTACCGTGTTACCGCCGGCAACGTTGATTAGCAGGTTTTTTTCTAAAGCCTTGCTCACAAGCTCGCTGCAAGGCGTTGATAATTCAATACCGATCATTAGGCCTTTTTGCCTGATTTCAACAACGTGCGCACAAGATTGTAACTTTTCCTTGAAGGCATTAGCCATGTTATTGCCGAGTTGTTCGGCGCGTAGCGCGAGTTGGTCGCGTTCTACGATCTCTATAACCTTCAGAGCAGCGGCGCAAGCTAATGGGTTGCCGCCAAAAGTAGAGCCATGCGTCCCAGCGGTTAGCAAGCCGGTCGCCTTGTTAGAGGTTAGGCAAGCGCCAATCGGTACGCCATTGCCGAGTGCTTTTGCCATTGTAACGACGTCTGCGGTAACGTTGTTTTGTTGGCTGGCTAAAAAGCTGCCGGTGCGGCCAACACCGGTTTGGATTTCATCCAGCATGAGCAACCAGTCATTTTTATCGCAAATATCACGCAGTTTATTCAGGTAATCAGTTGCGGGAATATTAATACCGCTTTCGCCTTGGATGGGCTCGACCAGTACGGCAACGATATTGGCATGCTGTTTAGCCAGTGTCTCTAGCGCGCTAACGTCGTCGTATGGAATATGACAAAAACCGTCAGGAAGTGGTGCAAAGCCTTCTTTAACTTTTGGGTTGCCTGTGGCCGTTAAGGTGGCTAGTGTTCGACCGTGGAAGCTATCATTCATGGTGACGATGATAGGATTTTGTATGCCTTTAGCGTGGGCAAAGCGACGTGCGACTTTGATCGCGGCCTCATTAGCCTCAGCGCCGGAATTGCTAAAAAACACATCGTTCATGCCGGTTAGTTCGCAAAGCTTGTCGGCTAGTTTCTCTTGTTTCTCAATGTAGTAAAGGTTTGAGGTGTGCATTAAGGTATTAGCCTGTTCGCTAATAGCAGCGGCTATTTCTGGGTGCGCGTGACCTAAACCACAAACGGCGATGCCGGATAACGCGTCAAGGTACTTGTTGCCTTTGTCGTCCCAAAGCCATGCACCTTCGCCTTTAACAAAGCGAACAGGTAAGGATGCGTAGGTTGGCATAATGTGGTGGTGCATAACAGGCCTTAATAATTAAGTTAAATTTGTATAAAAACAAAGGCAGCCTAATCCGGCTGCCTATTTTGTTAATAGATCATTATAATTCCCTATATGAGAATCAGCAACTAATCAACCATGGACGCCATTGAGTTAAGTATTTTTTCCAGTCGAATTGAGTCTGTTTGCGATGAAATGGGTGCGGTTTTACAACGGGCCGCCTTTTCTCCGAATATTAAAGACCGGCTGGATTTTTCCTGTGCAGTTTTTGATGCACAAGGGCAATTGTGCGCGCAGGCGGCACACATCCCTGTTCATTTGGGGAGCATGGCCTATGCGATGCAAGATATTGTCGATCAATTTGACTGGCAAGTAGGCGATATGGTGGCTTTTAATGACCCATACTTAGGCGGCACACACTTGCCCGATGTCACCTTAGTATGCCCTGTGCATGTGAACTCGGTATTGGTCGGGTTTGTTGCTAATCGTGCGCATCACGCAGATATTGGCTCAGATACGCCCGGTTCAATGCCATTAGCGAAGCGGTTGGACGAAGAGGGTTTGATTATTTCGCCTATCAAAATTATGCGAAATAATGTGGCGTCTGCTGAGTTTGGTGAGATAAAGGAGGCCTTAAGAAATACGGTCGAATCGACCGGTGACTTTAATGCGCAAATTAGTTCAAATCAGCGCGGCGCAAAGCGTTTATTGTCGATTGTAGCGGAGGCGGGTGTTGAGCAATATCGGCGTGCACTTGAACATCTAAATAATTATGGCGACCGTTTGATGCGTCAGTTATTAGATAGCATTCCTGATGGCGATTATGATTTTGTTGATCTGATGGACGATGATGGTCTAGGCGCTCAAGATATTGAAATTAAACTCAGCCTGATGGTGAAAAAAGGCGCGGTATTAGCGGATTTTACTGGCACATCGCCACAAGTTAATGGCAATATTAACTGCCCGTTATCAGTGGTGGCGGCCGCCGTTTATTATGTTTTTAGATGTTTAATGCCGGCTAATACACCGGCGTGTTTTGGTGTATATAAGCGAATTAAAATAAAAGCGCCTCACGGTTCGTTGATTAACGCGATTAAACCCGCAGCGGTGGCAGCGGGTAATGTGGAAACGAGTACGCGCCTTGTTGATGTTGTGATGGGTGCGTTAGCGAAAGCCATCCCAGAGAAAATCCCAGCAGCGAGCCATGGCAGTATGAATAACTTAGCAATGGGCGCTCGAACAGAAATAGGCAGTTGGAATTATTACGAAACAATAGGTGGCGGCATGGGGGCCGGTCGTCAGTATGCTGGCTTGTCAGGCGTGCAAACGCATATGACGAATACCCTTAATACGCCGATTGAGTCATTAGAGATGCACTACCCTTTACGGGTGAGTCGTTATCAAATTCGCAAAAACTCAGGTGGTGCAGGTGAACATCAAGGCGGAGACGGCTTAATTCGAGAATTACTGTTTTTACAGCCGGCAAATGTCACGTTGTTAACAGAAAGAAGGCGACATCAGCCTTGGGGTTTAAAGGGTGCTGATAATGGGAAATGTGGTGAAAACTGGTTGAATAATGAACCGTTGGCAGGAAAAGTAAGTGTTGATGTTAGCGCCGGCGATCGCTTGACTGTTAAAACACCGGGCGGTGGCGGTTACGGAATTAAATCTTAAATTTAAGTATTCGGGTATAATTAACTTACAATTTTTTTGAAGGTATAGATATGAGTATTAATGAACGAATAGAAGAGCAGCTCAATAGTCACACTGTTCTGTTGTACATGAAAGGGACGCCTTATTTCCCACAATGTGGCTTTTCAAGCAAAGTGGTTCAAATTCTACAGGCGTGTGAAGTCGAATTTGCCTACGTTAATATTTTTGACGATAATGATATTAGAGAAGGGCTAAAAGTTTATTCAAACTGGCCAACTTTCCCACAATTATATGTGAATGGTGAGTTAGTCGGCGGCGCTGATATTTTGATCGAAATGTTTGAAAGCGGTGAATTGAAAGCGTTATTAGATAACATTAAAGCTGCTTAGCGAACTCATCCCACTGATTAACAATCTTGCAAAATAAAACGGCGGTTTGCTCGGCGTCATACAACGCCGAGTGAGCTTGCTCGCTATCCCATTCAATGCCTGCGGCTTTCGCCGCCTTAGCCAATACAGTTTGCCCATAAGCCAAACCACCTAGGGTGGCAGTATCGAAGGTACTAAAAGGGTGAAATGGGTTTCGCTTAAAATTAGTGCGTTGTACGGCTGCATTCATAAAAGCAATGTCAAAAGCGGGGTTGTGCCCCACTAAAATAGCGCGAGTGCATTGCTGAGCTTTAACCGCTTCTCTCACTGGAGCAAATAATTTTCTAAGCGCCTCTTTTTCATCAATGGCCATGCGAAATGGGTGGTATGGATCGATGCCATTGAACTTTAAAGCGGCAGGGTCTAGGTTGGCACCCTCAAAAGGGACCACGTGTTCACGGTGAGATGATTGAATAACCAGCTGGCCAGATTCATCCATAGCTGGAATAACAACTGCCATTTCCAATAAAGCATCGGTCTTTGCGTTAAACCCTGCTGTTTCAATATCTACGACCACTGGCAGATAGCTACGAAAACGATTGGACATGGTTTTTACATCGGGATTTGGCATCTGTTGTCTGCTAACAATTTAAAAATATACCCGCTATAATAAATCAACGACCATCGGGTGGCGTGATAAAGTTGCCTCAAAATTAATTGGAGAGAGTTTCAATGGGATTAGCGGTTTATTTAAAAAAAGGAATGGTGTGTACAGTTATTGCCACGACGGCTATGTTGTCTGGTTGTGCATCACTGACATCGCAAGAAGAGAATGACCCTTTAGAGTACGTCAATAGAGGCATTTATCAATTCAATGAAAAAGCGGATGAATACATTCTTGAACCTGCAGCTAAAGGTTATCAGTATGTAACGCCGGAGATTGTCGATACAAGCATTACTAACTTTTTTAGCAACTTAGATGACGTGGTTGTTTTTGTAAATGACGTATTGCAACTTAAATTTAACCAAGCGATATCAGATGCTGGCCGTGTAGCAGTGAATACGACAGTGGGTATACTTGGCTTTGTTGATGTGGCGACCGATATGGGCATGCCAAAGCACAAAGAAGACTTTGGTCAGACACTCGGTGCCTATGGATTGGGTACAGGCCCATACGTCGTGTTGCCAATATTGGGATCAAGTACCTTACGTGATACGGTAGGTCTTTATGCGGATGCATTTGTAGATCCTATTCAGCAAATTAACGACTCTGATGCAATGTGGGCGACTATCGCGCTGAAAGGTGTTGACCTTCGAGCCGACTTAATAATGACAAAAAAGATCGTTGATCAAGCATCGTTAGATCCATATGAGTTTGAAAGGAGTGCTTATTTTCAACGCCGTAATTACTTGATTTACGATGGCAACCCACCGCTGGATGATGAAGATATATTCGATGATGAGTAAATAAGAACGCAAATAAAAAGCCCCGTAATCGGGGCTTTTTATTGTCTATTGTCTGATGCGATTTAACGCTTTATTGTCCAGCTCAAAGGAGTTTCTTGTCTGAAGGGCGTGAGTGTTTGTTCGTTAAATGAGTAATGAGTAGGTGCTTGCCACTCTTTTTTAAGCAAGGTTATTGTTTGCTCATTTCTCGCTAATTGATAGAAATCTGGCCCATGAAAACTGCTGAAACCCTCCAGTTTATCTAAGGCGTTTTCCTTATCAAATATTTCAGCATAAAGCTCAATTGCGGCGTGAGCTGTAAAGCAACCGGCGCAACCACAGCTGGCTTCTTTTGCGTTAGTGGCATGTGGCGCGCTATCTGTTCCAAGGAAAAACTTGGGGTTGCCACTGACAGCAGCTTTTACCAGTGCTTTTCGGTGTGTTTCGCGTTTTAGAATAGGTAGGCAGTAATTGTGCGGGCGAATACCGCCAGCCAATAAGTCATTTCGGTTAAATAAAAGGTGCTGTGGCGTTAGCGTAGCCGCGGTGTGATTATTTTCTTCTACAAAGTGAATGGCTTGTTCAGTAGTTGCGTGCTCCAGTACGATTCGTAGTTCTGGGAAGTTACGCCTAATAGCGCTTAAGTGTCTGTCGATAAACGCCTGTTCGCGATCAAAAATATCGATGTCAGAGTCAGTTACTTCGGCATGAACGAGTAATGGAAGGTCGCATTTTTGCATTTCCTGCAAAACTGGGGCTAATTTTTCTACGTCAGTAACACCATTGGATGAGTTGGTTGTGGCGCCGGCAGGGTATAGTTTCGCAGCAAAAATATGTTTGTTTAAGCTTGCTTGCCTAATATCATCGACGCTGGTGTTGTTTGTTAGGTAAATCGTCATCAACGGTTGAAAGCTGCTGCCCTTAGGTATGGCATTTAAAATTCGCTGCCGATAAGCAGTGGCTAATTCTGCGTTGACAATAGGCTGCGCTAAATTAGGCATGATGATAGCCCGTTGAAATTGGTTGGCCGTAAACGCAACGGTAGTGCTTAGTGCATCGCCATCACGTAGGTGCAAGTGCCAATCATCTGGTTTAGTAATGGTTAGTTGAGCTGTCATATTTGCCTGAATTAGATCGTATTCGCTATAAATTCAGCTTATTTTACATACATTGCTTGCTATAGACCTTGTAAATCGCCGAAAATAGCGAGTTCAGTTAAGTGCTTGTGTGTTTGCGCGCGCGGGCCAACATTTTAGTATTGTCGGAGCGAAATTAAAACATGCCTATTTATGAATACAAATGCGGTGCGTGCGAGCATCGTTGTGAGGCGTTGCGAAAAATCAGTGACGCACCTTTAACAAAGTGCCCAGAGTGTGGCGAAGAAACATTGACTAAAATGATTTCCGCGGCAGGCTTTCGATTAAAAGGCAATGGCTGGTACGAAACAGATTTTAAAAGCGGTAATAAGAAAAACTTAGCGGAAGGCTCGTCAAAGAGCACGAGTGAAAAGAAAACATCGAGTGAGAGTAAATAAGAGCTTTCGGCTCTTATTGCTAACGATTCAATAAAACATGACAGTAAGGAATAAAATAAATGCGTAGTCATTATTGCGGCGACATTAACGAAAAAGACCTAGATCAAGAAGTAGAAATTTGCGGATGGGTGCATAGACGACGCGATCACGGTGGCGTTATTTTTATTGACTTGCGTGATCGCGAGGGCATTGTTCAAGTGGTTTACGACCCTGATCGTGCAGATTCGTTTGCGATTGCCGAAAGTGTGCGTGGCGAATACGTGTTGAAACTTCGTGGCCGTGTACGCCGTCGTCCAGAAGGCACGGTAAACCCTAAAATGAAGACTGGTCAAATCGAACTGTTAGGCTTGAACTTAGAAGTGCTTAACGAATCTAAAACACCGCCGATTCAAGTAGATGGCGATATTGAAGTAAACGAAGAACTGCGCCTGCGCTACCGTTATATCGATTTACGTCGTCCAGAAATGCTGGAAAAAATTCGCATGCGTCGCGAAGCAACATTAAACCTTCGCCGTTTTCTAGAAGATGAAGGTTTTTACGAAATTGAAACACCATTCTTAACCAAAGCAACACCAGAAGGCGCGCGTGATTATTTAGTCCCTAGTCGTACCCACGAAAATAGCTTTTTTGCCTTGCCGCAATCACCGCAGTTATTTAAACAATTGTTAATGATTGCCGGTATGGATCGTTATTATCAGGTAGTGCGTTGCTTCCGTGATGAAGATTTACGTGCGGATCGTCAGCCAGAATTTACCCAATTGGATATTGAAACCTCGTTTATGGACGAGACTCAAATTATGGCAATGATGGAAGGCATGATTCGCCGACTATTTAGTGAAGTGATTGATGTGACGTTACCAGAACAATTCCCAACGATTACTTATGCCGATGCGATGGATCTGTATGGCACAGATCGCCCAGATTTACGTAACCCATTAGTATTAAAAGACGTGGGCGACTTAATGGCAGGTGTTGAATTTAAGGTATTCTCGAAACAGGCCGTGTAGCCGCATTGCGCGTACCGGGCGCTGGTTCACTAAGCCGTAAAAACATTGATGAATATACAAAATTCGTCAGCATCTATGGCGCGAAAGGGTTGGCGTATATTAAGGTGAATGACCGCGCGGCTGGCATTGAAGGCTTACAATCACCGATTCTGAAATTTTTGCCAGATGATGTTGTTGAAGCCATCATGCAACGAACTGAAGCGCAAACGGGCGACATCGTCTTTTTTGGTGCGGACAGTATTAAAGTAGTTAACGAAGCATTGGGCGCCTTGCGTGACAAAATTGGTAAAGACCAAGGCTTATTAGAAGGTGACTG
>MAAC01008097.1_pt1 | contig 10406 bp, 8 predicted proteins | sample 1115981 | NCBI WGS metagenome assembly MAAC01 (sample SAMN04961126, study PRJNA320927) | seawater metagenome | isolation source: sample BD02T64 sea water enriched with oil for 64 days | place: USA:Gulf of Mexico | collected 2013-07-27 | reverse complement strand
CCATTTTAAATAAAGACATGATTGATATGGCGCCATTAGAAGCCCATCTTGATGACGGCATGAAACGCCAAGAACAAATGAATCAATGGCGCGACAAATGGTTCAATGCTGAACTCACCACGCAAGGGGTGAGCCTTAGGGATCAGTTGGCGCGACTGAGTGATCGCCGCGAGCAAAAACTGCAAACCCAGCAAAAGAAAATGCAGCAAACCCAACACGACATCGACCGTTTAAATTCATCGCAAGTGAGTTACCCGTATTTTGTTGAAGCCGCCCTAGATGCTATTAGTCGTGAGTGCCCACAAGCAGAACCAAAAGTGCTGTGTGATTACATCGAAATACTCGACAGTGATTGGCAAAATGCAATAGAGGGCTACATTGGCGGTGCGCGTTTTTCTATTATTGTAGAAGAATATTACGAACGGGATGCCATTAGCATTGTGCGTAACTTGCCCGGTGGAAATCGTGTGAGAAGCAATTGGACTGTCATCGTCATCATAAGGTACTTGTACAGACAATGCGGTATCGGTAAACAAAATATCTGCACAAGACTTAAAGGGCACTTGATAATGTTTACCCAGTAATAATGATGAAAAACCACTACAGTCAACAAACAACTGTGCAGAAATATCGCCATGATTGTTAGTGGTGACTGAGGCAATATCTTCATTTTCTAAAGTGTTTACCGCAATAACATCATCAATTACATGTTCTACCCCCAATTTTTCGGAGCAATGTTTTTGTAAAAATGCTGTGAATTTTCCAGCATCAAGGTGATAAGCATAATTGGCTACCGCAGCAAACTCGGGAGTTCGTATCGTTTTAGGCGCTAAGCCTTGTTCACATATAGCTTCTTGAAAACAAACGTCTTGAGAAAATGAATTTTTCTCCTTGGCTGACTTATTTAACCAATATGCGGCTAAATCCCCTTGACTAAATCCTTGAGGTAATACCAAAGGGTGGTAATAAAAGTCTTGTTCACTGCCATCAACCCATTGAGCAAACTTAGCACCTTGTTTAAAACTGGCATCACATGAGCGAATAAAATCTGTTTCATTGATGCCTAAAGCGATTAATGTACTACGCATGGTTGGCCAAGTACCTTCACCGACCCCTACAACCGGAATACTCGCAGACTCAATTAAGATAACTTTAAGCCCTGTTTCAGTATTTGCTTGATGTTGTGCAGCGATTCGTCCAGCGGTTAACCAACCTGCAATGCCACCGCCAACTACCACAACGGTTTTTGTTGGTATACTTTTAGAGCTCATTGTTTGTTACTCATGAGGTTGATTTTCTTATATGAGTTGCGTTAGGAATGGCTACGACGATAAAGTCAAAGTGATTGATTTGTTGAATATTGTTGTGATTAAAAAGTTCCACGAATACCCACCGAAAAGCGACGTCCGCTGTCTTCAATCAACAATAATTGATTAGCGAAACGGCCACGTTTATGAACATATTCTTCGGTTAAGTTAATACCCTCAAAGAAAATAGACATATGCTCGTTAATTTTAAAGCTGCCACTGGCATCTACTTGCGCATAATCTTCAACAATAGTAACCCCGTCACCATTTGATTGGCTTAAAGACTGGACAAAACTTCCTCGCCAATTGTATGCGATACGTGATTGAAATGGACCTTTTTCATAAAAGGCAATTAGATTATACGAATCACTTAATCCGGTTAATGCAAAGACTTGAGTAATGTCAGCGGGATCAAGTTCGGCATCACTATCCACGATAGTCGTATTAACCATTAAGCCAAAGCCATTGTTAAAAGTATGTTGTAGGGCTAGTTCCCAACCATAAACCTTAGCTGATTCACTAATGTTTGGTAAGGTATTTGTAAACACCGCAACGTCATCTGATGGGTCAGGCGTGTTTACATCTACACCTGTTGACGGGTCGGTTAAAAAGCTACCGTCAGCTAATTTAAACGTCAATTCTTCGGTCGAGTTAATAATAAAGTTGGCAACCTTTTTAATAAAGTAACCCGCAGAGATATAACTTGTATCCGCATAGTACCATTCTAATGAAAGGTCTAAGTTATTAGAAGTAAAGGGTTTTAAAGATGGATTTCCTGAGTTAGATGTTAAGTTACCACCCTGGCGAGTTGTACCAATGACAGTCACTGGAGACATGCTATCTAATGGTGGACGAGTAATGCTCTTAGATGCGGCAAAACGAGCTATCAATTCGTCATTAATTTCTAATTTAGCACTCACGCTAGGTAATACTTCCTCATATTCAGTACTTTTTGTTATTGAGTTTTCTGAACCATAGCGTGCTAACATTTCCGTTTTATCGAGAATAACTAGCTCAGATATTGGCTCATCTGTACCATCAACATCAACGTCAGTTGCTTCATAACGGACACCAGCGAAGCCCGAAAAAGACATGCCTTCAACTTCCATTTCAAAATCAAATTCGGCGTAAAGTGATAAGGTGTTTTCGGTGATTTTAAAAGATTTATTGCGCTTTTCTGCATCAAAGCTGATAGGTTGACCATTCTCGGCTGAAAATTGCTCTAAAAAGGCAAAGTTTGCTTCACCATCGTGAGCTAACCAAGTAGTGGGCATACGTCCGCTGCCACTAATACCACTTAGAAAATTACTACCGGCATTAAATACATATTGTGACAGGCCATTTATATTTGGTGTATCAGGGTAACCACAAAAGGTACAATGAAGGCCTACTCTTTCGTTATCCCAACGATCAAGTTTTTTACTTTCAGAAGAATACATTACGCCAAATTTAATCGCGGATAACTCCGCTCCTTCATTAACTAGTAAACTACTATCCCAACGGAATTGCTTTACGTTGTCTTCAACAGCCCAGCCTCGGCGTAACATGACATGAGGTCGACTGTTCGTAGAGTCTAGATAATTACCCACTCCACTTGGAGGTATATTGGCATCATAGGCGACGCCTTCGAGTTCTTGTTGGCCACTATAAATATATGGATTAGCTGCGCTAAATTCACTTGCATAGGGAAGAATGTTGTTATCAAGTTGGAAACGCACACGGTTGGCATAACCTAGGAGGGACAACTGGTCACCACGGCCATTATTGGCTGCTCGTTTTGCCGTGGAACTGCTGAAATCAAAAGTCATATTTAGGTTGTCATTAACATCCCAATCAAAGTTTAATCCTTGAGCATGTGATCCCGTTAAACGGTCGAACTTCTTCGCATGCATATCGGTCGCTAGACCTATTTCTTGATACAAATCAACGACAGTACCGTTTTCATCAACGGTTGCGCCAGCATCATCACCAAATCCTTCTATGTTAGGTGCGGTAAACCAGTGTCCGTATGAGGTTGTATCGGTTTCAACATCAAAATCAGAATATAGGCTATCTAAAGTAACAGCTAACTTGTCAGACGGAGCATATTGAAGGACTAAGTTAGTATTAGTTCGTGTGCGCTGTTCTGTTGTTACTTTATGATCGTAATTACGTGGGGAAAAAATATTACCCCTATATGCTTGGCCATCTTTAGTTTGTGGGTTAGGTACGCCGACGTTTTCCAACCAGCCATCCATTTGTGCTTGGTTTAGACGAGTTTCTCGTTCTTGATGTGAGACTGAAAATAACACACCTAATGAATCATCGATAAAGGTATTGGAGATAAATGCTGAAGCTTGAGGTGTTGTTTTTTCGCTATTATCATCATATGTAGCCTTAACACTTCCCGATATTCTAAAACCTTTATGAGCAAAAGGGCGCGCGGTATTAACATTGATTGTTGAACCTATGCCACCCGATTGCAAAGATGCCGTAGACGTCTTATGTACATTGATGTTTTTTACTAATTCAGAGGCTATGGTATCAAAACTAAAAGCACGACTTTGGTTTTCTGATGCCATTTGACGACCGTTAATCAATACAGTATTAAATTGTGGACCGAAACCACGCACAGTAATTAATTGTCCTTCACCACCTAAACGATCAATTGAAACGCCTGTAATTCGTTGTAGTGATTCAGCTAAATTAGAATCAGGAAATTTACCAATATTTTCAGCAGAAATTGAATCAATAACTCCATTGGCTTCACGTTTGGCATCAATGGCACGATCTAACGCTCCTATTATTCCTCTGACTTCAATAACTTCAGTTTCGGCATTGGCAGACGTTTCTTCTACATCTTTTTCCTGTTCGGCCACTGTCGCGCTGTTATCTGTAATTAAATGATTGGTCTTCTGAAAATTAGCATCTATTAAAATAGATAATTGGCCATTTTTACTAAGCTCCGTTTTAAGACCGGTATCTTTAAGTAATATTTGCAGTGCGTTGGTAACAGAATACTTGCCAATGATGCTGTTAGTTTGTTTTCCAGCTATTTTATCTAGGGGGAAGAGTAAGGTGATATCGGCTTGTTCGGCGAAATTTATTAGTGATACGTCTGCTCTTTGTCTTGGAATATTAAAGGTGACTTTATCGTTTTTATTTGCCGCTAATACCTCGCCTGTTGATAGGCCATGAAGTAAAATTAACGAGACTAAACGTAAATGAAAATTTCTAATTCTTGAATTTAGCGTGTTTCTTGATAAACCAAAAAAAGAAGACAAGCGTTTTGCTTTTCGCGATAAAAAGTTTTTAAATGCTCCAAACAACACTTTTTTACGATCAATCATACTTATTAATTATCTATGCTTTTTATTATTTAAATCTTTGTTTTTAAGTGCTTTTGAGTTTTTAGATATTGAGCCAATTGAGTTGCTGTAAATAGTAAAACACTCTAGCAATCAACTGTTCGATTCCTTGAATGGCATAAACCTTATTACAATTAGTTGATGGAGTACAAGCTTTTAGCTTGATGGAAATTAATCAGTAAGGAATTAAATGACCGTTCGATTCAATAATGAGGTACATTTAGTCAATTAAATTTAAAATAATTTAAACTTAATTGGCGGATTTTTATTGGTCAGTCGTCTTATTACTATATTCGCATTAGAGCCGTGAAAATAAAATGAGTGAATTATGATGTCGAACGACACCTTAATGTATAAGGTCTATTTAGCATCGAGAAATAGTATTTCTCGACTGGTAGCTAGAATTGTACCACCACATGAAATTGAAGATATCGTACAAGAAACGTATGTGCGTATCTGCCAAGTAGAAAATAAAGAAAATATATCATCACCCAAATCATTTATGTATAAAACGGCGCGTAATTTGGCGTTGGATTATCAGAAACAGGCGAACATTAGACTTGTTGATGGTATCGAGAATATGGAAACATTGGAGCAGGTATTATCAGATCATCATAAAGATGAAATGTATGAAAATGCCTTAACCAATAGTGAGTTTGCGCATTTTTGTGAAGCGGTGAGACAATTACCCTTACAGTGTCGTAAAGTTTTTGTATTAAAAAAAGTTTATGGTTATTCGCAGCGTGAAATTGCGACCCAATTGAGTATTAGTGAAAGTACAGTGGAAAAACATATATCAGCAGGCATGAAACGTTGCACATTATTCATGCGTAAAATAAACAGTAGTGCGAACAAAAATATCTCCAATAACTCAGCAATTGCTGCAGGAGGAGCTCATGAGTAATATTCATCAAATTCATGGTCATGCAAAGAGTGAACAAAGCAATGTTATTGCCGAAGAAAAACGTTTGGATGAAGCCAGTGATTGGATCGCAAAGCTTGATAGGGGCCTGGCTCAAGACGAAAAGTCATCTCTGCAAGCTTGGTTAGCATTGTCGTCACTCAATCTTGAAGTATTATTTGAAGTTGCACAAATATGGGACAAAATGGATGAGCTTAGTCGTTTATCTGATTTGTTTCCGCAATCTTCTGTTAGCCAGAAAAAACACCCTAAATGGCTAGGTGCGTTAGCTGCTTCAGTTATTTTTGCCATTACCATTGGCTTTTATCAAGCTGGCTTTCAATTTTCATCGTTTGGCCAAGCAGAACAATCATCGGTCATTGTTAAACAAATGAATTATCAGACTGACGTCGGTGAAAGCAATACCATTAATTTACCCGACAACAGTAAAATTGTCTTAAATACCAATAGCTTTGTTCAAGTTAAGTATACCTCTAGCTCAAGAATAATTGAGTTGCATCGTGGTGAAATTCATATTGATGTTGCTCATGATAAAACGCGGCCATTAAGTGTTATTGCCAGAGGCAAAGTGATTCAGGCGGTTGGCACGGCGTTTAACGTTGAAGTACGTAACGAATTGGTTGAGCTTATTGTTACTGATGGCAAGGTTTTAGTTGCTGAAAAGCACAACATCAATGCTGAATTAGACACGATAAACATTGAAGAATTAGCGAAAAGGTTACCGCAAAGCTCAATGGCAATCTCAAAAGGTGAAAAAGTTAACTTAGATCTTACTGGTAGGGTGATTGAAAAAGTTATCCAATTAGCCCCCGCTGAAGTTGCGGCTAGTTTGTCTTGGCGTCATGGTAACTTAATCTTTAGGGGAGAATCATTGGCTGAGGCAATGGCAGAGATCAGTCGCTATACCGATATAGAGTTTGAACTAGCCGATGATGAAAGACTTAATAAAGTTCAAGTTGCGGGCATGTTTAAGACCGGTGATGTGAAAGGTTTACTTGAAGTATTAAGTAATAATTTCAACATCAGTTACGAAAGAATTAGCAGCGATAAATTTATTTTGAAATATACCGGTTAATTTCTCACTATGTTTACCCTTGATTGTCGATAAAATCCGACACCCCATTACACAAGTGATGGGTTTTTTCCTGTTAATTACAGACCACTTTTATACTCAATTTAATTACAATAATAATTAGGACAAATCTTATGAATAACTCTTCGTCTGATGAATTACCCGTATCACTCTCAGAGATTGAAGTGGCTCCTGACTCAGTGCTTTATGTCTTCTTTATTTCTGCTGTTGCAGCCATTGGAGGGTTCCTTTTTGGTTTTGATTCGGGGGTGATTAATGGCACAGTTGGCGCATTAGGGAATGCCTTTAATTCTAATGATGTTTCAACCGGTTTTAACGTTGCTTCAGTTTTACTCGGCTGCGCACTTGGTGCACTAGCAGCAGGCCCGTTAGCAGATAAATTTGGCCGCAGGGCTATTATGATATTAACCGCTGTTATTTTTGCGGTTAGCGCCTTTGGCTCTGGTATAGCCGATTCTTCAGCTGAATTCATTTTCTATCGACTATTTGGTGGTTTAGGTATAGGAGCTGCCTCGGTATTAGCGCCAGCTTATATTGCAGAAGTTGCTCCTGCAGCCATACGAGGGCGTTTAGCTACGTTACAACAACTGGCCATTGTACTTGGCTTATTTGCTGCCTTTTTAAGTAATTACCTAATTGCCGATAATGCTGGGGGAGCTGAAGGTGTTTTTATGCTGGATTTTGCTGCTTGGCGCTGGATGTTTTGGGTAGAGATTATTCCGGCTATTCTATTCTTAGTTGGCGTATTATTTATCCCTGAGTCGCCACGTTATTTGGTTGCACAGGGAGAAATAGAAAAAGCCCAAAAAGTATTTAGCAAAATCTCCACAAGTTCGGTAAAAAAACAAATCGATGATGTTAAACAATCATTACATGGCGATAAAAAGCCAAGCATTAGTGATTTATTTATCGATGGAAAGAAAAACATTCATCCAATTATTTGGGTTGGCATCGCACTTTCTGTATTTCAACAGTTTGTTGGCATCAATGTGGTTTTTTATTATGGTGCTGAATTATGGCAAGCGGCTGGCTTCGATGAATCACAATCATTGTTTATCAATGTATTGGCAGGTATTACCAATATTGTTTCAACATTTATTGCCATCGCTTTAGTGGACAAAATTGGGCGAAAGCCTTTGTTATTGGTGGGGAGTATCGGCATGTTTATCAGCCTTGGTGCGTTAACTTATATCTTTGGCAGTGCAGGTTTAGATGAAATGGGAAAACTAGCACTCAGCGATAATATGGGCACATCCGCTTTAATTATGGCAAATTTATTTGTCGTCTTTTTTGGTTTGAGTTGGGGTCCTATTGTCTGGGTCTTGCTTGGTGAAATGTTTAACAACAGAATTCGTGGAGCAGCGTTAGCGGTAGCAGCAAGTGCACAGTGGATAGCAAATTTTGCTATTACGATGACATTCCCGATGATGTTAGGCAGTATTGGCCTAGCAGGAGCTTATGGTTTATATACGATTTCAGCATTCATCAGTATATTCTTTGTGATTAAATATATTAAAGAAACTCGAGGGGTTTGCTTAGAGGCGATGTAACCAATTTAATGAATCTATTGGTGTAACATTACAAATGAAAGAAATAAACAAGTGTTCACATAAGGGGAACACTTGTTTATTGACGTTTAGACAATCGAATATTTTACTTATTGTGTAACTTCATAAATTCAAGTGCCTTACTAACGGCTACTTTTACTTTGCTTTCCATTTCGAATCGCTCTGAAGCGGGTAGATAAAATGCCATGTCTACTTCGTGGCGGATATAACGAGTCGGCAATTGATTTAATACCACACAAGTCAAATCGGCAACAAAATCAGTGTCATAAGATTCTTCTATTTTTAATGCGGCAAAGTGTTGAACAACCAGTTTTTCATAATAATTATGAATATCGTCAAAAAGCTTCATATTAATCCTTTATTTTATCTATTTTTATTAAGACTACTGTGAGATGAATTAAAAAGCGAATTTTTACTTTAACTAAATATGATTATTCAACATTAAATTCAATAAATAATTGATTATCGTTTTTCACTCATTTCAATTTGACGTTCAATTTTCGAAAGCGCTTGCCGGCATCGACCTAAACGTTGGTGTAATACCAGCAACTCGTTTGAAAATTTGTCTTTATTACGGTTATTTGCGTTATTAAATTCAAGCTGTTTTTCTGCAAGCATGCTTTCTAAGCGTCGTTCAAACTCTTTAGTTTCTGCCTGTTTCTGGTAGAGGGATTGTATGGGTTGGAAAAGCGCTTTTGCGGTATTTTTGTACTTTATTTTTTTAAGCAACGCTAGTTTTTGTGCGGAAGACTTATTTTGCGCAGCATTTGCTTGTATCGCATTATGTATTGCAGAGATCTGTTGTTCAATTAGCTGAATTCTTTCATAGGAGAGCAGGGTTTTATTGTTGTTAATTAACCTCGCGAGTTGCTCAACTTTTGCTTGCGTTTCCTCAACGTATGGCACGAGTCTATCGTGGTTACCGCTGAATAATATTTCAGAAAATATTGCTTTATCTTTGCGCAGGTAAAAACCTTTAGCGGCTGAATTTTCCTTATCTATATCCTTTGCTTGTACTAACAAAGTCACCAATATGGAGGTTATTTTATTTAAAAACTGTTGGGACATACTTACCTCATTTGTTGGTAAATAAGATTACATGACATAAGTACAACGACAGTAATGAATACCGGACGAATGAACTTGTTGCCAAATTTGATTGCCCAATGAGCACCTACCCATGCTCCGCACATTATAAATAGGCCCATTGTTAAACCGAGTAATACGTTGACATAACCTAAATATATAAAAGTCATGAGACTGCAAAAGTTGCTGACAAAATTCGTCGAACGGGCAAGGCCACAGCTAAGTAATATATTTATTTTATATAAAGCACTTGATGATGCAGTCCAAAAAGCGCCAGTTCCTGGACCGGCAATACCATCATAAAAGCCGAGTATTAAAGCTTGAAGAGTTTGCTTAATAATTAATGCGGGAGTTTTTTCAGGTAACCCCTGCTCATTATAGATAGTGCCTTTAGCGAATAAGGTATAAATACCGGTTGATATGATTAATACAGGTAATGCCGTTTCAAGAAAGTCAACGGACAAGTGCTCAACAATTATCGTCCCTAGTATGGCTCCAATCGCGGTAAACAATATCGAGATCCGCCAAAAGTGGATACTAAAGAGTTTTTTCTTATAAAAAGTAAATGACGCGGTAAAAGAGCCAAACGTGGCTGCTAATTTATTTGTACCTAAAGCAACATGAGGAGGCAGGCCCACAGTCAATAAAGTCGGGACCGTGATCATACCACCGCCACCAGCAATAGCATCGATTAAACCAGCTAAAAAACCAACACCACAAAGTGTTATCCATAAATTAAGATCTAATGCTACTTCCATTAAATTATAAGTACCTACATTGCATTCATTGAAGAATAATATGCAGTTTATCATATTGTTGATCGAACTAAGTTATCTATTTCCGTTAACAAATTGCCATTGTTACAATTTAATTTGAAATAATTAAATTTAAAATGTGTGCTTAACTTTACATTGTTGTTTACCTTTACCTGTTACGCCTTAAAAAACAAAGACTTATAGTGTGCTTCTTTCTTCGGTGGGGCAGGGGTGTGTTTTGATGGTGTTTTGTGGTTTTCAGGTAACACATTGTAATAAAAGGAAAAATAATTGTTTTTAGATTTTTTATTTTTTAAATGTAAGATAT
>MAAC01018352.1_pt1 | contig 10411 bp, 13 predicted proteins | sample 1115981 | NCBI WGS metagenome assembly MAAC01 (sample SAMN04961126, study PRJNA320927) | seawater metagenome | isolation source: sample BD02T64 sea water enriched with oil for 64 days | place: USA:Gulf of Mexico | collected 2013-07-27 | reverse complement strand
ATCGAAGAAGCGTTTGAGCAATCCCACTTCTTCGTTCCATCTATTTGTAAGGTTAGTACACGGATGTACTATATTAGGGCAACGCAGGAGCAGTTGCCGAGAATAACCATTACTGTATAAATGCGCCTTGAATTGGAATCGCTCAAGCGCTCTGAAACCTACATCTTGAATGATGATGAGTATATATCCATTATGGCGGATTTACTCTTTGGTGCAAGACATTTATTATTAGCCTCTTACACCTTCAAAGGGAAACCTTGATAAATATAGTATATGAATAAAATCAATACCTTAAAAAAAAGCAAAGAGATGAGCCCGATTAATACGATAAATCATCCGCTATTTACCAAGCATAAAGTTGAGGTATTTATCAAGCGTGATGATTTAATTCACCCAATAATCTCAGGCAACAAATGGCGAAAATTGAAATACAATATTAGCGCCGCCAGAAAGATGGGCAAGACTCAAATTTTAAGTTTTGGCGGTGCGTATTCTAATCACATTCATGCCTTGGCTTATGCTTGCAAAATAAATAACATCAAAGCTATTGGCATCATTCGTGGTGAACAACATTATCAACATAATTTTACTTTAAGCTGGGCAAGCCACTGGAGCATGACACTGCAATTTGTTGATCGTAAAACCTATAAACTCCGCCACAACGAAGAGTTTTTAGCACAATTGCAGCAGAAATATCCAAACGCTTATATTATCCCTGAAGGGGGCAGTAATCACTTGGCTTTACCGGGTGTAGGAGAAGTGATCACTGAACTCAATGAACAACTAGAGTATGACTATTTACTTACTCCTGTGGGTAGCGGCGGCACTTTAGCAGGCCTTATCAACGCAGATCAAAATCAACATAAACTGCTCGGCATTGCCGTATTAAAACAAGATGGCTATTTAACCGATGAGGTTAACCAGCTATTAGCTGCGCATGCGAGTAACTTTGAGAACTGGGAAATTTTAAATCAATTTCATCGTGGCGGCTATGGCAAGTACAAAACGGCAGATACCGAGCGGATTTTGCAGTTCAGTCAACAAGCCGGGGTTCCCTTTGAGCCGGTATATTCAGGCAAGATGTTGTTGGCCTTTCTCGATCTGTTAGCACAGGGCTATTTTCAAGCGGGTGCAAAAATCGTATTGTTGCACACTGGCGGCCTGCAAGGTTTAGGGGGCATGGCCGAACGCGGCCTACTCAATGCTGACCAGTGGCCAATCCCTGCCCATGCCCCTAATTGCTAATTTTTTTAACAAGAGCGCTGGAGCTATAACGGGGAAAGGTTTGTGACATAGCTGTATTCTCAAAAGAAGTGGGAAATATGATGGTTGCATTACACGAAAGACTAGCCATGGTTAAATCGCTACGTTGGAACTATGATAAAGGGGGATGTGAGATAAACAATATCAAATAGACATATAGTAGGATATTGATATGTTAAAACTACCATTAATTGTCGGCCGTCTGTTATGTTGGTTGGGTTTTCATGATTTTCGAGTTATCGACAGAACATTCGGTTTTGGCGCGGGTGGTGGTGTTGAAAAAGTAGAGTGTCAACGCTGTGGGGTGATCATAACCCGTTCTTCACCAAGTAATTGAATAGCAGTTTATGTTAGATGGTGGTTAAAACCGGTGAGTAAAGATTGTCTGTTTGAGAAGAAAGCGGTGACTAGCCAAAGAACATTTACACTTCAGCAGCAAGTGTATAAAAACGGAAATGATTGCGTCGTCTCATAGAGCGCAATATTCTCATTTTCAAATGACTTTTCTTTTTGGGTAGCATAATTTTTTTGTTCTTTTGCATGTTTGTCTACAATCTTGTTAAATATCCTTCCTATAGGTTAAATATACTTTCAAACTCACCTTTAATCAAACTTACCATGTTAAGATACAACGCCAGCATTAATATTTTATAGGCCGTTAAAATGCATCAAACCGACTACATTAAGAAATTACAAGCCAGCTGATGCGCCATAGTGTGCGATTTAAAAAGAAGTAATTATCTATGACCATTGCAGTGAAAAACTTACCTGAGCCAGAAGTTACCTGTTCAAACTGCGAAGCTTGTTGTTGTCGTTTAGAAGTCATGATTATTTCAGACACCGGGGTGCCCGATGAGCATGTTTATGTTGATGCGTGTGGGGGTGAGTCCATGTTACGGTTAAGCGATGGTTGGTGTTCAGCGTTAGATCGTGACACTTTAAAATGTTCAATCTATGAAAATCGACCATGGATCTGTCGGGAGTTTGAGATGGGGTCATATGAATGTCGGGATGAACGAGGCGATTTGAGCGGGTGATTACAATACGTTAAATCACTGAACGGGGCAAACCTGCCAGGAGCTATTGTCGAGCATAAGCGATATCAGGGACCTCATGTAAAGCTCATGCGGTTTGGATATATACGTTCTTTGAGTGGACGCAAATATTGTTTAAAAGCACATTATGGATTAGGCAGGTCCCACATCTCGCTAGTGCTCGTGATGGGATGACGGCGCTAATTTCGAAGAATGTGAGTAGCTGCAATCCGCTCATTCCACCCCAGCTGCTTGTACCCTGTACCCCGTCCGCTGTCCTTTTATAACATTCCCGAAAGAGAATTAATTAACCCCTGACGTAACGGTGGCTCCGCTTCAGCAAATTCTAAGTTCGCTTTATTGGCAAGTGAAACAATGCGCGTTTGATATTTTTTCCGATCAACCACTTCAGAGCTGGTTTGTGTCTTCGAACCTGACTCGCCTTGTTTTAATACCGCTTTTTCCGACTGATTTACCCTTACACCTTCTTTTGCTTTTTCAGAGATCTGAATGTCGGTGATCATAGTGAACAAATTATCATCGACCATGGCATCAAAGATAATGCCTAAACCGGCACCGGCAATACCGGCGGCAACCTGGCCGCTACCATCACCAAATTGTGCACCGGCAGCCGCACCGACTACCGCGGAGCCAAAAGTACCAAATGAATCACCAGCACGTAAGTCAGTTTTTCCCACCTGCAAAATATTGACTTGTAACCAGTAGTGAGCAACATCTGGGTTATCAATTACTTGATAACCTTTGGCAGTTATTGCCGCGCGAACTTCATTTTCATAAGTGAGTCCCTGCTTGTCAGAAGTGTTGCGCAATTGCAGAAACACCGTGCGCTTTTCTGCAGGAACCGGATCTAACCAAACGGTTGAAGACATTTTAGTTTGCACATCCAAGTGCCGTTTTTTTACTGAAGTATGTAGTGCGCCACAACCGGCTATCGATATGGTAAATATCAATAAAAAGGCACTACTCACATATTTATTTAGCGTTTTCATAATTAATCCTTATATCCTTTATAAAATTCCTGACATGGATTGTATTAACCCTTGTAACAATTGCAATTCGGCTTCTTGCCACGTTAAGTTCACTTGGTTCGCGGTTGAAGTGATGCGCGTTTGATATTTTTTACGCTCAACGACTTCTTCGCTGGTTTGTGTCTGTGTGCTCACTTCACCTTGTTTTAACACCGCTTGTTCCGACTGATTAACCACAACGCCGGGTTTCGCTTTTTCCGAAATTTGTAAGTCGGTGATCATCACAAACACGGTGTCATCTACTAATGCATCCGTTAGTACGCCAATTAAACCGCCCACTATCGTTGCCGCTATCTTGCCGTCGCCATCACCAAATAACGAACCGATTTCTGCCCCTTGTATGGCGGCGCCAAAGCCCTGATCGGTTTTACCATCATTGGTACGTAAATCCGTCTTACCGACCTGCAACACATTTGCCTGGATCCAATAATGTGCTTGCTCAGGGTCGTTAACTATAGTGTAGCCTTTGCTGGCGATGGCTTCGGTGACTGCTGCCGCATAATCGATGCCTTGCTTGTCTGAAGTATTTCTTAATTGCAGAAATACCGTTCTTTTGTCAGCACTGACCGGGTCCAGCACTATGGTGGCCGACATTTTGGTCTCAATGGTTAAGTCTTTCTTTTTTACGGAAGTATGCAATGCACTGCAACCTGACACTGTAAGCAACAATGATAAAAATACCCAAGTTATGAACCGTCTTCTCGCAATCACCCGTATTTCCTAATAAAGACTATTTAATGAATAATAATGTATATGACCACAATTGTGTGTATTATTATCCATAAATTAGTAAAAAAATAATAATCAAAGAGACAAAAAAGCACACCTTGACGTTAAACAAGTATTTATCCTTTACGCTGTTATTGCTAATATTGAGGTTAATTATTATCCCCGCAGCATTTATTATAGCGATTTGAGAAATACCATGAAGCGATTAAAGTCAGCCAGTTTAATTACCGCCATTAAAACTCCGTATAACCAGCAAGGTAATATCGATTTAAACACTTACGATAAGTTGATAGAACAACAAATTGCTGCTGGTGTCGACGGTATCATTGTTGGCGGTACCACAGGTGAAGGACACTTGCTGAATTGGGAAGAGCACTTAATGTTAATTGCCCACAGTACCAATAAATTTTCTGGCCGATTTCTCATTATAGGCAATACCGGCAGTAACAATACCCGCGAAGCGATAAATGCAACGGAAAAGGGGTTTGCCATGGGAATGGACGCTGCCTTACAAATCAATCCGTATTATGGCCGTACCTCCACTGCCGGAGTACTTGATCACTTCAACCGCGTACTTGCCGCAGGTCCAGCATTTATCTACAACGTACCCAGCAGAACAGGACAAGACTTAACGCCAGATATTATCGAATCGATTGCCAACCATGAAAACTTCATTGGCGTAAAAGAATGTACCGGTAATGAGCGTATTGGATACTATGAAAAACAAGGCATCGCCTGTTGGTCGGGCAATGATGATGAATGCTTTACTGGACGCCATCAGTTTGGCTCACATGGCGTAATTTCTGTAACTTCCAATATAATACCTGGTTTAATGCGTAGCTTAATGGATGAAAATAATGTTGAGCTTAATGAAGAATTGCGAGGGTTGATGCAATGGTTATTCTGCGAACCGAATCCTATTGCTTTAAACACGGCATTAATGATGACCAATGCGGTAGAAAAAGTCTTCCGTGTTCCGTATCACGCACTAAACTTAGCGCAACGTCAACAAGGTTTTGATTTATTATCTAAAGTTGATAGTAAAGATATAGTAGGCGACAGCTTGTCATTATTAGATGACAGTGATTTCATTTATAAGATTTAATACCAAGTCCGATAATTTATTAACGAATAAATTATCGGAATTGCTATAACCATTTTTATTTTTTGCAATAAAAAAGCCTGCAAATGCAGGCTTTTTACATCAAAAAATTTTTTTTGATTAAGCTTGAGCGATAACAACAACGTTAATAGTTGTGTCAACGTCTGCGTGAAGGTGGATAACGATTTCGTTAGTACCAGTTTCACGGATTGAACCTAAAGGAAGACGAATTTCTGCTTTAACAACTTCAACACCAGCTTCAGTAATTGCAGCAGCAATATCGTTAGTACCGATAGAACCAAACAATTTACCTTCGTCACCCGCTTTAGAAGCGATAGTAACTTCAGCTAACTCAGTTAATTTAGCAGCGCGAGCTTCAGCAGTAGCTAATACACCAGCTAATTTTGCTTCAAGTTCAGCACGACGTGTTTCAAAATGTTCAACGTTAGCTTTTGATGCGATAACTGCTTTACCTTTAGGTAATAAGAAGTTACGAGCATAGCCAGACTTAACTGTTACCTGATCACCCAGGCCGCCTAATTTGGCAATTTTATCAAGAAGAATTACTTGCATTTTAATAGCCCCTTAGGTTACTTGTGTAAGTCAGTATATGGTAATAAAGATAAGTAACGAGCACGCTTGATCGCACGACCAAGTTGACGTTGATACTTAGCTGATGTACCAGTAATACGGCTAGGAACGATTTTACCACTTTCAGTGATATAGTTTTTTAACGTTGCGATATCTTTGTAATCGATAGCAGCAGCGCCCTCTGCGCTAAAGCGACAGAATTTACGACGTCTAAAAAAACGTGACATGGATTTCTCCTAAATATGGCGTTACTTTTTTAGCACAAAAACGCGCTAATATGTGTAATCACCTAATTAATCATTTCAATTTGTTGAGCATGTAAGACCAAAATCGGGTTACCGTTTCGGGTTTCATGACGGTTGATAAAACCGCTCACTTTTACATTACTGCCCACAATTAGTTCACGAGATAAATTTTGTGACCACTGTCCGGTTGCCACCACTTGCATTCTTGCGAATACTTGTCGGGTTAAGCCATCTTCAGTTTGCATAGAGCGGTGCTCTAATGAAAACTTAATATGGGCGATACCCGCAGGGCTTATTGATAATTCAGCAGTTTTTGCTACCGAGCCTATCAACACCAGGCAATTCTCAGTCACTAATTACTATTCTGCGCTTGCCGCTTCTTCAGCAACTGGTGCAGTTGCAGCTGGAGCTGGAGCTGGAGCTTCTTTAGTAACTTCTCTTTTCTCGCGGCGGTCTTCACGACGGTCTTCTTTAGCAGCAGCCATTGCTGAAGCTTCAGTTACCGCGCCTTTAGTACGCATGATCATGTTACGAATAACAACATCGTTATAACGGAAAGAAGTTTCTAACTCATCAATAACTGACTGAGGCGCTTCAATGTTCATAAGAACATAGTGTGCTTTGTGCAGTTTGTTGATTGGGTATGCTAATTGACGACGACCCCAGTCTTCTAGACGGTGGATTGTGCCTTCAGCAGCAGTGATCATGTCTGAGTAACGTTGGATCATACCAGTTACTTGTTCACTCTGATCAGGGTGAACCATAAATACGATTTCGTAATGACGCATTACGAGCTCCTTACGGTAGTAGCCTCTTGCTGGCTCAGCCAAACACCAGTATAAAGGCAAGGAACAAAAGTTAAGGCTGAATTAAGGACGCGTATTGTAGGGAAAATGAGCAATTAAAGCAAGCATATTTGGCAAACTTACGAAAACTAATCGGTAAGTGATTAACCAAGGCGTTGACGGACAATTTCAAACAAACAAATACCGGACGCCACCGATACATTTAAACTTGATACAGAACCCGCCATTGGAAGTTTTATTAACTCATCGCAGGTTTCACGAGTCAAACGTCGCATGCCTTTGCCTTCAGCGCCCATGACTAAAGCCATTGGCCCTTTGAGCTTACATTCATATAACGACTGGGTTGCCTCACCCGCGGTACCAATGATCCAGACGCCCATGTCCTGCAACGCTTTCATCGAACGTACCAAATTAGTCACTTGTACTAATGGAATAGTTTCGGCGGCGCCAACGGCGACTTTTCGCACCGTAGCGGTAATTTTAGCTGCATTATCTTTAGGCACAATAATAGCTTGTACGCCAGCAGCATCCGCATTGCGTAAACAAGCGCCGAGATTGTGCGGATCGGTAACACCATCGAGAATTAATAAAAACGGTTGTTCGTTTTTCGCCAATGTTTGTTCAACAATATCCGTTAAGTCATTTTCATTAAACGCTTTACCCGGTTTTACCTTGGCAATCACGCCCTGGTGCTGTTCGCCGGCGCTTTTATCGTCCAATGCTTTGCGATGCATAAATTGCACTGAGATACCGTATTTACGGGCAAGGTTAATAATTGGTAATATGCGATCGTCTTCACGGCCTTTTAATAGCCACAATTCAACGAAGCGTTCTGGCGCTATTTCAATAAGCGCGCTAACGGAATGAATTCCAAAAACTAAATCATCTTGTTTTGCCATGAGTCTCTTCTTTATTTCTTTTCTTGTTTGCGGGCATTTTTTCCAGGGCGACCTTTCGCTTTTTGTCTTTTGCCAGCTTTAGTTTTGGCTTTCGGCTTCTTAGAATCTTTCGCTTTACTTGAGCCCGGTACAAATGGCGATCTCTCGTCGGTTTTTTTCTTACTGGCTTTATAATCCGCGCTTTTGGCCTTTTTCTTTAATTTTTTATTGGCATCTGTCACGGTATTCTCGCCGCCAAGAATTAAATCTATCTTCTTCTCTTCCAGATTTACTGCCGCAACCTGTACGTCAAGAATATCGCCAACATGATACTTCTTCTTCGAGTGCTCACCAATTAAGCACATCCGTACTTCATCATGAGTATAATAATCTTTACCAAGCGAGCTAATATGCACTAAGCCTTCAATATGAAAATCTTGTAAGCGCACAAAAAAGCCAAAGCCAGTGACGGTTGCAATCACGCCACTGAAGGTATCGCCAACATGGTCTTGCATAAATTCACATTTTAACCAGTCAGAAACTTCACGAGTGGCATCATCGGCACGGCGTTCGGTCATCGAACAATGCTCACCTAGCTCACTCACTTCTTGCTCATCGTATTGGTAATAGCCAATATTTACCGAATTTTCTTTTTGGTTATTGATAATAGACTTGATCACCCGGTGAATGACTAAATCAGGATAACGTCGAATTGGTGAGGTAAAATGTGAATACGCAGGCAGTGCCAAACCAAAATGACCAAGATTTTCGGCCTGATAGACCGCTTGTTTCATCGAACGGAGTAACATGGTTTGGATCAGTTCTTTATCCGGCCGGTCTCTCACCTTTTCGGTTATAGCACCAAAATCAGCCGGAGTCGGCTCTTCTTTTTTCTCCATTTCGATGCCAAGCTCATTAAGATAAGTGACCAGGTTATTGTATTTGTCCTGGTTCGGTTTATCGTGAACTCGATATAAACCTGGCTTTTCATGTTTAGCAACAAACTTTGCCGTGGCAACATTAGCCAAAATCATACATTCTTCGATGATTTTATGGGCATCATTGCGCACTACCGGCACTACCGAGTCAATTTTTCTGTCGGCATTGAAAATAAAGCGCACTTCTTCGGTTTCAAATTCAATGGCGCCACGGTTGCGACGGGCGCCAACCAGACAATGATAGAGCTTATGTAGCTCTTCCAAGTCTTTCACCTGACTCTGGTAGTAGTCACGTAAATCTTTGTCTCCCTCTAGAATTGCTGCCACTTTGGTATAAGTAAAACGGGCGTGGGAGTTCATTACCGCCGGGTAAAATTTCGCCCCGGATAACTTACCATTGGCGCTGATGGTCATTTCACTGACCATACACAAACGATCGACATTTGGATTCAACGAACACAAACCGTTTGATAACACTTCCGGTAGCATTGGGATCACTTGATTCGGGAAATAGACAGAGTTACCGCGTTTTATCGCTTCACCGTCAAGCGCGGTGTCTGGCCTAACGTAATAACTGACATCGGCAATGGCAACCCATAAACGCCAACCACCAGATTTTTTCGGTTGACAATACACCGCATCATCAAAATCTCTTGCATCTTCTCCATCAATGGTCACTAATGGTAATTCACGCAGATCGATACGACCTTGTTTTGCCTTATCATCCACTTCAGGTGTCAATAATTGTATTTCTGCTAATAACTCTTCCGACCAAGAGTGGGGCAAATCGTGTTGATGAAGAGCAACTTGCACTTCCATACCCGGCGCCATATGCTCGCCCAGGACTTCACTAACTTGCCCTAATGGCGTGTTGCGCTTACTGGGACGCTGAATAATATCAACAATCACCATTTGCCCATGTCGAGCGCCTAAATGCTTGCCTTTCGGCACAACAATTTCATGATTGATACGGGCATCTTCCGGGATCACGGTAATAACGGAATGTTCAACGAAGATGCGGCCAATGATCTTATCTTTTCTGGGCTGCAATACATCGAGTATTTTGACCTCTTGCTTACCTTTATTATCGCTGCTTGCCGTTACTCTGGCTTCAACGATATCACCATGAATAAGTTTGCGCATTTCATAGTAAGGGATGTATAAATCTTTATCGCCTTCATCTGGCTTTAAAAAACCAAAACCGTCACGATGACCAATCACTTCTCCGGTGATCACCTCGGATGCGGTAGCAATGGCATATTGTTTGAATTTGGTAAACACTAACTGCCCGGCATTTTCCATCGCGCGCAAACGGCGTTTCACCCCAATAATTTGCTCTTCATCTTTATAGTCCAGTTCTTTACAGAACTGCACAAAGGTCATCGGGTGGCCTTTTTGTTCTAAAAGCGCTAACAGAAATTCACGACTCGCGACTGGCTTATCGTATTTGGCGGATTCTCGTTGAAAGTGGGGATCTTTATTTTTCACTAGTTATACTATTTGATTTTTTTATTAGTATAACATAACAAGTTATCAAGGGTTGATTATCATCGTTGGATGAAACCGATCTGGTTGGCGGGACTTCAGTCTCGCGTTTTGGTATAATACCAAACGGATTAATTAACTGGTCAGTTTGATCCAATCCCTTGAGCACAGATTTTGACTCTTTCGCTACAATCGATAAAATTATTCCAAGCATCAGAGCATGAATTGACAATATCTTCATACCCCTTAAAACATCGATTAGCGAGTTCATTTTGTCTTAACCACTGCCAT
>MAAC01019383.1_pt1 | contig 10414 bp, 11 predicted proteins | sample 1115981 | NCBI WGS metagenome assembly MAAC01 (sample SAMN04961126, study PRJNA320927) | seawater metagenome | isolation source: sample BD02T64 sea water enriched with oil for 64 days | place: USA:Gulf of Mexico | collected 2013-07-27 | reverse complement strand
TTCCCCCGCCTCTAGCGCTTCTTGGGTGCGTTGCAAAAGCAGATCGACACTGTGCGAACCGGACCTCGCCCATTCAACGCGAACTTTCGCTTCAACGTCTTCCCAGCCCTCCAAATCAGGCGTGGCCAAGAGTGCGAGAAGGTCATCGATTCCAGCTCCGCGTGCTTGCACAACCATCTGCCCGCCTCCGTCCTGCGCATAGGTTGCGGTGGGCAGAATGGGCGTAATCGCGCATGTTAACGTAATTGTCACCGGAACTGCCGTAAGGAAAGCTTTGAGGTATGCGGAAAAATTGACCATAACGTAAACATTCTATCAGACCCCCGACAAAAAGCGAGAGCTGTCGGATCACAAACCGGAGGAATGTCATGAGCGACATTATCACTGCTGCCGTTGCGGCGTTGAGCGAAAAAATTACTGGCGGCTTTGACGGCAGCGCGAAATTCACCCTGAATGGCGAAGGGTCGATTGTGATTGATTCTGACGGCGTGCGGGCTGGCGATGATGACACAGACGTCACTTTGTCAGCTGATGCTGACGTGTTTCAGTCTATCCTTGAGGGCGATCTGAACCCAACTACCGCCTTCATGACGGGCAAATTGGCTGTCGATGGCGATATGGGTGTTGCGATGAAACTTGGTTCGGTTCTTAGCTGATGCTTGATGCACCTTTTTACAGCGATATAGCTGAAGGCCCGGACGGTGGCCGCGCGATCTGGCTGCATGCCTCTGACGGCGTGCGCATCCGCGTGGGGCACTGGCCGTTGGGATCTCAGGTGTTAAAAAAGGGTGCCGCTGAAAAGGCGCAAGTCAAAGGGACGGTCCTGATGTTTCCGGGCCGTACCGAATATATCGAAAAATACGGTCGCGCAGCAGCAGATTTTGCGGCACGCGGCTTTGAAATGATCGCCGTCGATTGGCGCGGTCAGGGCCTTGCTGATCGTCTGCTCAATGATCCAATGACCGGCCATGTGGCGGATTTTTCCGATTATCAGAAAGACGTCGACGCTGTACTGACATGGGCAACCCAACAAGAACTTCCTAAACCTTGGTTTTTGGTTGGCCATTCCATGGGTGGGGCGATTGGCATGCAAGCGCTCTATGCAGATCTGCCCGTCAAATCCGCTGTTTTTTCTGCACCTATGTGGGGCATTCATCTGAAACCCGCGACACGTGCCGTTGCTGGGGTTATTGCCACAATTGCACAAATGTTTGGCCAGTCACACCGCTATGCGCCAGGCACAACTCCCGCATCCTACGTTCTTGATGCGGGCTTTGACGACAATATGTTGACCACAGATCGTGACATGTGGACATATATGGAAAATCACATCCACCAAGAACCACTTTTCGGCCTCGGAGGCCCCAGCGTCGCTTGGGTTGGCACATCGCTGAAGTTCTGTCGTGAAATACTGGCGCGCACGCCACCATCACTGCCTGTGCTCACCCTTCTTGGCACCCACGAACGTATCGTGGACACCCCTGCCGTGCATCAACGCATGGAAAATTGGCCTAACGCAACACTGCAAATGGTAGATGGGGCCGAGCATGAGGTCATGATGGAAACCCCGGAAACGCGCAAAATGGTGTTTGACGCCATGGCCGCACATTTCTCAGCAAATCCATGATGCTATGATTTCAGATCATAACGTTTAAAATCGCCCTAGGCGTTTGTGATAATCCGTGAACCCCATAGCCGTGTAATACCCCTGCCTTTATTGATTGGTCGCGCCCATCGTTGCGCCATTGAGCGCAAGCCGCGCGGCCTGAAGCGTTGAGGCAACGAACCGCGTCCAATGCCCTTCCTCCAGCCCCGACTTTCACAAAGGCCTCCCTTTGTTGATATCTTTCGGTTTGTCGCGAAGGATTGCAACTTGCACCCGGTTTCCCCTTGCTACAAAACCCCACCGCCCCTATCTCAGAAGGGATCAATTCCCAATGAGGTTCCTATGCAGTTTTCCCTTCCCTTCCCGATCCGCGATGCCGCCAGTGAAACCGGGGGCGATGCGCTTGGCAATCTGCCGGAATGGAACTTGGATGATCTATACACCGGTGAGGACGCACCCGAGTTGGAAGCCGACATGTCTTGGCTGGAAACCAACTGTGCGAAATTCGCCGCTGATTACGCTGGGAACCTAGGCGGCCTCGACGCCAGCGCAATGCTTGCCTGCATTCAAATGCAGGAAGAAATCAACCAAAAAGCCGGGCGCATCATGAGTTACGCCGGGCTGCGCTACTACCAAAACACAATGGATTCAGGCCGTGCGCAATTCATGCAAAACTGCCAAGAAACCCTGACAGATTATACTGGTCATCTTGTATTTTTCTCGCTTGAGTTCAACCGTTTGGGCGAAGATCACCTCGCAGACTTACTGGCTGCGAATGCAGATCTGGCCCGTTACAAACCCGTCTTTGACCGTATGCGTGCGATGAAACAGCACCAACTGTCTGACGAGTTGGAACAATATTTGCACGACCAATCCTCTGTTGGCGCCGCCGCTTGGAACACCCTGTTTGATGAAACCATCGCAGGTCTGATGTTCACCATGGACGGCGAAGAGTTGAACCTTGAGGCAACCCTGAATTTCCTCACAGATCAGGATCGCAGCAAGCGCGAAGCCGCAGCACAAGAATTGGCACGGGTGTTTGGCCAAAACGTGCGCCTGTTTGCCCGTGTTCACAACACGCTCGCCAAGGATAAAGAGATAGAAGATCGCTGGCGCAAGATGCCGTCCCCGCAGACTGGCCGTCACCTTTCCAATGACGTGGAACCTGAGGTGGTCGAAGCCCTGCGCAACGCTGTCGTCGCGGCCTACCCTAAGCTATCGCACCGCTATTATGCCTTGAAAGCCAAATGGTTGGGTCTCGAAACCATGCAGGTTTGGGATCGAAACGCCCCCCTGCCGATGGAATCTGAACGTCTGGTCACTTGGAATGAAGCCCGCGCAATTGTTGACAGCGCGTACGCCGATTTCGACCCACGCATGGCAGAAATCGCAGCACCATTTTATGACAAAGGCTGGATTGATGCAGGCGTGAAACCGGGCAAAGCTCCGGGCGCATTTGCCCATCCCACCGTCACCAATGTGCACCCTTATGTAATGTTGAACTACCTCGGGAAGCCGCGCGATGTGATGACATTGGCACATGAGCTTGGCCATGGCGTGCACCAAGTTCTGGCCGCAGATCAGGGTGAGATGCTGTCATCCACCCCACTGACTTTGGCTGAAACCGCGTCTGTGTTTGGTGAAATGTTGACTTTCCGCAAGCTGCTGGAAGGCGCAAAAAACCAAGAAGAACGCAAAGTGATGTTGGCGGGCAAAGTTGAGGATATGATCAACACCGTCGTACGCCAAATCGCGTTTTATGACTTTGAATGCAAGCTGCATGCGGCCCGTGCGGAAGGTGAACTAACACCCGACGATATCAACGCACTTTGGATGTCCGTGCAGGCCGAAAGCCTTGGCCCGGTGTTTGAATACATGCCCGGCTATGAGACCTTCTGGGCCTATATCCCACACTTCGTACATTCACCTTTCTACGTTTATGCCTATGCTTTCGGCGACGGCCTCGTGAATGCACTTTATGCGGTCTATGAGGAAGGCGATGCCGACTTCCAAGAGAAATATTTCGACATGCTGAAAGCCGGTGGGTCCAAACACCATAAGGAACTGCTTGCCCCCTTCGGCCTAGACGCCTCTGACCCAGCCTTCTGGGACAAAGGCCTAAGCATGATTTCCGGCATGATTGATGAGTTGGAAGCGATGGAGGTCTAAGACCGCCTCACCACGTTTCTCAACTTGAAACACCGAAGTTGAGAAACGTGGCACCTGACGTCAGATCTACGGACGAAATAGCCATTTATTAGCCATTGATCGCGTATCGATCCGCTTCCTCAAAGACGTCAATGACGCGCGCGCCAGCCTTAATCATAGCCCCATGTTCGACGCCCGCCGGAATAGAATAGCTATCACCCGCCCTATAAACCTTCGTCGCTCCACCAATGGTGAGTTCAATCTCCCCTTCCACAACCGTGCCCCACTGGGCCCCATGCGAGTGCGGGGGAAGTACCATATCTTTGAGGAAAGTGAAGAACATCACGAGACCAGCGTCTGATCGCACCGCCGCTGTTTGCACGACATCTTCGGGGAACGGTACATCAATACTTGGAAACGCTTTAATGAAATCGGGATAGGACATGATAGACTCTCTTTCGCGCGATAAAGTTAGGCTTGGGTTTATATGAGCACACGATGTCAGAGATGTTGAGTTTTCACAATACAGGCCGCACTCTCGGCTCAAACCGAACGAACGTCCCCCAGATGTTCACTTCAGCTGACTGTCCTTTGATCCACGCCGGTTGATCCCACCGCGTGCTTGATATGCGGCATCCCGATCTTGCATACACTCAAGGCATAGTTTCACACCGGGAACGGCGCTGCGGCGAGCTTCGGGAATTTCTTCTTCGCAGTCAGCGCAGAACTTCAGGCTTTCGCCCACAGGCGTGCGACGGGCTTTCATCCGGGCCAGCTCATCGTTGACGCTGGCCTCGATCTGTTCACTTACCGCGCCGTCTTTTGCCCATCCGCCTGCCATGTTTTCCTCCGTCCCTATGCTACTCACAGCTTGACGTAACGATAGCGGATGTTCAAGCGCGTGATGCTTGCCACGCCGTGAAAACCCCTTACCCTGCGATAAACTTCAGGAGGGTTTCATGCGCAAATTTGGAAAGTGGCTTGGTCGAGCATTTGTATTGGTGATTGTAGGGATTGCAGCGTTTCTCACCTTCGGCCCCGGTTATGTCGAAGGCCAACGCAACACGGTGACAGCCCATGATCCGTGGCCCGTATCAGACGATGCGACGCAATTACACGAAAGCCTGATCATTGGCGATTGGCACGCAGATAGCTTACTGTGGAACCGAGATCTGACCAAACGCGCAAACCGGGGCCAGGTGGATCTTCCACGCCTGATTGAAGGCAATGTCGCTCTGCAAATGTTCACAGCCGTCACCAAAAGCCCCAAGGGGCAGAATTATCACAGTAATTCGGCAGAAGCGCCTGATAATATTACACCTCTGGTTATGGGGCAGCTCTGGCCCATACGCACTTGGGATAGCCTTTTGGAACGTGCCTTATATCAAGCCGAACGCTTGCATGGTTTTGAAGAAGACGCGCCTGAGATGTTGAAAATCATTCGCACCCGTACCGATTTGGATAGTGTATTATCCCGCCGCGCAGCGGGAGAGGATGTTGTCGGCGGACTGCTTGGGATTGAGGGGGCGCATCCACTTGAGGGGGATCTGGCCAATCTTGATATATTGGTGGACGCTGGTTACCGGATGGTCGCGCTACAACATTTCTTCGACAATGCCCTTGGTGGATCCCTGCATGGCGCAGGTGACCATGGGCTAACAGAATTTGGCCGTGACGTCGTACGTGAAGTGGCTGCCCTACCTTTGATCCTAGATCTCGCGCATTCCAGCCCGCAAGTCGCCCGCGAAGTACTGGAAATCACGGATATTCCGCTGGTGGTCAGCCATACCGGATTGCATTCAGCTTGTGCAGTGAAACGGAATTACCCCGATGATTTGATGAGAATGATCGCCGGAACTGGGGGCGTCATTGCAATCGGTTTTTGGGCCGATGTAACCTGTAATGAAAGCCCCGCCGGAGTCGCATCCGTCATCAGCCAAGCGATCGCAGTCTTGGGCGAAGATCACGTGTCACTAGGGTCAGATTTCGACGGGTCCGTACAAACAGGTTTTGATGTATCTGAGCTTGCCGCCCTGACCCACGCGCTGCTGGCCGAAGGGCTTTCGGAGGGACAAATTCGCAAGGTAATGGGCGAGAATATGGTGCGGGTTCTACGGGCGCGCTTAGATGGTTAAGCTGGCTGCGCACACAGGTTAGTAATCTTGCGTTTCAATTCACCGTTAGTAATTCAAGACGGAGAAACTCCATTAAAAAAGGCGACCTAAAGAGGTCGCCTTCTTCATTATATCATGTTCGTCCGTTAGTTGCGTTCAAGCAGGCCTTTGCTGCGTGCCAACTCACGCATACGTTTCTGTAACTTCTCGAACGCACGTACTTCAATCTGGCGGATACGTTCGCGGCTGACATTATATACACCAGACAAATCTTCCAACGTCTTCGGCTGATCCTCTAGGCGGCGCTGCATTAGAATTTCACGTTCGCGTTCGTTCAGTGTTTCCATGGCTTCCGCCAAAAGCGCGCGGCGTGTGTCCAACTCGTCCTTGGCTTCATAATCACCGGCCTGATCCGCGTCATCGTCTTCAAGCCAGTCCTGCCATTGCATCGTGCCTTCACCTTCAGACCCGACCGTCGCGTTCAAGGATGCATCCCCACCAGACATCCGGCGGTTCATGGAAATCACTTCCTTTTCGGTCACACCAAGATCATGGGCAATACGTGCAACATTTTCCGGGCGCAGATCGCCCTCTTCCAACGCGCCAATGCGATTTTTGGCTTTGCGCAGATTGAAGAACAATTTCTTCTGGGCAGAGGTCGTACCAAGCTTCACCAGCGACCAAGAGCGCAGCACATATTCTTGAATGCTGGCACGGATCCACCACATGGCATAGGTCGCAAGACGAAAACCCTTTTCCGGGTCAAAACGTTTCACAGCTTGCATCAAGCCAACATTCGCCTCTGAAATCACCTCAGCTTGGGGCAACCCATAGCCACGATAACCCATCGCAATTTTTGCCGCCAAACGCAGGTGCGAGGTGACCATTTTATGCGCTGCCTCAGAATCTTCATTCTCAACCCAGCTTTTGGCCAGCATGTATTCTTCTTCAGGCTCCAGCAGTGGAAATTTCCGGATTTCCTGCATATAGCGGTTCAATCCCTGTTCCGGGCTTGGTGCTGGAAGATTTGCATAGTTGCTCATGTCGGGCCCTCATCCTGTAACTACGGGTTTACCTCTCCCGCTGCGAAAACTTATGTTTACGCGTTTAACATTACTTCAGATAATTGGTTTTAGCACAGTTTCAACCCCATCAACTACAAAATCTGCATTAATGCACGGTTAAGTGATGAAATATTGCAGACGTTAATCTCCGCTCGGATAGGCTGTCCCTTCATCCTGGGATCCCGCCGCCGATGACGCATGGCGATGCACCCACTTCCAGCCCCCAGCGGTATTAACCAGCGAAACAGTCCATCGGATCGGAATAACCAGCCCCGCACCTTCAACGGTCAAATGAATATTCAACGTGGTGGCGACAGTTGCCGCCGCACCATGAATGGCAACATCCTGCCACAGCCATTCAAACTTAGTTGCTGTTGCATCCCGAAAGTTCCGTTCAAAGACCAAAGACACCGCATCACGCCCTGCGCATAGTTCATCCGCACCAGTTCCAATCAGGGATATGCTTTCACCATCAACAAAAACACCCATCAACCTCTGCAAGTCTTTGGCACAATAGGCATCAGCATAGTCTTCCAGAGTTGCCAAAATGTCATTTCGGTCGTTCATCATGTCTGCCCCTAAATCCCGTGTCTGATTTACGTCATACCCGATCTTGGGACATTTATCCAAACGAAGGGTTTTCTGACCCTCAACTCAGCTCGCTGCATTCCGCCGGAGCGCATCGATCAACGCCTGCAAATCAGCCGGGTCTTCGGCTTCAAAACGCAGAGTTTCACCCGTGTCAGGATGCACAAAACCAAGGCTTGCGGCATGCAGCGCTTGGCGTGGGAAAGCGCGTGCGGCGGCGGCGGCGGCGGCGCCAACAGCCTTATCAGCCAGCTTGCGCTTGCCGCCATAGGTCTGATCACCAATCAACCCGTGGCCAGCGTGGGCCATATGCACGCGGATCTGGTGGGTGCGGCCAGTTTCAAGCCAACATTCAACTTTCGCAGCCACAGCCGGGTTGCCATAGCTTTCAAGAATACGCACCCGCGTCACCGCATGACGCCCGCCCGTAAAGATCACCTGTTGTTTTTGACGATCATGTTTATGACGCGCCAGCATAGTGGTGATTTTCATAATGTTGCTGGTCTCAAAGTTCACGCCCTTAACGCCACGCAGACGCGGATCAAACGCATCCGGCACGCCGTAAACCATCGCGTGATAATGGCGTTCAACCGTGTGCTTCTCAAACTGTTTTGCCAGCCCCTGATGGGCTTTGTCAGTTTTTGCAACAACCAACAGGCCAGAGGTATCCTTATCAATCCGGTGGACAATGCCAGGGCGCGCTTTCCCGCCAACCCCGGATAATTCACCACCAAAATGATGCAACAGTGCATTCACCAAAGTCCCGGAAGGGGAGCCAGGTGCTGGATGCACCACCATGCCCACAGGTTTGTTGACGACGATCAGATGATCATCTTCATACAGAATATCCAACGGGATATCCTCTGCCAGAATATGCGTGTCCACAGCTTGTGGCACCGCAATTGTAATCACATCACCCATCGCCACCTTCGCTTTTTGATCGGTGATCACAACACCAGCGCGCGAAATCGCACCTTCCGCGATGAGCTTGGTCAAACGTGAGCGCGACAGAGAAGCTTCCTCTGGCACATCTCGTGCAAGCGCCTTATCAAGGCGGGGCGGAGGGTTCTCCGCAATCACGACCTCAATAATGTCCTGAGAAAGATCCTGCATGTCTGATGCCCCGTCTAATGTACCGTCTGAAGAACCGGTGGAATTGCCCGCCAGCCTGAAGTTTCTAAAAGTCCTGGTCACGATTTTGACCGGGGTGATGATTTTGGGCGTTGTAGTGATCATTTCCCTGCTTGTCACGCGACTAACACAATCGCCCACGTCAATTGCCCTGCCCGATCAGATCACCCTTCCCGACGGCCAGACCGCCACAGCTTATACCCGTGGCAGCGATTGGTATGCGGTTGTGACAACATCTGAAGATGGCGAGACGATTGTGATTTATGATATAGATAGTGGCGCAATACGCCAACAAATCGCAGTAGAATAAAAGATTTATGCCTCCGGCGGGGATATTTATGGAACCAAAATACAGAGTTTTCTCTACCGCCTAGCTGAAATCAAAGTCGCCGCAATTGATGAGCTAAGCCACATCCAGAAGGTGTTCACGAACAGTGTCTGCAGCCACCCGGTATGCTCAGTCCACTTCGTCCGAATATAGCTGCGATAGGACCGCATCCGTGTCCGCACCAAAACGCGGCGGTGGGCGGCGGTAGGTGATCGGGGTTTCCGAAAATTTCAGCGGATTGCCAAGGATCGGTATCGATCCGCTGGCCGCATCAGATGACGGCACACTCGGGGCCATATCGCGGGCTTCCACTTGATCGCTCTCCATCACTTGATCCAATGTATTGACCGGGCCGACGGGGACTTTGATTGCTTCAAGACCAGAGATAATTTCAGCCATTGGGCGTTTTGCAAGCAGGGGATCGATCATCTCGTAAAGCGCATCACGGTTCTCAAGCCGCGCTGGATTGGTGGCAAAACGAGGATCACCCGCCTTCCCACCAAGTCCAAGCCAGTTCATAAACCGCTGAAACTGTGTGTCATTCCCTACAGCCAAGATCACATGCCCGTCAGAAGCCGCGCAGGTTTGATAGGGAACGATATTGGGATGGCCATTGCCACGGCGCTCAGGCAGTTGACCGGAAATGCGGTAATTCACCCCCTCATTAATCAGCCAAGAGATCTGACTGTCCACAAGCGCAATATCAATCTGTTGCCCCTGCCCGGTCGCATCACGATGACGCAAAGCCGCCAAAATGCCCGTGGTCGCATACATGCCACACATGACGTCGGCAATTCCAACGCCAACCTTCATCGGCTCACCCTCAGGGTCGCCCGTCAAGCTCATAATCCCGCCATAGCCCTGCGCCATCAGATCATAGCCAGGCTTACTTGCGTTCGGGCCGGTCTGGCCGTAGCCCGATATTGAACAATATACAAGTTTCGGAAATTCATCCTTTAAGGATTTGTAATCCAACCCATATTTCGCCAGCGACCCGGGTTTGAAGTTTTCAATGAAAACATCTGCCGTGGCAGCGAGGTCACGAATGATCTGCTGGCCTTCGTTTGTGGAAATATCCACCGCGACAGAGCGCTTATTACGGTTCGCGCAGATGAAATAGGCAGAGATATCGCTGGCAGATCCATCGGCCATTTCCACGTAGGGTGGGCCCCAAGTGCGGGTGTCATCGCCCCCGGTTGCGGGGTTCTCAACCTTGATCACATCCGCCCCCATGTCCCCCAATAGTTGGGTGCAAGTGGGACCTGCCAGGATCCGAGAGAGGTCAAGAACCTTCAGTCCATGTAGCGGGCCATGTATTTGACTATCATCCATTATTCAGATCTTTCCATCGTAGGAGCGCGCTTCAATTTCCGCCGCAATCAAAGTGAATGTGTCGGCAGCCTTCGCAACCTGCAAGGCGGCTTGTAATTCCGCA
>MAAC01008096.1_pt1 | contig 10419 bp, 12 predicted proteins | sample 1115981 | NCBI WGS metagenome assembly MAAC01 (sample SAMN04961126, study PRJNA320927) | seawater metagenome | isolation source: sample BD02T64 sea water enriched with oil for 64 days | place: USA:Gulf of Mexico | collected 2013-07-27 | reverse complement strand
ATCCTGAATTTGATTCAAAACAGATGATATCAACATATAATCGTTTACATGATTTACTATTAAAAAGTAAATATTTTTCTGATAGTTCTGAGCATCTAAATGAAGTTACTAATTTGGAAAATGAAATAAAGAAAAACGAGGATGCTTTTTATAACAATGAAAAGTATCGTTTATTGGAAATTAAAAATTGGTTAGACACTTTATAATAATTAGAAATATAAAATATCAGCTTATTGATTTTAATCAAGATAAAATTTATCCTCTTTAGCTATAGTTCCTTAAACAATTTAGGAATAATAATGCAGACAAATGAGATGAGTAAAGTTAATATCAATAAACTGGTTGTTCTATTTTATACGAGAGTCTTAAGTGATGAAAAATTGGCACCTTTTTTTATTGAAAAACTTGGCCCTGATTTAAAAGGTGAAAAATGGCAATCTCATATGGAATTATTAACCAATTTTTGGACAACGTTAGTAACTGGGTCACGGGATTATAATGGTGCGCCATTTCCTCCACATACTCAAATGGCAGGCTTAGATAGAGCAGCTTTTGAAACATGGATAGTACTATTCTTTGAATCTGTTGATAAGGTTTTTACTTCAGATATAGCCTCAAAGTTTAAAGAAAGAGGCGCCATTATTGCTGGAAACTTTGTACGAAAACTCAATTTATAAATACTGTGATTTGACATAAACTTTGATTTGTAACTTAATAGCTAGATTCTTGTTTTAATAAATGTAATTATGATAAACTTTTATTAGACAAGAGCCACTTATCTATTTGGTTATATACATCAAAGGAGATATCATGCATGAAAATGTTGATGAACTTTTTAAACATATATGGCAAAACTATTTAGAAGTAACTCCTACAGCTTTAAAAATACATAAACTTTTAGGATCCTCTCAACACAATGATATTATAAATGATCACATTGCTTTAAGAACATTTAACATTAAAAAAGTAGGCCTTGATAAACTCTCAGCTCATTTTATAAATGTTGGATATAAAGAATGTGGAGAATATGATTTTGAAGCAAAACACCTTTTTGCCAAACATTTTGAACACGAAGACCCTAAAAAACCCAAAGTATTTATCTCTGAACTGTTAGTTGAAAAGTTTTCTTCAAAATTACAAAGTATTATTCATAAAATCATAGATCAAGTTGATGAAAAAGATGTAATTGCTGACGACTTTATTTATTCAGGAAAACATTGGACTCTTGATTATGAGACATATAAAATCTTACTAGAAGAGAGTGAATATGCAGCTTGGACTGCTGCTTGGGGTTATCGAGCTAATCATTTTACGGTTAGTATTAATTATTTGAATGATTTTAATACTATTGAAGCTGTCAACGAAACATTGAAAAAATCTGGATTTACTTTAAATACAAGTGGTGGAGAAATCAAAGGGACACCTGAAGTACTTTTGGAACAATCTGCAACTTTGGCTGATAAGTATATCATGGAGTTTTCTGATAGACAGGTTGAAGTTCCAAGCTGTTTTTATGAATTTGCTTTACGTTATAAAAAAGAAAATGGAGAACTTTATACTGGTTTTGTTCCTGCATCTGCTGATCAAATTTTTGAAAGTACAAATAGTAGATAAGGCTCAAACTTTAATTGGCTAATACTTTTTTTTATGATGATTTTGATATAATTTTGAAATTAATTTAATAAAAGTGGATACAAATGAGAATACCTAGCAATAGTATAAACGAAACTTCTGTAAATCAAAACTTTCAAATAAAAACAAATAGAACTAGGGCTGTTAAGAAAAATCTTAGTGCTTTTCGTGTTGAGCTAAGTACCCGAGCTTTATTAAGTGCTGAATATAATGATGAGGAAGATACTTTTCCTATCCATAACAGTGACGCTTTATCATATACAAAACAGATGAAAATCATGTATATGAATTAAGATTTCAACCAACAAATATGTTCTACACTAACATATTACCTCTTCTATAAAAGAATACGACTTTTAAACAAAATATCTTTTACTTTAACTCAAAACTATTTACACGTCTCTAAATCGCCAAATACCGAGCTCACTTTTAATAATGTTGCAATATTTCATTAATAGGACTAACTAATTTATCCAAAGTTTGTTTTTGGACAAACGATAATATGCCCAAGCACCCGTAATTCCACGGGCAGAATACATACACATCAAACTAAACCATAATCCGTGATTATAATAGTCACTGCTTAACCACCATACAGGAAAATATACGAAAACTACTGAGATAATCATCGTGTTTTGCATTAATCTAGCTTGAGTTGTACCAATAAAAATTCCATCAATCAAAAAACTCGATACTGCAAATAGTGGTAAAATCACTAGCCATGGCAAATATTCATTTGCAATTTGTTGAACAGTTTTTATTGAAGTTAACATCGTAATAATCCATTCTCCTGCTATAAGAAAAAACAGACTAAATAATAAAGCTGTAAATATCGAAAATACAGCAGCAGCAGATACAAATTGATGGAATCTACTTAAATCTTTTTCTCCTACAGCTTTACCTGCTAATGCTTCAATAGAATGGGCATAACCATCTAATGCATGTGCTATTAAGGTGACAAAACTCATCAAAACAACATTTGCGGCAAGTATATTGGTACCTAATTTTGCACCTTGTGCTGTAAAAAAAGACATTGCTATTAACAATAAAATAGTACGAACAAAGATATATCGATTTACTTTTAAAATAGGAATGTAATATGCTAGGCGCTTTAATTTTTGAATTGCTATTTCACCAGGTATCTTAAGTAGCATTTTACGACAAAACCAAAGTGCCAGTAACAATCCAAAATATTCTGAAATGACTGTGGCTATTGCTAATCCATTTACTTTTAAACCTAAGACATTAACAGCAATTACATCAAGAACAATATTTAATAAGTTGGTACTTATTAATAATATTAATAATACTTTTGTCGTTTGATTACCCACAAACCATCCTACGAGTACATAGGTACATAAAACTGCAGGTGCACCAAAAATACGATAGTGTGAATAGGATATTGCATATTCTAACACTTCTTTTGGCGGTGCTAGAAGTGATATTCCATAATTAATTATTGCTTGTTGAAATAGTATAAGGAACGCAGCAATTGATAAACCTAGAATTAGAGATTGTGCTAATACGGTTCTGTTGGAAGAGCCATCTTTTGCACCAACTAATTGTGCAATCATTCCCGTTGTACCCATACGTAAAAAGCCAAATGCCCAATAAATAAAAGTAAATAATGTAGTACCTATTGCAACAGCTGCTAAATATTTACTATCAGGCAAATGTCCAATAACCACAATATCTGCAAGCCCCAACAATGGTTGAGATATATTTGATAACATTACGGGCCAAGTTAATAACCAAATTGTTTTATAATCTAATTTATTTGTATTAATAAACACGTTTATTTCCCTCATAAGAAGGTAATAACATGTAATTTGTATAGAGCACTTTGTTTAGTTTTAGATTCATATTTACTTTTTATAATTAGATTTTAGTTTGACATCATAGTATAATGCTTCCTTTTTTGAAGCTTAGTAAACTAAGTTTTTTTATTCTAGCTTCTTAGGATACCAGAAGTAACAGTTTTACTATTTTAGCGTCTAAATTATTGATAGCTTGATAATAAACTTCATGTAGATAAATTATTGACTATTGAGAGATTTTATGTAATCTTATTTAATATATCAACATATTTTTTACATAATAAAAGAGTAAGCTTATAATTAGAAAACAATTTTGTTAGTGAAATATTGAATGGAAAAAAATGAAGTACTACAACAAGCTATTATTTATTTTATTAATCTCTATTTTTACCTTGAATATTCAAGCACAACCTACTACTATAAAAGCTTCTGAAGTAAGCAATAAAGAATTAAATATAGCACTTATTTTGTGGAGAGGTGAAACCAAAGCAGAAATCTCATTCAAGAAAACATTAAAAAACTTGGGCTATAAAGTTAAGTATACAATTTATGATGCACAAAACCAACGATTTAAGTTTCCAGATGTTTTAAGAAGAATTGATTTTTCTGAATATGATTATATTTATACCTTTGGCACTACAGCCTCTCAGTTGACTAAGCGGCTTTTGGATAACAAAGTACCCCAAATCTTTAATATTGTTTCATCGCCTGTGATGGCAAATGTGGTTGATTCGATGACTGGAAGCTCTGAAAATATTGCGGGTGTTAGTAATCAAGTACCTTTGGAGTTACAAATAAAGACAGCTTTGAGTGTTATAAAATTTAAACGTCTTGCTTTATTTTTTAATCCTCGCGAACAAAACTCTATGATTATCCGCTCAAAATTAATTCATTTGGGCGAAAAGTATAACTTTGAAGTTGTTTCTCTTCGCTCACCCATAAAAGAAATGCTGATAGATAATGTAAAAAAATTAACGACTAAAACAGTAGTTGTGGATGCCGTTTATTTACCTGCAGATAGTTTTATTGTTTCAAATGCTAAGTATATTGGTGAAGAACTAAGACGTGCAAAAATTAAAAGTATAGGCGCTATTCAAGAATATGTAGAACAAGGTGCTTTAATGGGAACAGTTACAGATTATACAAAACTTGGAAGTATGTCGGCTTCTATCGTTCATCAACATGAAAATGGTACGAAACTTGGGAATATACCTGTTCAAATACAAAAAAATCCATTTATTGTCTTAAATAAAACCACTTGTGATTTATTAGATATTGACATTGACTCAATAATTCTTGATCAAGCCATTATCTTAAAGTAATCAGTATTTAAAAAGACATATAAAACTTATAAAAGTGCTAAAATCCACTCTTTGACATTTAGTATACTTTGTTTATCTTTTTTTGAAACAAAAAGAGCAGGTTTATTTTTTCGATTTTCTTTTACATCTGATTTCATTTCTTCTAGATTTACTTCCACATAAGGAGCCAAATCTGTTTTATTTACGATTAATAAATCGCTAAATAATAAACCAGCACCTTTTTTTCTAGGAATATCTCCACCTTGGGCAACATCAATGATATAACAATAATAATCAACAAGCTCATAGGAGAATGTTGCAGATAAATTATCTCCACCACTTTCAACAAAGATAATATCAGGTTGAAAACTTGATTCTAAATCTTCACAGGCTTTTAGATTAATCGAAATATCATCTCTAATTGCAGTGTGAGGGCATCCACCAGTCTCAACGCCTATAACCATATCACTATCAATACTGAGAGATTTTTTTAGATAATTGGCATCTTCTGTTGTATATATATCATTGGTGACAATTGCAACTTTATATTCATCTTTTAGTAAATTTGTTAAAGACTCAATCATTGAAGTTTTTCCACTTCCAACTGGTCCTGCTATTCCTATTTTGACACTCATGTTCTTCCTTCTTTTTGTTTGGTTACTTGGTTCTTTTATATCTTTTTATGTCACAAACATTTTAGGTTCTAAATTTAGATGTTTAAAAATTACTTCTTCAAATAAAGGATTGAAATTGCTCACATTTTTTGAAGAGTTTTTAATATAATCTTCCAATACTTTATCAAAAGAAAATAAAAGTTTCTGTATTTGAGAGGGTTTAATTCTCGATATTTTTATGGAAGTTGCCGCAATATTAATTAAAGTTTTTTTACACCATAACATTAATAATAAATCTATGTCTAAATCCAATTCGTAGGCATATGCACACAAAACAATAAGCTCATTTCCACTACTTTCACCTTGAGAAATCTTCTTGAAATAATCTTGGACAATAACTTTATTCAAATCAAAATTAATATGTCTTAGATAATTTCTGCCCATGTCACATGATGCTTTGGCATACTCATAGCTCAACATTGCCTTGTATCTTTTGTCTTCTTTAATAAGTAAATACAGTTTATGCTCTTGCAAATATTTGTAAACTTTTTTTGCATATACAAATTCAAAGTTCTGGTATTGATCCAGTATTAAATTATCTAGATAGACTTTTAAACTGTTACTATCTTTAACAATGTCTAATACAATATGAGGTTCTAGCCCAAAAGAGTGTACAAATACACCAGAAGGGAAACTCCCATCTAGTATTTGCATGAATCTACTTAGAGCATTAATGTTTGTGATGTGCTTTTCCATTTGGTTTAAAATAACCTTTTGCTTTTGTTACTTGGATATTTTCATTTTTTTCTAAATTACTAATAATATCGTGAAGTGAAATATCATTTAAAATAGTGATTTGAAAACTTTCTAAACTGATGGGTTGATGTCTATTCCCAATCTCATAAGATGCTTTTACAAAATCCATTACATAGTTAAATTTTAAAATAACAATTTCATCTTCACTTTTTAAGATTTGGATTTTATATCCATCTTCACATACTAAAATATCACCTTCATGTAGATGGGTAAACTTTGCTTTAATGATAAAATTCTTATCTTTTTTTGTAATAGCACTCAAATTTGGTTTTTGCATATCAAACCAAGAAAGCTCAACTGTATCGCTACTTTCTTGACTTTGGACGTCTGTTGTTTTAATAATTTTGTTTACTTTTTTTATCATCGTAACTCCTAAAATAAAAAATATCTTTTAGCCAAGGGTAGGTTGGTCTCAAATGTTGACTCAATTAACTCCCCATCTACTTTTACATCATACGTTTCTGGATCAACACTGATATCTCCTATAAAGTCATTTAACTTCATGTCTTCTTTGGTGATATTTCTCGTGTTTTTTACAGCTATGAACTCTTTATTTACTTGAAGTTTTTCATCAAGTTTTTTATCAAGTGAAACTTGTGAGACAAAAATAGCACTGGTTTTAGCAGACGCCTTTCCCAAACTTCCAAACATAGGTCTATACATATTTGGTTCAGGTGTTGGAATGGAAGCATTCGCATCACCCATCATACTTAAAGCAATAAATCCACCTTTGATTATAATGGTTGGTTTAACTCCAAAAAATGCTCTGTCCCAAAGTACTAAGTCAGCCATCTTTCCTACTTCTACACTTCCCACATGTCCATCTATACCGCAAGCAATGGCAGGGTTGATTGTATACTTTGCAATATACCTTTTGATTCTATTATTGTCATCTTTTTCATTGTCACCTTTTAGTGCACCTTTTTGTCTTTTCATACTGTTGGCCACTTGCCAAGTTCTAATAATAACTTCTCCCACTCTTCCCATAGCTTGTGAGTCTGAACTGGTTATTGAGATGGCACCAATATCATGTAAAACATCTTCTGCTGCAATTGTTTTACCTCTGATTCTTGATTCTGCAAAACTCACATCTTCAGGAATTTTTGGACTTAAATGGTGACAAACCATCAACATATCTAAATGCTCTTCTATGGTATTTTTAGTATAGGGTAGGGTTGGATTTGTGGATGAGGGCAAAACATTTTTTAAACCAGCTACTTTCATAATATCAGGGGCGTGACCACCTCCTGCACCCTCACTATGAAACGTATGTATGGTTCTTCCATCAAAAGCATTGACCGTATTATCCACAAAACCAGACTCATTAAGAGTATCAGTATGAATAGCAACTTGTACATCCAAATCATCGGCAACTCTTAGACAAGTATCAATGGCTTTTGGTGTTGTTCCCCAATCCTCATGGAGTTTAAGTCCCATAGCTCCAGCTTCTATTTGTACTTTAAGGGCATCGTAATTACTGCTGTTTCCTTTTCCCATAAAACCAAAGTTTAAAGGTAAGTCATCCACAGCTTCTATCATTTTATGAATATTCCAAGCTCCAGGTGTACATGTTGTTGCATTTGTACCTGTATTAGGACCTGTTCCTCCACCTATCATGGTCGTAACTCCACTTGCTAGAGCTTCATCAATTTGTCCTGGGGAGATAAAGTGAATATGGGAGTCTATTCCACCTGCAGTTATTATTTGGCCCTCAGCAGAAAGTATTTCAGTAGTTGCGCCTATTTCTAAACCTTCAGTGATACTATCACAATTGTTTGGATTACCACTTTTTCCAATGGCCGCTATCTTCCCATCTTTTATAGCAATATCAGCTTTGTAAATACCTGTATAATCTATAATAATAGCATTGGTGATAATCAAATCAGCAGTTTCTAAGGCAGTTGGGGATTGACTCATCCCATCTCTGATGGTTTTTCCTCCACCAAACTTACTCTCTTCACCATAGCTAGTATAATCTTTTTCAATTTTTGCAATCAAAGAGGTATCAGCCAGTCTAAATCTGTCATTGGTGGTTGGTCCATACATTGAAGCATATTTTTGTTTGGATATTTTATACATGGTCATTCCTTTTCATTATTCGTGACATCATTTGTTTTCTAAAAAAGTACTAAGATTTATCAAGGCTTTTTCTTTTGTTGCTGGATCATCTAAAAAACCTTCAACCAAAGCATTAAAACCACTGATATAACGTTTACCACTATACGGTATTAGGTTAATTTCTTTTTGTGAACCTGGCTCAAAACGTACAGAAGTTCCAGCTGGAATATTAAGTCTCATTCCATATGCACGTTCTCTATCAAAATCTATAAATGCATTCACTTCAAAAAAGTGATAATGTGATCCAACTTGAATTGGTCTATCCCCAATGTTTTCAACTTCAATGGTGATTGATTCTTTATTTGAGTTTAATTCAATATCACCTTCATCCACAAGATATTCTCCTGGTACGATTTCTTTTTTACTTGTAACAATTGGATTGTGAACAGTTACTAGTTTGGTTCCATCATTGAAAGTGGCTTCGGTTTGTACCATCTCCATCATGGATGCAATTCCTGGCATCACATCATATTCGCTTAGGACTTGGGTAGCACTCACCATTAAATCACTAACACTTTTCCCATCTCTAGCACCTTCTAGTATAAAAGAACTGATAATTGAAACGGCTTCTGGATAGTTTAACTTCAAACCTCGATCTTTCCTCTCTACGGCCAGCTTTGAGGCAGTATAAATCATAAGCTTTTCTTGTTCTCTGTTTGTTAAAAACATTCATTTTCTCCTTTTAAGCAAATAGTACGTTGCTTCCAACAATGAAAGATATCATCCCTGTTGAAGCAAATATTATTTTGATATTTTTTTGTGAATTTAAAAAATTTGTATTTATAAAATTTATAACAAAACCAAAGCCAATAAATATGACCATAACACCAAGTGCAAAGGCTATGATCATATTTGAATCAACGCTATGTTGTTGGATGAGGGTAATGCTGACCAACATACCTCTCACACCACCAATTCCCATTAGTGCACCCAAGCTAAAAGCTTGTTTGGTGTCTTTTGAATTGTGTTCATGGTTTTTATTAAAACTAATATGAACATGTTTTTTCCCCTTGTGTTCATGGGTGTGTAGATAAATTTTATTTGATAGGGCCATATACAATAAATATAAGCCCATTGCTATAATAACCGAGGCGCTAATCAAATCACCATAGTTCAATATATATGCTGGTATATGAATGTTTTGCAATATATTGGCAAAAATAAATAACATCAAACCATGACCAATGGAAAAAATGGAAGTAATCAAAAAAGTCTTTCTTTTGGATTTTCCAATGGAAAAATCAGCGATGGCAGTTAAGTGATCTGGACCAAAGGCATGTAATATTCCATACCAAAAAACAATGATTAATCCAAAACCCTCCATTATAGTTTTCCCAAATTGAATTCTTTTCTATCTAAACTATTTCTGTATAAATCCCAAACTTTTTTTACTTTTTGTTTGAGTTTTGACATGTTGTTTTCACACAAAACTCCAATAACAATTTGTTTGGATTTACTATAGGTAAATGAGTTAAAATCTTCTTTATTTAAAGTTTTTAACAAAGAATCATTTTTATTTGTTTTCATATAAATCTTTGCAAAAATTGAATTGTTTGTTTGATGGCGTTGAAGATAATTTTTTATTTCATCGCCACTTACTTCAAAGTTTTCAAAATACTCCAACTCACCATTTATATAGAACTTATTTCGAGTACACATATGTGAAAAATCAAAATGCTCAAAACTTCTTCCTTGTGATAATATATCCCCATAAAATAAAGTGGATTTCTCATCTAGTTTAACTTTGAGAAGTTGAATGAGCTTGGAATTTTTAAATAAAATAAGTTCATCATTTATAAACTCACAATTTGAATTCTGCATTGATATTTGGATATTATTTATCCCAAATTCTTTTGTTGAGGGATAAACTTTTGTAGCAGATTCAGTGGTGAAAATACAAGAAGAATCTTTCAGTTTGATTATTGTTTTAAGTTTATCTTTTGGAAAAATACCCTCGCCAATACTTAGGAGTTTAATGTAGTTTTCTACATCATTAAAATAGTAATATCGTGTGGGTAAGTTTAATCTTTTTAAAAAAAACTTATTGGTATCAAACTCTACTTTTATACTCATATTACACCGATAAAAATTGATTAACAACATCATCATTCAGTTGAGAAA
>MAAC01015112.1_pt1 | contig 10420 bp, 9 predicted proteins | sample 1115981 | NCBI WGS metagenome assembly MAAC01 (sample SAMN04961126, study PRJNA320927) | seawater metagenome | isolation source: sample BD02T64 sea water enriched with oil for 64 days | place: USA:Gulf of Mexico | collected 2013-07-27 | reverse complement strand
GCGTCAATCTCCAATAAGTCGACGAAACGACCTTGATCAATATCAAGACAAGCATCACATTTACCGCAAGGCTCTGAAGTAATACCAAGTTCACAGTTCAAACTTTTAGCAAAAATTCGTGCGATGGTTGTTTTTCCTACCCCGCGAGTACCCGTAAACAAGTAGGCATGGTGCAGCCTTTGTTGTTTTAATGCATTCGTTAAAACTGCAACAACATGCTCTTGTCCCATGAGTTCATGGAAGGTTTTTGGCCGCCATTTTCTTGCTAAAACTTGATAACTCATATCAATATTTACTCGCCTTCATATTGCAACAAAGAAGTCACTGATAACCCAAGGTCGCTAAGTTTTGCTTCCCCACCTAAATCAGGCAATGAAATAACAAATGCAGCATCTGTAACTTCTGCACCTAAGCGTTTAATTAATTTGTGGGTAGCCTCAATGGTGCCGCCGGTAGCTAGCAAATCATCGATAATTAATACTTTGTCTGAGCTTGTTAAAGCATCTTGATGAATCTCAAGCGTATCTGAACCATATTCAAGCTGATAATCTTCGGAATAAGTTGCACGAGGAAGTTTACCGGGTTTACGGACAGGAACAAAACCTACGCCCATTTCAATTGCTAGTGGCGCCCCAAATAAGAATCCCCTAGCTTCAGTACCAACAATTTTAGTGAAGCCTTGAGCGTTAAATTTGTCAGCTAATATTTTAATAGTTAATTTAAACGCAGTGGCATCATCGAGTATGCCAGTCACATCGCGAAAAAGAATACCTGCTTTAGGGTAATCTCTAATAGTATGTATAGCGTTTTTTAATAAGGTTATTTCAGAATTTTTCATTATTTACAATATAGGTATTATTATATTGCTACAGAATAATAGAAAACGTGCAAAAATTATAGTGAATGTACGATAGTATTTTCAGGCAAGAGTTGATTTATAGTCTGATAGAAAATATCTTGGTTTAAAGGTTTTGCAAGAATGGCATCAAAATGTTTATATTCATCTATATATTCTAAAGAAGAAACATCTTGAGTTGTCATAAATAATATTGGTTTACTACTGGAATGCTCTTTTAGTTTTAAATTTTTAACTAACTGTATGCCATTCATCACAGGCATAAGATGATCAACAATATAGAGATCAAAATCAGACTTTTTCGCCTTCGCTAACGCATCTAAGCCATTAACAGCTGTTTCAATAGTAACCTCTAAATGCTCTAGCAGGTCACAGATCATTTTAACTACTTTTTCTTTGTCATCAACGACTAGAATATGCATATTTTCGCTCTTCTTTAGATCTTAACTTAAAACAGTGAACCAACCCATTAACATAGGTAACAACGGCGCAAAAATTAAACTCACGAATGCTGCGAAGAAATGACGTTTCGAGGTACTATCTTTAAAGTCTTCATTGTGTGACATCTTTACATCCTAATAAACTACAAAATGACCGGCGCGCAGTTTAGCCCAAATTATAAATTTAAGATAGTTATTTGATAGGAGACTCCCTAGCGACAATTTCTTTAGCTTGAATAAATAAGGAACTTTTCACAAAGATGGTGATAAGCAGGTATAAAAAAACCAGCCTAGTGGCTGGTTTTTATTAGACAAGAATCTTAAATAGATTTGCCTTTACGTTGAGCGGTGTCTTTAATAAAACCTACCCAACCTTTTGCACTCTTACGAGTTTTTGGATCTTTCACTGCTTTTTGGATCGCTGCATAGGCTCGTTTGTATTGACCTAGGTAAAAATGAGATTCTGCAATGCTCATATATAATCTACCTTTGTTCTTAACACCCAAATCTAACGCTTTATTTAAGGCAACTACCGCTTTCTTAAATTGCTCATCCTGTGCTAATAAAGTACCTTGCTTACTATAATGCTTAGCTTCATTGGTCATTTTGGCCAATTCACCATAGTATTTTGCTGCTTTGTCGATATGTGAAGCTGCATGCCAAGCATTAGCTAAAGACGCAATATTCTTATCGTCTCTTTTAACTAAGCCAGTAGCAATATGCTTCTCTAACAATTTAGCAGACCTAACAGGTACATTATTTTGTGAATATAAACTCGCTAACGTTTTTATTTCTGACTCTTTTTCAAGGAAACCTTGTTTATAAGCCAAATCTAAAGTTGCTAAGCCACGTTTATAATCTTCTATTAACAGATAGAAATTACCCAATTGTTTCCAAAACGTTTTCTCTTTTGGAAAAAGCTGAACCGCTGTTTCTAAAACTGTTACTGCATCCTTATATTTTTTTGTCTCGTAATAAGACGTTAATTTAAGAATATAGGGATTTTTGTTGTGCTTGTCCCCATAGGCAGCAATAGCTTTATTAGCAGGAGCGATCATTTTAGGTAAACGTTTAAGTTCATAGTTTGCTTGAGCTATTTTTACCCAAGTATCACCATCAGACTCACCCGTAAACGCCATCCATTCTTTATAGTTCTTCAGCGCACCTTCATACTTCTTGGTTTGCATTTGAAGATCTGCTAATAACTTAATGGATTGGCCATGATCTGCTTCATTTAAAACATCAGGAGCAATTGCTTTCTTTAAGAATTCAATAGCTTTCGCTTCTTGATCACCTAAAGTAGCGTACATAACAGCAATAAAACGATCAACATAAGCTCGGTCATAGGTTTTCTTAGCGCTTATATCTAATAACAGCGCAAGAGCTCCTTTAACATCGGATACTTCGGCAGCGTAAAGCTCAAAAGCCTTACCAACTTTTTTACCTACCGATGGACCCACTAATTGTGTTTTACGTTTTGGTTTTTCAGACTTTTTAGCATCAGCGGCATTGACATCAAAAGATGTCGGCACTTGAACTATTACTAATGAAGCCAATAACGCTAAAGATGTAAATATCTTATTCATTATTACGAACCCCCATCCATTTTAAAGTCTAGTTGAACGGTTAAACCTGTTTGACGCAAGGCTTTGCCATCAACAACTTTAGGTCTATATTTCCACTTACGTAAAGCACGTCTAGCTTCTTTATCAAAAACACGTTTAGGCTGTGCTTCAATAACAGTTACGTCTTCAACACCACCAATCTCATTGATAGAAAAGGAAAGTTTAACCCAACCTTCTTTACCGTCACGAGCTGCTTGTATTGGGTATTTAGGCTCAATACGTACAATTGGTGTAGCATCACCGTCTCTACCAAAACCAGCACCTGGCGCTGAAATCCCAGCACTGGCACCAGAAAGCTGCACACCTGGCATATTAAACGTCAATCCACCTGAATCATTATTCATTTCAGGTTCAGGAGCTTGAGGCTTAGGCGGCGTTTTAGGCGGCGGCGGCGGCGGTGGTGGAACTCGTCGTCTCTGCTCAGCAGATGACTTAGGTGGCGTAGTATTCACTTCCACAATGATGTTATCTAAAGCTTCTTCCTTGTTTCTATCACCGCTAGAAACAAGGAATGCCATAAATGAAAACAATGCAAAAGTTACTGCTGCGCCTAGTAGTACTGATACTAAAAAGCGAACCATATAACTACCCCTTAGCTGCAGCGATAGAAATACGGTCAATGCCCGCGTCTTTAATCGCGTCCATCACTTTAACAACAACACCATGTTTTGCATCTTTGTCCGCCTGAATTATCACAACTTCAGTCGGTTGCTCTGCTAAAATTTTCTCGATATTAGCTGCAACACGTTCAATGTCTACACGGCGCTTATCTAACCAAATTTCGCCATTATCTTTCACCGCAATGAAAACGTTAGCTGATTTTTGTTTAGACTGATTAGCTGCCTTAGGTTTATTAACTTCAATACCTGCTTCTTTTACAAAAGAAGTGGTTACAATGAAGAAGATCAGCATGATAAACACGATGTCTAGCATCGGGGTCATATCAATCACTGCTTCTTCGTCTTCACGAATACGTTTACGTGCCATTCGAATTTCTCTCTAGTGATGAGGTAAACTGTCAACCAGTTTAGCCTTTGCTAACTTAACTTTTGCGTCTAGTCTTGAACTAAAAAACACCCCTGATAATGCTGCTACCATACCCGCCATAGTCGGAATAGTTGCCATTGATATACCAGAAGCCATCAAGCGCGGGTTACCTGTACCCTGTTGCGCCATAACTTCAAATACACCTATCATACCAGTCACTGTACCTAACAGTCCGATTAAAGGACACATAGCTACTAAGGTTCTAATAGTGATCATGTTTCGTTCAAGCGCTTCGTTTGTTTCGGAAATCCAAGTTTCTCTAATTCTATGTGCATACCAAGATGTAGTATCTTCGCGAGCATTCCAACGAGAGATAACATCATCTCGCATGGCTGGGTAGTGTTGATTTAAGAACACATAGCGTTCCATCATCAATACCCACATCAAAAAGAGAGCTAAGGCGACAAAATATAATACATCGCCACCTGTCGCAATAAAACCCCTGACAGATTCCCAAAGCTCTATCAGGAATAACATTATTTAGACTCCTTCTCAGCAATTTCTGCAATCAAACCAGCACTTTGCTCATCAAGCTTTTGAAGTACTGCTTTGCTTTTACCTGCAACAACACTGTGGATTAAGATAAGTGGTAATGCACAAATCAAACCTAATGCAGTAGTTACAAGCGCTAGAGAGATGTTACCCGCCATAATTTTCGGGTCACCGGTACCAAATAACATAATCGTTTGGAAAGTCATGATCATACCAATAACCGTTCCTAAAAGACCCATAAGTGGTGCGATAGCAGCGAACATCTTGATTAAGTTTATGCCACGGTCAACCTGTGGGGTTTCACGTAATATTGCTTCATCAAGTTTCAACTCTAGAGTTTCCGCGTCAACAGCTTTGTTGTCATGGTAAACTTTTAATAAACGGCCTAATGGATTGTTTTCGTTAGGTTGGTCAAGGTTCTTAGTTTGTGCATTGATTTTAGAACTCATGCTGCCTAGAACAATCATACGTTCAAGTGCAATTAAAAGACCAATGATTAACAATACTGTAATTGAATAACCCACTTCTCCACCTTGATGGTAGAACTGCATTAATGTTTTCTTACGTGTCTCTAACGTTAAGATAGCGCCACGTGAAGGGTCAACATATAATGGAGAGTATCCAGAAGTTTCGCCAAAGAAATCAGAAGCTGTACTTGAAATGTAGCCTGCTGGTTGTTTTGCTAACGGCTGAACTTGACCAACTTCATCGTTGTAATTCAAGTAACCATTTTCAGAAACTAAGTTAAATGTACCGATACGAGTGATCATTTCAGTAGATTTAGAACCATCCAATAAAGTAACTTCAGAAGAAAACTGTGAAATTTCACCTGATTGAGTCATTTCAGTTTGCAAAGCAAACCACAATTCTTCAAGTTGCTCTAACTCAGGAATAGCTTTAGCGTTGGCAATTGCGTCTAATGCTGCACCACGACCTGGGTATTCAGCACTTACAATTGAAGTAGCAATTGAACCATAAGCATTCGCTGCTGCGGCACGTGTAACACCGAACATCTCACCTAAAGTACCTTTAGCATTATCTAATTCAACTTCTTTCTGCGATAACGTAATTTCGTTAGCTGCATACTCTTTAGTTAAACGTTTGTTACGTGCTTGCTGGTCAGCAAGTTGTTTTTTCGCTTTATTTAGTAACGCTTGTTTATCAGCACGAGCAGCTGTAAATTCAGCTTCACGTTTTTTATCAAGTTTAGCAACCGAAATACGGTCAGCTTTAACTTGCTTTAATAAGTCGTCAAGTTCATTGGCGTTAGCCGATGTTGCGATACCTGCTGTCATTGAGGCAGCAAGTAATAAAAAATTAATAGCTTTCTTCATTATTTTGCTCCTGCTGCAAATACTGGTAATTTAGTTAAATCTTTTGGTATCTCATTACGTGCCATACGAATAGCATCTGTAACTGGTTTCAGGTATTCATCACCCAAAACATCCCATGAACGAGATTCGTTGTTCCATACCCAAGCATTTTTCATGTCAAGCGACTGAGCAGCTAAAACTACACGACCCATGTGAACAAAATCAGCAGTCAAGGTTTGACCACCTAAATCAAGTTCAGTTTGGTAAGTAGCAAAAACAGTACCGTAGTTAGCTTCGATTTCGTAGGCTTCAAGCACTAAACGAAATTGCTCTGAAACAGAAACATTCGAGTCACCCATGATAGTACGTAAACTAGCGATACGCTCTTGACGACGTTCGATGTTCATTGGTACATCTAACTCAACAAACTTTTCTAAGGTTTCAATCATCTTATACATAAGAGGAACGACACCTTGCTTAGTTTTATCAACACCAGCAATTTGATTTTCAAGTGAGCGGATAGTGGCATTTTGATCGTCAACCATACGTTGAACGTGATCGTTATAACCTGATAAAACTTCTGCTTCATCAACGGTATTACGATAATCAGCCAACAAATCTAACGTTTGCTCGTAAATATTGTCGATTTTGCTTTGAGATCTTTGAGAAGCTTTAAGTACAGTAGCTTCGACTTTTTGAAGTTCAGTTAATGCATCTGCAGAAGCGAAGTTGCTTGCTGTTAATGCTAATGAGCCGATTATCGTTGATGCGATAAGGCTTTTCTTGCTTAATTTGGACATAGTTCCCAACCATTGCTATTGAATTTTGATAACAAATATTATTGTTAACGCAAACTTAATAATCTGCCATTTTTTTTGAAGTTTTTATTTCTCTAGAATAAAACCATCTAATATTCCCAGACGACACCTTTCATGTCAACCGAACATATTCAAAAGACAGTCAATTTACACAAAAACGGGTAAATTAACTGATTTTAATCACTAATGCACAAGACTAATGCTTGTAATTTGTACTAATAATAAAAACATCCCTTTTGAATATGTAATATTAGCTAGCACATGTTTTACTAATTCTTTCGTAGTATGTCAAATTTAATTACAAATTAAATACTTTCCGGGTAAATCCAAACAGCTAAATTTCATACAGCTATTTCTATTGGTTTTCACTTTATCAATAAATATAAACTACTTACATTCATTGTTCTGCTTATTAATAGAGCAATTTAGTGTTGATAAAAAATAACTCCGAATATTATCAAACTAGATACAAGGCCACTGCAAACTTAGGATTATATAATGCAAAAAAACACTTATATATTGGGCATATTCACATCAATATTCCAAACTTTAATGATAGAACAAATTTGTCCCAAAAAAATCAAAAAAACCATGACATGTATGTTGGAATGATACCTATATGAAGCTACTACATACCTAAAACAAAAAGACCATTCTAAGGGAGGTTTAAAAAGGAAATAAATTTGCAGTTTATTGCCGTTATGAAACTCATTATGAACAAGATAAAAAGCTGCATAGCAATTTGTAAGACAACTGTTTTTAAGAGAGTCGAACTAATTATTTATAGAAAGCAATAGCCGGCAAACAAAATCTATTGTCGTATAACGTATTCAAATCTAAACAAGGTGAATTGCCAACTTTTTGTATAATTCTATAGTGTTTTATTCATTTTACGTACCTACAGCTAAATGCGACATTTTGTTACAAAATAAACACTAAAATACTTGATGATAATATCCAGAATTTTCCGTTATTTATTTGCATGAATATTCCATTAATTTTAGGAGTAACGGTTCGACATTTGTTATTTAATTTCTAAATTATGAGTTAAAAAGGTAGAGTGACATTGAGAATTATTTCCGAAATATGGGCTAGAGGTGCTTTCGTTACTGGGTACTTGAATATCACGTTTCTGAGAATGACAACGAAGTAACTTTCAATTTGAATAAGAGTAAAATGCTCTGAACAACCTAATACAGGAGTATCGTTTAATATTAATAGCACGAACAGTTACTTATTGAATTCATTAACTAATTCCACACAGTTCTTATTGCTAATTCTGATATTGAATTCCCTATAAATTAATTGTAATGTAATTTTTCTCATCGTTTTTTAAATGATCACGCTGAGGGTTTTATGGTTAAAACTTAACCTACAATTTACTAATTTTATTTATGGAAGAGTATAATATGAAAAAAATCTTACTATGTTTAATCGCTTTTACCGCGACTGGCTGTGTCAGTACTGATGACAAAAAAAATGGTATCGCCAAAAACAATGTCGGTTATGAATGTAAAAAAGTTTATGCAACCGGTAGTAATATTCCAAAATCATTTTGTTCAACTAAAAAGCAACGCGATGATTTGAGAGAGAAAAGTAAAGATGAAATAAGGATGATGCGAACAATGCACCCAACTGGTAACGGTGAAGGCGGAGGCGTAGATACCTTTGGTGTAGGTCCTGGCGGCTAATAATTTAAATCTCCACAAAAAGTGTTGGTAACTATACCCCTATTCAGATGCGTAGGGGTATTAGCATCTCCCACCTGGGGACGATCAATCTACTTTTTGATAACTCCATGTGCGTAATATCGTTACTGATTCATCGCATATAAATCCTTGCTAAGCGGCAGCTAGAGAGGATATTTTCACCCTTAATATCAACCATTTAAATCTTAGCTTCGCTGAGTTGCTTATCAGCGATGATGAGAGAATCCCTATTCAATTCCCTCGATTTTTTTAAGTTTGTTCATACCCCCTATCTCCTTTGCATAAAACACTTAACTTGTAATTTAAAACCTAATGACTAACCACGTTTGTGCGCTTAACTGGTGTATTATTTGGCTTGCTCATAAACATTCCCTATAGTGTAAACACATTTCAGGACGAGACAATACAAATAAAAAAGCCTCAATCAAATGATTGAGGCTTTTAAAGTAAAGCAAATTTTAACTAACGTTATTAGAAAGTGTAGTTTGCTGACATGTAAAATGTTCTACCATATGGGCTGTGGTAACGAGGATCATAACCAGCCTGATGACCAGCAGCCGCATTTAAAGTAAATGGCGGTTCTTTATCCATTAGATTAGTAATACCAAAGGCTAAGTTAAGGCTACTATCCATGTTATAGCTAAGGCGGTAATCAACTGTCATATAAGCAGGTACTTCTTTTATAACAAGGTTACCATCAACAGTATCAGTCCAATCAGCAGAGTATGCTACATTAAAACTATCTGATGCTTTTGCATCTTGATAGCCACTTCTAGCTCTGATGTTAAGGTTATGAACAAAGTCACCATGTGTGAAACTATTGCTTACTGCTACTATGTTACGGAAAGTTACCGCTGCGTTTGGACCTACTTGGCCTAAGCTTGTATCCCAAGTATCATTAGTACCAACACGTAAGTTTTCGCTTTCTATCATGTAGGTACCAGCAATTGTAGTTCTTAACGTACCTAAAGAAAACTCACTGGTCGTTGTGAAGTTCCAATCAATACCACTGGTATTTGCTTCACCAATGTTTACCGCTGCTTGGATAATCGCAAGTACTTCATCACCTGTCGCATTATCTATTTTAGTAGTAAATAAATCACTATATAACGATGCATTTTGGAAGATCTGATCTTGAGTTAAACGATTAACTTGATCTTCCATCTTGATGTTCCAATAATCAACACTCATGCTAGAACCGTTATCTCCCGACCAAACAAAGCCAGTTGATAATTGCGTAGAAGTTTCAGGCTTAAGTTCGGCGTAGCCTTCTCTATATACTTCATATTGTAAATTTTCAGAAAAACAATATTGAGCTAAAGCAGCAGGTAATCCATTTGGACATGCGTATGAAGTTGATGTTACACCAAACTCAACACGAGGCTCAGCAATTTCACGCATAGAAGGAGCTTTAAAACCAGTACCATATGATGCACGTAGTAACCACGCATCAGACGGACGGTAACTAGCACTTATTTTATACGTTGTATCGTCGGTACTGTCATTAACAACCTTGCCAGACGTTCTCATAGAATCGGTTATTTCACCAATATTATCGTAACGTACCGCTGCAGTTACCTCGAAGTCTTCAAATAAAGGCACGATAACTTCAGCAAATGCACCATAGGTTGAACGCTCAAGATCATACTCTTGACCAGCACTTTCAAATAGTATTACTTCAGCATTTTGGCCTTCAGCATTTATTCTCTTAAAGTCGGTTGTACGATAGTCAAAACCAACACCTAAATAGACACTGCCGTTTGAAAGCTCAGCGATTTCAGTTGAAGCTTTACCTTCAATAGCTGTCATACTGGTTTCATCTGTTGACCATTTGCCACTATACATAGTGTCTTTTACCATTGATCGTTGATCATCAGATAAGTCTGCAGGGTCAGCAAAAATATTAACAGCACCAGAAGTAACAAGTCCCATAAATTCTTCTGTTAACGGGTAACCCGTTAAACGAGTTGTTACTTGTTCGGCATCTGCTCTTGTAATTGACAAATCATAATCAATATCATTGAAAGCACCGCGAATACCGGCAACAAAATGAGTAGTAGTCGTATTTATCTCTTCTGTTCGGTTTCCACCTGGAAGTGTACGCCAGCGAGCCGCATCTC
>MAAC01017728.1_pt1 | contig 10427 bp, 8 predicted proteins | sample 1115981 | NCBI WGS metagenome assembly MAAC01 (sample SAMN04961126, study PRJNA320927) | seawater metagenome | isolation source: sample BD02T64 sea water enriched with oil for 64 days | place: USA:Gulf of Mexico | collected 2013-07-27 | reverse complement strand
GGTAAATGAGTAACAGAAGTCACGAGTTTTGCTTTACAGGGTTTGGTGAGATATTTTCCACCATCTACACCTATTTCAACACCTTGTTCGAGTTGTTCAATGGCTGCCTTGGTGATGATACCATCAACTTGAACATAGTATTCTTTTTCAACTTTCCTGCTTCGGATATATTCACTTACTTTCCCATCTGTTGTTAGTAACAGTAATCCTTCCGAAGGTTCGTCTAAACGACCAATAGCCATAGTGCCTTGGGGAAAATCATAGAGCTCTCCTAGTAGTTTTTTACGAGTTTTTCGTTTACCTTCATAAATAAACTGGCACAAATAGCCGTATGGTTTGTGCAATATAAAATGTTGATGTTTTTTAATTTCCATCCTATTTTAAAACCTCCCCAAATCCTTTAGCGACAACATTTAAAGCCGGTTTATGTTGTATTGTAAAGGCATTATTATTACCATCACCATTATGGTTTCGGGATTGCCATTCCCATAAGTGTACACCTTCAAGCCAATCTTGTTGCCATACCGTATTAAAAAAAGCTTCATAACAAAGTGCTTGTGTTCGTTTTGATATTCTTTTATAAAATCGGTTGCCAACCGTATTCCATTCCCAAGGTTTTAGTCCGGCATCAATGGTCGATTTATAACCCAACTCTGTAAACAAAATTGGTTTTTTATAGGTTTTGTGTAGCGTTTCCAATGTTTTTAAATGTTTTCGCCAACCCAATTCAAGTTCGCTAAGAGTTGGATTATTACCTGTAGCGATTGGAAAATAGGCTTGTACACCAATATAATCTAAGGCATCCCAAAACGGAATATCTTGTAACTCCGAATCCCAATTGGCACCATAGGTAAGCTTTCCGGAATACACACCTCGGATTTTCTTGATGAGGTCTTGCCATTGTTCGGGTTGTTCTATTGCTGGGGTATGTAATTCTGTACCAATACAAAATAATGCGATGTTTAACTCTTCAGCTAAGGAGGCATAGTCTAAAATACATGCAGAGTATTCATTAAACCACGCATTCCAATCTTCTTGTGACTTCATTTTTATATTAGAACGCCATATGCCATTAGATCTGTTATTTAACCAGATATGAGGCTTAAACATAATCTTAAAACCATAACTGTTGGCTTTATTTATTAATCGTCGCCATCGTTGATGTCTAGTTGTAGAATCATTACTTCTAAAGCCTGTATTAAGTTCTGGTTTGTCATGATATTCCTGAGATAAGAACGGGACTAATGTTAGCCATTCAATATTATTTGTTTTTAAAATCTCAAAAGAGATACTGTCTTTTGACCTGCCAAAAAAATGAATCCCTCGCTGTTTTTTGTCTTTTAGATATAAATTTCGAATTGCTGCTGATTTATTTTCAACACTGTAATCCCAATCATAATTATAATTTTCTGCCTGGCGATACCAGTTTATTGACAAAACACCTCCCCAAATGATGATTATGGGCAGAATGACTTTTAGGAACAATCCTTTACAAAACCCATATAATTGCCTACGCTTATAATCGTTAATTAATGACTTAATAAGACGATAGAGCAGATAAGGAATAAGTAGAATAACATAGGCTAGAGGGTACTTAATAAGTCTCGATAACATATCAAGTACAATACTAATTGTACCGCGACTTCCAAAATCATTGGTGAGTACAAAAACAAGCAATATTCCTATAAGAATTACGATTGCGATGGCGTAATACAGGAAAAACAGCTTGAAAGTCTTTAAAATGGAAGGTTTTGACCTCAAATGTATAGTAAATTATGATTTTAAAAAACAAATGTACAATTATGATGTCTAACATTTGGCTTATAAAATGTTAACAATTGTGGGTCTCATTTTTTTTTGTCATATTTGTCATTATGATTGATTAACTAAAGTTTCCGTACTTGTCAAGCACTTCTTGACCCTTTCATACTAAACACAAATTGTATTTGGTCATCTTTTATATTTAATCATCATAGATTATGTTATCAAACATACCTTCATTACCCAAATTATATAAATATTTTAAAATAGCTATTACAGGTAAAGAGCAGGAGTTTACTTCTGGTAGTATTCGTCGCGCTGTTTTTATGTTAGCAATTCCCATGATTTTGGAAATGCTAATGGAGTCTATTTTTGCCATTGTCGATATTTTTTATGTATCTAAAGTTAGTGTCAATGCCGTGGCTACTATTGGATTGACAGAATCTGTCATTACATTGGTTTATGCTGTTGCCATAGGGTTGAGTATGGCAGCCACAGCAATAGTCGCAAGACGAATTGGAGAAAAGGATATTAAAGGAGCTAGTCAGGCTACTGTTCAAGTCATATTTCTTGGTGTAGCTATTGCTGTAATTATTAGTATTATAGGCATCTTATACCCTAAAGAAATATTAGGACTAATGGGAGGAGAACCAGAGCTTATAGCTGAAGGCTATGGTTATACTCAAGTATTGTTAGGAGGAAATGTCACTATTATGCTCTTGTTTTTAATCAATGCAGTATTCAGAGGTGCAGGAAATGCTTCTATTGCCATGTGGACATTAATCCTTTCAAATGGGTTAAATCTTATTTTGGATCCCATGTTTATTTTTGGATTTGGCCCCATTCCAGCGATGGGAGTAGAGGGAGCTGCAATTGCAACAACAATAGGTCGTGGAACAGCTGTGGTGTTCCAACTCCTCGTATTGTTTTATGGTTGGAGTAAACTAAAAATAGGATTTAAGGATCTTGTTATTAGAATGAATATCCTAATGAATTTAATTAAAGTATCCATTGGAGGCATTGGTCAATTTTTGATTGCAACCTCAAGTTGGGTATTTCTAATGCGAATTATGAGTGAATTTGGAAGCGATGTCCTAGCAGGTTACACCATTGCAATCCGAGTGATGCTCTTTTCACTCATGCCTTCTTGGGGAATGAGCAATGCCGCTGCAACTTTGGTTGGCCAAAATTTGGGTGCCAAACATCCGGAACGTGCCGAAAAGTCGGTTTGGCTTACAGGAAAGTACAATGCCTATTTTATGGCTTTTGTATCTGTTCTTTATTTGATTTTTGCTAAGCAAATATTATTATTTTTTAGTTCAGAGCCCAATGTAGTCGATTATGGAAGTAAGTGTTTACGTATCATAGCAGCAGGTTATGTGTTTTATGCTTACGGGATGGTTGTTATTCAATCTTTCAATGGTTCGGGCGATACTAAAACACCAACCTATATAAATTTTGTCTGCTTTTGGGTGGTACAATTACCATTTGCTTACTTGACAGCTATTTATTTTGACGCAGGCCCAGAGGGTGTTTTTTGGGCCATAACTTTAGCTGAGGTTCTAATTGCAATTATTGGAATTATATGGTTTCGAAAGGGAAAATGGAAAACGGTTAAAGTTTAGATGGTTTTCCACAAAGTTTTCTAACTTTATAACATCCTAAACAAATTACTAATGGCGAAGAAAAATCTAGGCGTAAATACCATTTGTACGCATGTTGGAGAAATTAAAGACACCCAATTTAAAGGGGCTATTTCACCTATGTATTTATCAACATCCTATGCATTTGAAGATGTCGATGTAAAACGCTATCCGCGCTATTTTAATACTCCAAATCAAGAATATTTGTCTAAAAAAATTGCCGCTTTAGAGCATTCTGAAGCAGCATTGATTTTTGGATCTGGTATGGCAGCCATTAGTACAACCTTATTAGCTTTTTTAGGTGCTGGTGATCATATTGTATTACAAAACGATTTGTATGGAGGGACTCGAAATTTGATAGAATCACAGTTTGATAGATATAAAATTGGATATACATTTATTGAAGGGACGTCTGTTTTGGATTTCGAAAAGGCGATCAAGCCTCAGACAAAAATCATTTATATTGAAACGCCTTCAAATCCATTATTAAAATTGGTAGATATTAAGGCTGTATCCAAATTGGCAAAATCCAAAAAAATAGTAACGGTTATAGACAGTACTTTTGCCACACCAATAGTCCAAAACCCAATCGATTTGGGGATAGATATAGTCGTGCATAGCGCTACTAAATATTTTGGAGGACATAGTGATATTACGGCTGGGGCAGTAGCTGCAAGTCAATCACATATTGATACAATTTGGAGTTTAGCAAAAGATACAGGTGGTAGTCTTAGTGATTTTACGGTTTGGATGTTAGAACGAAGTATGAAAACATTAGCAATTCGAGTAAAAGCACAAAACAAGAATGCTAAAAAAATAGCAAAATTTCTAGAAACACATGCCTATGTAAGTAAGGTGTATTATCCAGGGTTAAAATCACATCCGGATCATGAATTAGCAAAGACACAAATGCGAAGTTTTGGAGCAATGCTATCCTTTGAATTGAAAGAAGGGATAGATGCCTCGGCATTTTTAAAAGCCTTAAAATTGATAAAACCTTCGATGAGTTTGGCAGGTGTAGAAAGTACAATGATATTGCCATACCTTGCATCGCATGCCTTGTTGAGTCAGGAAGAACGTGATGCTCAAGGAATAAGCAATAGATTGATACGTTTTTCAGTTGGAATTGAAAGTGCTAAAGATCTAAAGCATGATATACATCGGGCAATTTCTCAAATTAATGCTTCGACTTTAATTGATAATTAATAATTCAAAGACAATTGCATAAAAATAACATACATAAATCAGACTATAATTTTGAATCTTTATGTAAGGTTCATCCTGAGTTAAAAGATTTTGTTTTTGAAAATAAACACCAATCACTTTCAGTAGATTTTGCCAATCCTAAAGCGGTAAAAACTTTAAATAGAGCCTTGTTACAGACCTATTATAATATTAAGTTTTGGGAATTCCCAGAGGAAAATTTGTGTCCACCAATTCCGGGTCGAGTTGATTATATTCATTATTTGGCAGATTTATTAGAATTGTCTGGAATAGATAAAAATGTTAGCGTTATAGATATTGGTACTGGCGCTAGTTGTATATATCCCCTTTTGGGACATGCCGTATATGATTGGAGTTTTATAGCCACTGATATTGATAAAACATCATTAGAATATGCACAACAAATAGTGGATAAGAATAATTTTAATAAAAGTATTGAGCTAAAACATCAACCTGATGCATCTCAGATATTAAATAGGATTTTAAACGCTGGTGAGCACATATCAGCATGTATGTGTAATCCCCCATTTTATAAATCGAAAGATGAGGCTCAGGATGTTACTGCCAGAAAATTAAAAGGATTGGGAAATTCAACGAATAAAGGCACAAGAAATTTTAGTGGTACGGCGAATGAGCTGTGGTATACTGGTGGTGAGAAGGCCTTTTTGCATAATTATTTATACGAAAGTTCATTGTTTAAATCACAATGTTATTGGTATACCACGCTGGTTTCAAAAAAGGAAAATGTAAAATCAATGTTAAGCTCTTTAAATAAATTAGGAGCAACGGCAATTAAAACTATTCCCATGAATCAAGGACAAAAAATATCTCGAATAATAGCTTGGACATTTTTAACGGAAGATGAACAAAAACAATGGAGAGATAAATTTTAATGATATTATTAGAAAATTTATGTTAGTAATAATTCATAATTTAGACTTTTAAGAAAGAAATAAGAAATAAACACATGAAATTAGATATACTCGCTATTGGTGCACATCCTGACGATATAGAATTGGGTTGTGGAGCCACGATTGCAAAAGAGATTGCCAATGGTAAAAAAGTAGGGGTTATTGACCTAACCAGAGGAGAATTAGGCACTCGTGGTACTGCAGAGACCAGAGATGCAGAAGCTATGGAAGCTTCACGAATTTTGGGAGTTTCTGAACGTGTTAATATGAAGTTTGCCGACGGGTTCTTTAGTAATGATAGAGCGCATCAAATGGAAATTATTAAAATGATTCGGAAATATCAACCGGATATTGTGCTTTGCAATGCTGTAGATGATCGACATATTGATCATGGAAAAGGTAGTAAACTGGTTAGTGATGCCTGTTTTTTAAGTGGATTAATGAAAATTAAAACAGAAATTGATGGCGAGGATCAAGATTCATGGCGGCCAAAATTTGTTTATCATTATATCCAGTGGAAAAATTTGGAGCCTGATGTTGTAGTGGATGTAACTGGATTTATTGACACAAAAATGGATGCTGTGATGGCTTATAAAACACAATTCTTTGATTCTGAGAGTGAAGCGCCTGAAACTCCAATATCCAGTAGTAATTTTATAGAAAGTATTAAGTATCGTGCTAGAGACTTAGGCCGATTAGTAGGTGTGGAATTTGCCGAAGGATTTACCGTTGAACGTTATGTTGCGGTAGATAGTTTTTACAATTTGAAATAATTATTAAAAAAACCTTTGCCATAAATATGAAATAATTTACATTTGCACACGCATTACAAAATGCATGTTACACGGTGGTTGTAGCTCAGTTGGTTAGAGCATTGGTTTGTGGTACCAAGGGTCGCCGGTTCGAATCCGGTCTTCCACCCAAAAAAAGTCTTCAAAGAAATTTGGAGACTTTTTTTTATACCCTAAATTGAAGCTTGCTTGAAGATTTAAGGTATAAAAAAAGGATCAGGCGTGCTCCTGAAGAGGTCATTGTCAGGTTTCCTTAAAACGGATCAGCGCAGCTAATCAAATAGAAGGATTATAAAAAAAGCCTTCCAAATTTGGAAGGCTTTAAAATATATTGATTTATAAAGATTTACTCTGTCGCTTTATCAGCAACAATTCTTTTTTCTCTATTTGCTAATTCCCATGCCGTATGGAAAACAAGTCTTGTACGGTTTTCTAATAAATCATATTCAATTTTATCAGGCGTATCTGTAGGTCTGTGATAATCGTCATGAGTACCATTAAAATAAAATATAATTGGAATATTATTTTTCGCAAAGTTATAATGGTCTGATCGGTAGTAAAAACGATTCGGATCATTTTCATCATTATAAGTGTAATCAAACTCAATATTGGTATATGTTTTATTCACTTCTTCTGAAATGTTGTGTAGTTCTGTACTTAATTTATCACTACCAATAATGTATAGGTAATTACGATTATCGCTATCTCGCTTAGGGTCGATACGACCAATCATATCAATATTTAGATCGGCAACAGTATTTTCAAGAGGAAATAAAGGGCTGTAATCCGTATAATATCTAGAGCCTAACAAACCTCTTTCTTCACCGGTTACATGTAAAAATACAATTGAACGTTTCGGTCCATGACCATTTTCGGCAGCTGCTTTAAAAGCTTCTGCAATTTCAAGTACAGCTACAGAACCTGAACCATCATCATCAGCACCATTATTTATTAGTCCGTCATTAGTTAAACCAATATGATCAGAATGAGAAGAAATAATGATGTATTCTTCTGGTTTTTCTGAACCTTTTATAATTGCAGCAACATTCGATGAAGGTAAATCTATTGATACGCTTTCGTAATCTACATCTACTGTACTAGCAACAACAGCTGAGTTTGTAGAATCATTGATATTACTAACCATGGCGTTACCTAATTTTTCGCTAATAAGAAAATGATAAATTTCTTCATTCTTTTTAGGAAGGGATAAGCTTCTTGATGTCCCTTTATCATGTCTCGCTTTGTAAAATTTCGAGTATCTAGTAAACAGTGCATCATCCATAAAAAACAAAGCTTTTGCTCCATTATCTTTAGCGGCAGTACGTTTTGCAGATATCGCTTGACGACCATTTGACCATTTTGAAATTTCTTTAGTTCCACTCACTAAATAATTACCAGCTTTATCTTTTGGTTCTCCACTTTTTACAATAACAATTTTCCCTTTAACATCTAGGTTTTCGTAATCGTTAGTGTTTTCATGGTTAATTCCATAACCGGCATAAACAATTTCTTTAGCCGAAAATGATCCAGTTGCTGCTGATGTTTGTGAAATAAAATCTTCAAAATAATTGTATGAAATTCCATTTACAGTCAAACTAACTTTTGGAGTTTTAATATTTTTTAAAGGAACCTCTTGGAAATAATTATCAGGAGAAACCGCTGATGGTACATTAATAGAGACATAATGATTTTTTATGTATTCTAATGCTTTCTTTTGTCCTTCGCTACCCGTTTCACGACCTTGATGCTCATCTGAAGCATAGGTATATAATTTTTCTTTTAGTTCATCGGAAGTAATTGTACTGGCATATCCAATAATCTCTTCCTGAGTTGCTTCCTTTTTACAAGCGAAAACAGCTAAGGAAACTCCTAAAATTAACAGTGTTTTTTTCATTATATGAGAATTGTTTTGTTTAGTGATGTGCGATATTACGAAAAAGAACTACTGATGAAGCAGTTATGTTATTTTTTTTAACATAATTTAACAGTAGAATTGTGTTTATGACTTGTCGACAATAATTCGTTTTTTTTGATTTGCTAACTGCCAAGCTGTTGCAAATATTAATCGTGTGCGTTTTTCTAACAATGGATAGTTTATTTTATCTTCTGTATCTGTAGTTTGGTGATAGTCATTGTGTTCACCATTGAAATAGAAAATTACGGGAATATTATGTTTTGCGAAATTATAGTGATCAGATCTATAATAGTAACGATTACGGTCATTTTCTTCGTTATATTTATAGTCCAATTTTATATTAAAAAAAGTTTCATTTACCACTTCCGATATATAATGTAATTCTGTACTTAGTCTGTCTGCTCCAATTATATACAAATAATTTGGATTGTATTTGTGAGACTTATCAACGCGACCAACCATATCAATATTCAAATTTGCGACTGTATTTTTTAAGGGAAAAGCTGGGTTTTGAGTATAAAAACGAGATCCTTGAAGACCAACTTCTTCGGCAGTAAGATGCAAGAATAAAATACTTCGCTTAGGGCCATTACCATCTAGCTTTGCTTTTTTAAAGGCCTGAGCCATTTCTAATAAGGCAACAGTTCCCGATCCATTATCATCTGCTCCATTATAAATTTCACCATTTTCATGAATGCCTTCATGATCATGATGTGCGGAAATAATAATTACTTCATTAGGTTTTTCTGAACCTTCAATATAAGAGATTACGTTTTCAGAATCGTCATATTTTTCACCCAAATATGATTTTGGGATGTTTTGAAAATAATTTGATCCTCCAAAAGGTGACGCAATATTTTCAGAAATATAATAGTTTTTTAGATAATTTACAGCTAATTTTTGACCTATTGTACCAACCTTTCTGCCTTGATAGTCATCTGAAGAGAACTTAAGTAAATGTTTTTTCAATTCACTAGCTGTGATTGTATTAGCGTACGTTTTTACTTTTGTAGGATGTGCAATGACAATCCTTTTTTTGATGGCTTGAATTTTTTCCTTGTGGCTTAAAGTCGCACAAGATCCAACAATTATTAAAGCCGAGGCATACAAAAGAATTTTCATAAAGGGTCAGGATTAGTCTGTAACAAAGAACGTTAAAAAAAGTTGTTGTACATAATATAGTGGACTCAAAAGGATAGCTATCTGACTTTTGAGCACTTATGGTGACTTGCAACTGACATTTGTCATAGTTTATCAACTAATGTCAGGTTACTTTTGAAAAAAATTATTCTTGTGAAGTCCATATTATTACCGACAGATTTTTCTAAAAATTCAATGAATGCCATAGATTATGCTATGGAACTATATAAGGATATTCCTTGTGAATTTTATATTATAAATATTCAGAAGGCGTCTTCATTTGTATCGGATGATTTGATGATGATGTCATCTACGGCAACAATTTATCAAACATTAATTGCTGCAGCGAAAAAATCTATTAAAAATATTATTCATAATGTTGAATCAAAATATGCTAATAAACTTCATAGTTTTCATTCTATTGTTGACTATGATAATTTTATTGATGGCATAAATCAGATTTGTGAAATTAAAGCCATTGATTTAATCATAATGGGTACCAAAGGAGCAGCAGGAGCAGAGAAAATGTTATTCGGGAGCAATACGGTTCATGTCATGCAACGTTGTAATGTAAATGTATTGGCTATTCCAAATGGATGTCAATTTGAAGGTTTGGATGCCGTGGCATTTACCTCTAATTATTCTTCAATTTTTAAAGATGAAGAGTTATTAACTTTGGTTGATATCATTAAATTATATGATTCTGAACTCAATGTACTTCATCTGTCAGATGAAGATTATCTATCTGAATCTCATAATCAAATCACAAAATTATTGGATTCTAGTTTTGGAAAAATTAAACATCAATTTATAGATATTGATGGTAAGGAAGTGTTTAAAGCAATTCATGATTATATAGAAACTAATAATATAAAAATGCTAACTATGATGAATAGAAAGCATTCCTTCTTAGAACGTTTATTTACCAAACATCTCGTTGAAACATTTGGGTTTAAAATTGATATTCCATTTTTAGTTATGAAAAATACTCAAAAAACATCTGAAAATTAATTTTATATTCACCATTACAAAAAGTGTAACA
>MAAC01011027.1_pt1 | contig 10430 bp, 10 predicted proteins | sample 1115981 | NCBI WGS metagenome assembly MAAC01 (sample SAMN04961126, study PRJNA320927) | seawater metagenome | isolation source: sample BD02T64 sea water enriched with oil for 64 days | place: USA:Gulf of Mexico | collected 2013-07-27 | reverse complement strand
CGGATAATATTTACGGATTGCGTCGTAAAAAGCATCTCCGCGGTCAGCATCCATTTCATAATCTATGGTTTCTACCCATTCTTGATCCGGGCCAAACCGAATTTGCCCAGCCATATCCAAAGTGACATGGATGCCAAGGCTCGCCGTGTTTGGAACGGGGTATATCAAATGTGCAAAAGGTGAAGGGGCGTTCATTGTAAAATAACTGCCCTTAGCCAGATACAGCTTGGGAATAAATTGCAGAGCGAGGTCTTCGATTTTCCCGGCAACACTTTGAGCGTCGAGGCCCGCTGCATTTATCAAATGCTTGCATTTGATTTCATTTCCATTGCTGTTCACACGGAAACCATTTTCAATTGCCGAGGCGCCGTCAAATGGCGCGTTGTAGGCAATGAAGTTACCTGAGTTTTCGATTTCACCAACCAAAGACAACATATATTGGTGAGTATCAATAATACCGGTGGAGGGAGAGAGAAGCGCACCACTGCAAGTGAGTGCAGGTTCTATAGCGTGGGCTTCTTGGGCGGTTAAGAAAGATAAGTCATGAACGCCATTGTTCTCAGCCTTATGTTTAATGTCCTCCAGAATATGCAGCTCATCTTTATTGGTGGCGACGATCAGTTTACCGATACGGGCATGGGGAACAGAATAGTCGGTGCAATATTTATATAAAAGGGCCTTACCCTCCACACAGAATTTGGCCTTTAAGCTGTCTTTGGCATAGTAGATGCCGGCATGGATGACCTCTGAATTACGGGAGGATGTTTCTTCGCCAAAATGGCTGTTCTTTTCGAGAACAAGAACATCTTTCCCCGCTACGGACAACTCGCGAGCAATGGCAAGGCCGATGACGCCAGCGCCAATAACTATATTTTCAACATCAAATGACATGCCCTTTTGTTAGCAGGTATAATCGATGGGTCAAGTCTACAGAGAGGGCTTAGTCACGAAATAGTGAATTTGGTTTTAGTTTCTTATGGCCTCAATCAGTGTATTTCTTTCATATGTATAAAGCGAATAATATAATTATTGCCCTTGTCTTTGTCTTCTCTTTGCAAGGAAGCAATCTTGCCTTAGCTGATCCAGAAAATTGGAAACACGAGTGGCCGAAAACCGATTTTTCAAAAACGTCGGTTGATTATAACGAGATTCTGTCTGGTGGTCCTCCCAAGGATGGCATTCCGGCGATCGATAACCCATCGTTTATCTCTCTTGATAAAGCTGATCACATAAAAGATACCGAACCTGTAATCGGGGTGGTGATTGCTGGACAAGCTAAAGCCTACCCATTGCAGGTTTTAATGTGGCATGAAATTGTCAATGACACGCTTGGTGGGGTTCCGATCACGGTTACCTTTTGCCCCCTCTGTAATGCGTCAATTGTATTTGATAGGCGGTTTAAAACTAAAAATAATGAAGACATTATTCTTGATTTTGGGACAACAGGGAAACTTCGACGCTCAGATCTTGTCATGTATGACAGGCAAAGCGAAAGCTGGTGGCAACAATTTACGGGAAAAGCAATCGTTGGGGAACTCACAGGGCGTTCCCTCAAAATGCTACCTGCACGCATAGAATCTTTTATTCGTTTCAAGACCCGAAACCCCGAAGGCCAAGTTCTTATTCCTAACAATAAGAATGAACGTGCTTATGGTCTCAACCCATACAAAGGCTACGATAGCCTTTCAACGCCGTTCTTATATGGCGGAGAAATGCCAAAGAATATTTCCCCATTGGCAAGAGTGATTACCAGTGAAGGGCAAGCGTGGTCTCTAGATTATCTTAGAGCTGAAAGGCAGATTAAAGCGGATAACGGGTTGATCATTGAATGGGAAAAAGGTCAAAATTCGGCGCTGGATGCGGCGATAATCGGGGACGGTGTCGATATTGGGAATGTTATCGCCTACAGAATGGTGGCGAGTGAGAAGAGGGATGTTTTATATAGCGTTGATTTCGCTTTTGCCCATTTTGCGTTCAAGCCTGAAATTCCCATTATTACAAAGTAAGACCGATGTTGCTGGTCATTTAAATTTCATCCCATAATTTATTACTCTCCCGCACAGCAAATCAAATTTGTAAATTTGCTTTCGCCATACAATTTTAACCATAATATCTAGCTTGTCAGACAGGCAATGCTGGTTTAACTGTTGGTATGCGGTGAAATCTCTTGGATTGAACTGTCATTGGGGCAAGATATCTAAAAATAAAAACGTGGAGTGAACAGTGTCGATTACAGCTGAGGAAGCTAAGCCGGAAAGCAATGCGCAGGCCACGCGTGCACATATTATCGTTCTGGGTAATGCAAAGGGTGGATCCGGTAAATCAACAACATGTATGCATGTTGTCGTTTCCCTTCTTTCCATGGGATATAAAGTTGGCGTAATTGATTTGGACGGTAAGCAAAAAACACTTGGCCGCTATATTGAAAACCGGCAAGCGTTTACTGATACAAAAGAACTGAATCTCCCAATGCCGTCTTTAAGTGTAATAGAACCAAGCAATAAGAAAAACATGGACGAGGCGCAAAGCGATGAACGGACGCGCTTTGTAAACGCCCTTCAGGATCAAGTTTACGGTAATGATTTTGTTGTAGTCGATTGTCCAGGGGCAGATAGTTTTATCGCAAAATTAGGCCATTCTTTTGCGGACACCTTGCTCACCCCAATGAATGACAGTTTTATTGATCTTGATTTATTGGCAAAGGTGGACCCAACCACTTTCGACGTCGAACGCCCGAGTTGGTACAGCGAAATGGTCTGGGAGCAGCGCAAACGACGCGCGCTTATCGACAAGCATCAAATCGATTGGGTTGTGATGCGAAATCGTCTTTCCCACACAGATGCTCACAACAAGCGTAATATCGAACAGATTTTGGCAAAACTATCGTCTCGTATTTCGTTTCGGCCGGCCGCCGGATTTGGCGAGCGTGTCATCTTTCGCGAACTGTTTCTAAAAGGGCTAACTGTCCTAGATTTGAAAACAAAAGGTGTTGGCGTAAAGATGTCTATGAGCCATGTGGCAGCGCGCCAAGAAATACGGCAGCTTATAAAAACGCTCAAGTTGCCTGGTGTTGATGATCGGTTGGATCGTATTTAGGTGCGGGCATGAATCAGCCTTATTTCATCTTAAAACCCGCGTATTTGGAGTGTTGAAAGAACACTCCTGTATCTTTTTTTAATTAGCGTGACGGTTGTCACTTGCGTAAAAACCTCCTGATTTCAATATATTAAATATTATTTTATCTAATATATTGATAAATCATTCCTAGATTTAACCTGTATATCTTATATTAACATTTGCTGTGTATATATAATGTTCATAGGTAAAAGCCAACAGATTTAGAGTATAGTTTAGTAAATCTTTGGCGGTCACAATTCAAAAGGAGGAGCGTATGTTGAGCTTTATTAAGTATCATCTTTCAGATTGCAGTGTTTTACGCATGCGCTCTGTCATTTCTATTGGACTTTCAGTGCTAGTATTTGCGGCGATGATGGTTTCATTTCAAGTGACAGAGGTAAACGCCCAAAACGCATGTTTTGAGCGCGCAGCACTTATCAAGCACTTGAACGGCAAATTTGATGAAGCACCAGTTGCCGCTGGGTTAGCTGCTAATGGTAGTGTTCTAGAGGTTTTTACAAGCCCGGACGGCGTCACCTGGACGATCGTATTGACCCAGCCTGACGGCGCAACATGCGTTATGGCATCGGGCGAGTCCTGGATGGGTATGCCACTTCCTAAAAAAGGCAAAGTCAGCTAACTCTGATTTTATTAAGATGAAACCGGCTTCTATTTTGACGCCGGTTTTTTAGTATCTAAAATTCAGGAAATCCAATTCCAGCGGCTTTAAGATTTGCCTGCATATCTGCTTTAACCAATTTCATAGCCGCAGCGTCTGGTGCTTCGCATCGACCCACCAGAACAGCTTGAGTGTTTGAGGCTCTGAGGAGCCACCAGCCACCAGCGACAGTCACTCTGACACCATCAATGTCGGAAAATTCGGCACCTTGCGCGCGAAGTAGGTCTTGGGTTCTGGAAACAGCGTCAAATTTTTCAGCGTCTGGGCAAGCAAACCGCATTTCAGGAGTATTGATGGCAGAGGGGAGAGCATCAAACATTTCATCAAGAGTATTCGCTGATTTCCCAAGCAAATTGAGAAGGCGAAGACCAACATATATGGCGTCATCATAGCCATAAAAATGGTCGTTGTAGAAAATATGCCCACTCATTTCACCAGCGAGCGGAGCTGATAATTCGGCCATTTTTGTTTTAATGAGCGAATGGCCGGTTTTCCACATAACCGCATTACCACCCAGATTTTCGATCTCATCGAAAAGCATCTTGCTCGCTTTAACATCAGCGATAATAGAGGCACCCGGTTGTTTCTCTAAAATCTCGCGGGACAATATGGCTAGAAGTTGGTCACCCCAAATTATATTCCCGCGGCTATCAACAACACCGATACGATCTCCGTCGCCGTCAAAGGCAATCCCAACATCGGCTTCGATCCCTTTTACCGCTTGAATAAGGTCTGCCAAATTTTCTGCAACGGTAGGGTCGGGGTGGTGGTTTGGGAAAGTGCTATCAATTTCATCAAATAACAGCACATGGCGGCCAGTAAGTTTACTGGCAACACGGCGCATGGCATCACCCGTAACGCCATTCCCGCAATCCCAAACGACAACCTGATCTTTTGTACTGGTATAGTCTTCTAGCAGCCGGGCAACATATTTTTCCATCATCGGATGATCCGAAATAACGCCTGTCCCAATTGTAAAGTCACCAGCTTCACACTGAGAACCCATTGTTTGAATATCTTGGCCAAAGAATGGCTTGCTGTTCATTATCATCTTGAAGCCGTTATGATCTGGCGGGTTATGTGATCCTGTAATCATGATGCCATTGCCAGTATTACGCTCGTAGGTGGAATAATACAGCATGGGGCTTGGTCCCATTCCGATGCGGATAACATCGACCCCGGTAGAGGCAAGACCACTGACAAGCGCTTGTTCCAAATCTGGTGAAGTCGCCCGCCCGTCATAGCCAACAGTTACTGTTTTGTCGCCATTTTGAAGCATCAATGTACCGAAGGCTCGTCCGATTGCAGCCGCGTCGTTTGCGAAGAGTGTATCGCCAACAATGCCGCGAATATCATATTCTCGCAAAATGCTCGGATGAAATTTGTGACTTAACTCAGACATCGAACGGGGCTCCTATTAGCTGTTCGGTTTATTTGCGCGAGAGCGCCCAACGCAATGATAAAAGAAACCATGGGTTTCCATGTCTTCAGGCTCATAAATATTGCGAAGATCGATCATCACAGGCGTTTTCATTTGTTCTTTAACCCGGTCGAGGTCGAGGGCACGAAATTCATTCCATTCCGTAACAATGACGACGGCATCCGCATCTTCTAAGGTCTCATAAGCACTTTCGCAGAAAGTGGTCTCTTTTAGCAATTTACGCGCGTGATCCATGCCTTCGGGGTCATACGCATGAATGGTGGCGCCCCCAGCGATTAGCGCAGGGATGATATCCAAGCTAGGGCTTTCCCGCATGTCATCTGTGTTCGGTTTAAAGGTCAGACCAAGAACTGATATTTTCTTACCAGCAACACTGCCGCCGCAGGCTGAAATGACTTTGCGGGCCATTTGGAGTTTTCGTTTTTCGTTAATTTCAATGACGGCCTCTACGATACGGACAGGGGCACCTTTTTGGACAGAGGTCTGAAATAACGCTCTCGTATCTTTTGGAAAGCAAGATCCGCCGAAGCCCGGACCTGCGTGCAAGAACTTTTGTCCAATGCGTCCATCCAGACCAATGCCTTTTGCAACGTCATGGACATCGGCTCCGACCTTTTCACATAAATCAGCCATTTCATTGATGAAGGTGATTTTCGTCGCAAGGAAAGCGTTACCAGCATATTTGATGAGCTCGGCACTCTCGATTGACGTGAAAAGGATCGGAGTTTGAATAAGAGATAACGGCCGGTAAATTGCATCCATGACTTTTTGTGCTTTTGTTGACTGAGTGCCAACAATAACGCGGTCAGGGCGCATGAAGTCTTCGATCGCAGCGCCTTCTCTCAAGAATTCAGGGTTTGACGCCACATCAAATAAATCAGGTGAACAGATACTTGCAATTTTTGCAGCGACTTCTCGTCCGGTGCCCACAGGCACCGTGGATTTAGTGACAACAACGGTGTAGGAACTGATAGCAGCTGCAATTTCAGCAGCAGCTTCCATAACGTAGGTTAAATCGGCTTGTCCGTCTATTTGGCGGCTGGGGGTGCCAACGCCAATAAAGACAGCTTCTGCGCCATCGATTGCGGATTTTATGTCAGTTTGAAAAGATAAGCGGCCTGCCTGAACATTCTTTGAAACCATCAGATCTAGTCCGGGTTCAAAAATAGGGATGCCGCCGCTGTTTAACTTAGCAATTTTCGTGGCGTCATTATCAACACAGACCACTTCATGGCCAAACTCAGACAGACACGCACCAGAGACTAATCCTACATAACCAGTGCCAATCACTGCAATCCGCATACCAATGTTTTCCTGTATTATTTATGACTAAAGGTCGGCCGCCATTTTACGGATAAAGTCGGCAACTTCTCTGTTCATATCGCTACGCTGAAGGGCAAAGGCGATATTTGCTTGCAGAAATCCTATTTTGTCGCCGCAGTCAAACCGCGTTCCATCAAAGCGCAACCCATAAAAAGGACTTGTGTTGAGGAGCGATGAAAGGGCATCGGTGAGTTGGATTTCGTTGCCAGCTCCGCGGGCCTGATTTTCAAGCAGGCCAAAAACAGTAGGCTCTAGGATATAGCGGCCAATGACGGCAAGGTCGGAGGGGGCGTTTTGCGGGTCCGGTTTCTCCACAAGGTCTTTAATCTCGACTTTCTTGCCGTCATCAAAACCCGGTTTTACAATACCGTAGCGGGATGTATGTTCATGTGGGACTTCCATGGCAGCAAGGATATTTCCGCCGCCAAGTTCATCTCGCACATCTATCATTTGTTTTAGGCAGGGCTTCTCGCTCAAAATCAGATCGTCGGCCAAAATAACCGCGAAGGGCTCATCCCCAACATAATTTTTAGCGCACCAGACGGCATGACCAAGACCAAGCGGTTCATGTTGGCGAATGTAGGCAACTGATCCCGTTTGTGGTAGATGCTCTGCTAAAGTTTCAAGGGCATCGATCTTGCCGCGCTCTTCCAAAACTTTTTCAAGCTCGAAGGACCTGTCAAAATGATCTTCAATGGTAACTTTGCCGCGGCCGGTTACGAAAATAAACTCTTCAATTCCAGCTGCTCGCGCTTCGTCCACGGCATACTGAATAAGCGGTTTGTCCACTACAGGTAGCATTTCCTTGGGCATTGCTTTTGTCGCAGGTAGAAACCGTGTCCCCAATCCTCCGACTGGAAAAACCGCCTTACGTACTTTTTGTAGCATTTAACCACCCCTCAACTCATGTAGAACCCATTTTATTGCATTGGTGTTAGCCCCATGCAAGGGCTGTTTTATTCTGATTTCATTAGGATATCTTTAGCGAGATTAATTTTTGCTGCCATATAGGCAGAGCCATCATGGTCGGGATGAAATTTTTTGATCAATCGTCTGTGGGCGTTTTTAATCTCTGGCATGGTAGCGCCGGGCTTAAGTTCAAGGATTTCATAGGCTTCTGCCACGCTCATTCCTGATGGGTTTGATCGTTGATTTTGTCGCTGACCTTGGCCCTGATCTGTGTTTTGGTCTTCAGCCCCCATATCATCATCTGGGAAGTTTCGGAGGATATAGGTTTCCAAAATTGAGACACTCTGGGCGTCTCGATAAAGCTCTCCATGTAATGTTTGGAGTTCGTCCCGCGACAAATGAGACAACCTTTTACCGTCGAACCCACCTTTCAAAATCAGGGCGTCCATATCACCACTATCATGATCCAATTGAGCGTGAAGCCAGCTTGTTTTGACATTTGAAGTCTGGCCATCACTTGGGCTTGAGCTGCTGAAAAATGGCTTGTTCCGAAAAAAGAACAGCGCAAGGAAAACTAGGCCTGAGGCTATTTGAACCCGCCCCGTCAAGCCAAAGAACAAAGCGCCGCCACCAAGGCTGATCATAGCCGCAATGCGGATAGCCTTTACAATTTTTTCGGGTCGGGCAGTGGCAAGGGCATTGCCCCCAATAATAAGGGCGAGCAACAGCGCAATTCCAACAATGAAATATCCAAGCATATTTTTGTTATTACTTTATCTGGCGAGCTAAAAGTAATGTTTCCCCGCCCATTTTGTTTCCGTACTTCGTTAAAGCCTTTTGCCCGCCTACGGCATATATAGCAACCGCTTTTAAGAGGGTCTTGAGAGTAGACGCACTGTTTGTATCAAATCTGAAGAAGGCACCTCCACTTAATTTTGTCATTTGGCGAAAACAATTTTCGGCTGTTGGGTCACGGCCTTCTTGAAATATGAATGCAGGAATTCCCTGAACGCCCATTTGCCCGGCTAAATGGCACAGTGCATCGGCGCTCTCTTCCATACAATCGCCCACATACACAAGGGCGTTTACGGGTTTATCAGATGCTTGTTTAAGGGTGTGACTTAATACCTTCTCAATTTGAGTGTGACCACCAAGGCAGCTTACGCGGGACATGGGCCCGGTAAGTGATTTGCTGTTTGTTGTCCACGGTGTCGCTTGAAATTCGTTAAACCCGCGAAAAAATGTAATTTGTAATGAAAGTGTCCCTATTGTCGATGTTTCATCAAACATTTCTCGTTGAATATGGCAGGCGTTATCCCAGGTGGGCTGTCGGCTGGCAGTTGCATCTATTGCAAAAATTAGTCGGCCAGAGGCAGACCCTGACGCCGCTTTTGGCGTGAGGCGGACTTTGTTGAGAAACGCCTCCACATCACTGCCAGAGGCTTCATCATTTTTTTTGTCCAGATTTTTTGCCATTATGGTCGTCCGATTTATTTGGTGTATTTATAGAAGGTAAGCATATTTGTGCCGGAATTCAAATTTCACGCTGACTGGACGCTTTCGACAGGTTATCGTTGTCTTCTAAATAAATTATAAAAACCAAATTTCTGAGCTGCATTTATGATCATAAAACCTCGAATTTCGTCGTTTCGCGAAGTCCTTCTCCTCGCGTGGCCGGTAATTTTGTCAAATTTGTCAGTCCCGCTTCTTGGGGCCGTGGATACTGCTGTTATTGGACACTTACCAAATCCTGCATTCCTTGGCGCGGTTGCTATTGGTGCGATGATATTCAGTTTTTTATATTGGGGCTTTGGCTTTCTTCGCATGGGAACAACTGGATTTATCTCGCAAGCCAGCGGCGCAGGGGATGTGGACGAAGTCAGATCAGTCGTTGCTCGAGCGTTAATTTTGGGCTGCATAGCTGCGACTGCAATATTGCTATTTCATAGCCCGATAATTTTAATAGCAACCCAACTTATAGAAACCACTGACACTATTAAAGCAGGTTTAACTACCGGATTTGGGGCGCACCTGCCGCTCTTGCCAATTATTGCCTTCTGGGCATCTTTATTGGCCTTGGGAATACACGAGCAGCTTTAATCACTCAAGTTTTCATGAATGCAATGAACATCATTTTGGATCTGGTTTTTGTTCTCGGTCTTGATATGGATGTAGCAGGGGTGGCGCTAGCCACTGCGATTTCAGAATATTTAGCGGTTGCTGTCGGCGGATTTTTGGTTTGGAGAGAACTGACAAAACTTGGCGGAAAATGGTGTAAAGATGAGATCTTGTCTCTTAGCAAAATGAGGCAGTTGCTATCGGTGAACCGGGATATTTTTATACGAACCGTCGTTCTTATTTTTGCGTTTGCTTATTTCACCGCTAGTGCGGCGAAGCAGGGCGAAGAAACCTTGGCTGCTGTCGCGGTTGCAATGAACTTTATGCATTTTATGTCGTTTGGTCTTGATGGGTTTGCTCACGCGGCGGAAAGCATGGTGGGCAAAGCTATCGGTGCACGGCAGGCAGATCGCCTAAATGAAGTTGTCAGTGCCAGTACAGTTTTGGCTGTTGCTGTGTCAGTTCTATATGCAGCCATTTATTGGCTTTTTGGCGAAAGTATTGTGAACACGCTTACCAGTATTGAGCCTGTTCGAGAAATTGCCTACAGCTACTTGCCGTGGCTGACTGTAATGCCGCTTTTTGCAGTGTGGTCGTTTCAGTTCGATGGTATTTTCGTAGGTGCCATGCGGGCAAAAGAGATGCGAAACGGCATGTTGATCTCGTTTGGCATCTATTTTATTTGCATTCAGTTCTTGCAAGAAAAATGGGGCGCTGATGGGCTATGGATCTCGATGATCATTTTCATGATTGCACGAGGGGTAACTCTGGCGGCGGTTTACCCGCGAGTGAAGAAATTGGTTTTGACTTAGGTGGCGCGCTTCCTTTTTACCCAAAAGCGAT
>MAAC01013306.1_pt1 | contig 10432 bp, 7 predicted proteins | sample 1115981 | NCBI WGS metagenome assembly MAAC01 (sample SAMN04961126, study PRJNA320927) | seawater metagenome | isolation source: sample BD02T64 sea water enriched with oil for 64 days | place: USA:Gulf of Mexico | collected 2013-07-27 | reverse complement strand
GGCGTCTCTCACCGCCTCAGTCCTACGTGAACAGGTATCTGCATAATGAAAAATGTACCCATCCGCTCCCTCATGGTCGGCAACGACCAGCCCCTCACCGTCATCGCCGGCCCCTGTCAGCTTGAAAGCCTCGACCATGCAATGATGATCGCCGGCCAGATGAAAGAGGCCTGCGACGCAGCAGGCGCGCAATATGTGTTCAAAGGCTCCTTTGACAAGGGCAACCGCACCTCCCTGTCCGGCGAACGCGGGCTGGGCATCGAGGACGGCCTTGCGGTGATGGAAGCGGTGCGCGACGCGCTTGATGTGCCAACACTGACCGACATTCACACGCCCGAGCAATGTGCTGTCGCGGCGAAATCGGTGGATGTGATCCAGATTCCCGCATTTCTGTGCCGTCAGACCGACCTGTTGCTGGCCGCAGGCAATTCCGGCGCCGTGGTCAATATCAAAAAAGGTCAGTTCCTCGCGCCCTGGGACATGGTCAATGTGGTCAAAAAAGTCGAGAGCACCGGCAACGATAAAATTCTTCTGACAGAACGTGGTGTCTCCTTTGGCTATAATGCGCTTGTCACCGACATGCGTTCGCTGCCGGAAATGGTCAAAACCGGATATCCGGTGGTGATGGATGCGACCCATGCAGTGGCCCAGCCCGGCGGCCTTGGCGGCTCTTCCGGCGGCCAGCGGGAATTTGCCCCGGTTCTGGCACGGGCGGCGGTGTCGCTTGGCATTGGTGCAGTGTTCCTGGAAACCCACGAAGACCCCGACAATGCACCCTCTGACGGCCCCAACATGATCCACCTCGATCAGATGCCGGCGCTGATCAAAACTCTGATGGCATTTGATACCCTGGCCAAAGCCGACCCGATCAGATTGTAAATTTTACAGAAAAACGGATTTTGTCATGACAGCCCCCACACCCCTGCCCGAGGTTACGCCCAACACCTGGGCCTTCCTGCGCGACCCAATGATTGCTCCGACCGGGTTTCGTGAATATGACGCGCGCTGGAAATACCCTGATGAGATTAACCTGCCGGGCATGACCGCGCTGGGGCTTGGCATTGGCAGTCAGATGCATGCGCGCGGTGTTGAGCCGGTGATCGTGGTGGCCAATGATTACCGTGACTATTCGCTGTCGATCAAAAACGCCCTGATAATCGGGTTGATTCAGGCTGGCATTCACGTGCGCGACATCGGCAATGCGGTGTCGCCCATGGCCTATTTCAGCCAGTTCCATCTGGATGCGCCTGCGGTGGCCATGGTCACCGCCTCGCACAATCCTAACGGCTGGACCGGGGTGAAAATGGGCTTTCAGCGACCGTTGACCCACGGGCCTGAGGAAATGTCTGAGCTGCGCGACATGGTGCTGAATGGCGACACTCAGGAACGCCCTGGTGGCCGCTATGAGCGCGTCGACGGCATCAGAGAAGCCTATCTCGACGATTTGGTCGGTGACTTCCGAATGAGCCGCAAACTCAAGGTCGTCTGTGCCACTGGCAATGGCACCGCGGCGGCCTTTGCGCCGGAATTGTTTGAACGCATCGGTGTTGAAGTGGTGCCCAGCCACAACCGGCTGGATTACACTTTCCCCCACTACAACCCCAACCCCGAAGCGATGGAAATGCTGCATGACATGTCAGCCTCTGTGCTGGCATCGGGCGCGGATTTTGCGCTTGGATTTGACGGCGACGGCGACCGCTGCGGCGTGGTTGACGATGAGGGCGAAGAGATCTTTGCCGACAAGTTCGGTGTCATCATGGCACGCGATCTGGCCAAGCTTTACCCCGGCTCCACTATTGTTGCCGACGTGAAATCCACCGGGCTGTTTGCTTCCGATCCGGAGTTGAAAAAATACGGCATCAAGGCGGATTACTGGAAAACCGGCCACAGCTATATGAAACGCCGGGTGCACGAACTGGGCGCGCTGGCGGGTTTTGAAAAGTCCGGCCACTATTTCCTCGCCGGTGAAATTGGTCGTGGTTATGACTGTGCCATGCGGGTGGCGGTCGAAATCTGCAAGCTGATGGACCGCAACCCCGACATGAAAATGTCCGATCTGCGCAAAGCGCTGCCGCGTACCTGGTCGATGCCGACCCTGTCACCCTGGTGCGCCGATACTGATAAATATCAAGTACTTGAGCGCATTGTCGCCAAGCTGGTCGCCCGCTATGAGGCCGGAGGAACGCTTGGCGGACGCAAGATCGCCGACGTGGTCACAGTGAACGGTGCCCGGGTGATTCTGGACAATGGCGGCTGGGGCCTGGTGCGCGCTTCCTCCAACACACCCAATCTGGTGGTGGTCTGTGAAAGCCCGGAATCAGAGGACGAACTGCGCGCAATCTTTGCCGATCTGGACGCGGAAATCCGCACTGAACCGCTGGTAGGCGACTACGATCAAAGCTTCTGAGCGCTGAATCAGGCTCTCCACCGGGCGGAAAATCCCGGTGGGAAAAAAATCGGGTCCCGGTGACGGTTTTTTGTATTTTGTCTCTTGCGGACCCCGGCCACACATCGTAATTACCGCCACAGAGTTGGGGTGTAGCCAAGTGGTAAGGCAACGCTTTTTGGTAGCGTGTACCGTAGGTTCGAATCCTACCACCCCAGCCATTTTCCACCGGTAAAATCAGAACTTGACCCTGATGGGAACCACCGTAGCAGTGCGTTCGCGGGCTGCCCCGTTTTCTGCCCCGGCTGGTTCACACCCCATACTCCCGTAATTGACCACTGCGCAGCTCTGGGCGCCCTCTGATCTCTCTTCCTGGGTGGGTTCAATGTCAGGGTGAATGGTCGAAGGTACCGGGAAGGGGTGCTGCTCAATAGGTACTTCTCGTTGCAAACCCTCAGCACCAGACACACACGGCTGAATCCATCCTCGCAAGCATTTGAAATTAAAAGGTAATATCCGCCAACATCGAATGATGTACTGCTGGTTCGATTCCTGCCACCCCAGACAGTACAATTTTCCCGTTAATATCAGTGCGTTACCTAGAGTTTTCTGGCATGTTTCAGGGGGATTGAAGTCTGTCTCCGGTAACGCAGACCGTTGTTTTCGGCGCAATTGCCGGCCACCTGCGAATGTCTGGAACCGGGATTTCCACGTAGCAGTTTGCACCGTCACGGCGCTCACTGGTGAGGCGGTATTTTTGCCCCCCCTGTAGGTTTCATGCCGGGTGAAACGTGGTCTGCAGTAAGAACTCCCTTCTGTTGTTGCATTTCTGAGATTGCAAAGGGAACTCCGGGTCGGTGCTCCAGTCTCCGCCAGCAAAACACTGTTTAACGGATTGCGATCTAAACAGAAACCGCATCCAGCAACTGCGATCTGGAAATGTCGTTTTTGGTCCCGGAGCTGACAGTTTTACCACCCCGGAGCACGACGAACTGGTCGGAATGCTCATAGGCAAAGTCGAAATATTGTTCGACCAGCACAACTGCCATTTCGCCGAGGTCACGCAGATATAAGATCACCTTGCCGATTTGTTGAATAATATTAGGCTGAATTCCCTCGGTAGGCTCGTCCAGCAACAGCAGTTTTGGCTTGGTGATCAGCGCCCGGGCAATGGCAAGCTGCTGCTGCTGGCCACCCGACAAGTCCCCCCCGCGCCGGGCCTGCATTTCCTTGAGCACGGGAAACAGATTGTAGATCTCGTCCGGAATAAACCGCTCTGCGGCAGGCAGGCAGGCAAAACCGGTTTCCAGGTTTTCTTTCACACTCAGCAAGGGAAAGACATCGCGCCCCTGCGGCACATAGCCGACACCCAGCCTGGCCAGCGCGTGGGCGCTGGGTTTGCCCATGACCTGGCCGTCAATGGTAATCGTTCCGGATGACCTGGGGTGGCTGCCCGAAATGGCTTTGAGCAGGCTGGTTTTGCCAACACCGTTTGTGCCCATAACACAGGTGATTTCACCCAGTTTTGCACCCATCGATATGTCATGCAAAATTTGCGAACTGCCATAGTGCAGATTCAGGTTTTCAATTTTCAACATTGCTCAGCGCCCCAGATAGACATCAATGACGTCCTGATTTTTCGTGACATGATCCAGACTGCCCTCGGCCAGAACCGATCCGGCATGCAGCACCGTGACTTTGCAGTTCAGACGCCGGACAAATTCCATATCGTGTTCAACCACGATGACGGCACGGGTCCTGGCCGCCTCAACCAGGATGTTGGTGGTATGCTCGCGCTCTTCGGGCGTCATGCCCGCGGCAGGTTCATCCACCAGCAGCAGCAGTGGGTCCTGAGCCAGCAGCATGCCGATCTCCAGCCATTGTTTCTGACCATGACTAAGCTCACCTGATTTGCGCGCCAGACTGTCGGCCAGCCCAATTTTTTCGGCGACGTCCCGGACCCGGTTGTCATCCGGTTTTGACCGCCGGTAGAACAATGCCGCAATCGGGGAACGCTCGTTTTTGAGCGCAAGAAGCAGATTGTCAAACACGGTCTGATCCTCGAACACGGTCGGGCGCTGGAACTTGCGGCTGACCCCGGCCTGCGCAATTTTTGCCTCGCTCATGGCCAGCAGAGAAACGGATCTTTCCCCCCAGATCACCCGTCCCTCATCGGGGCGGGTTTTGCCGGTGATGATATCCATAAACGTCGTTTTTCCGGCCCCGTTGGGGCCGATGATCGCGCGCATTTCGGCCTTGCCGATATGAAAGGACAGATTGTTGATCGCCTTGAACCCGTCAAACGAAACCGAAACACCGGAAACCTCAAGCAAAGCACTCATTTTGTTGCCTCTCTTTCCTGCAGTGATCCTTTGCCCGGGCCAAGATCTGCCCCGTGCCGGTTGGGCCGGACCACGCCGAGAAACAGATCGATCAGCCCGCCAAGCCCTTTGGGCGCAAACAGCGTGACCAGCACAAAGGACAGGCCGAGCAACACCTGCCACCAGTCCACCCAGTCGATGGTATAAAAGCCCAGAAACACCGAGGGCACCTGACCGCCGGTGTACCAGGTTGAGGCCAGCGAAACAAACGCGGCACCGATCGCGGCGCCGTACAACCGCCCCCGGCCGCCAATCGCCACCCAGACCGCCAGATAGATCGAGGCAATGGGCGTGACCTCTGCCGGGTTGATAATGCCGGCCTGCGGGTAATAGAGCGCACCGGCGATCCCGGCGATGGCGGCGGTCAGGACAAAGACGAACAGTTTGTAACTCTCAACCGAATAGCCGAGAAACCGGACCCGCGCCTCGTCGTCCCGGATCGCCCGGATCACGCTGCCAAATTTTCCGGACACCACCCAGGCGGCAAGCAGATATCCCAGGCCAAGCGCCAGCGCCGAGGCCCACAGGAACCACAGCGAAACCAAACTTTGAGGAATGGCCTCGGCCCCGGGCAGGTTCTGCAGGCCGGACAGGCCGTTGTTGCCGCGCAGACCGCTGTCGTTCTGAAACAGGTAGAGCGCCAGCGCCAGTGTCATCGCCTGGGTCAGGATCGACAGGTAGACGCCCGTGACCCGGCTGCGGAAGGCCAGCCAGCCGAAGATCAGCGCCAGCAGGCCCGGCACCAGCACCACAAGGATCAGTTGCAATGGCAGGCTGTGGGAGAACGCCCAGATCAGGGGAAAGTCGCTGCTGCCGACGACGCCGAAAATCTTGTTTCCGATCGCCGCCACTATTTCCTGATCCGTCGGTGGAATTTCCACATTCGCCAGTGAGGCAAGCACCACGTCGCGGGTGCGCTCATACATCAGCCACATGCCAATCATATACCCGCCCAGCCCAAAGAAAGCGAAATGCCCCAGCGACAGTATTCCGCAATAGCCCCACACCAGATCCATGGCGACCGCAACCAGGCTCAGGCAAAGCGTCTTGCCAAGAGTTTTGATCATCGACGTAGAAATCAGCCCGACACCGGCGCCTTCGGACAATGTGGTGACAACCAGGGTGAAAACAGCCAGACAGGCCAAAAAGACCAGAACGCTGGGGTTGCGATAGAAAAAACTTCTTTGCATGGTTTAGTCCCCTGCCGCACGGCCCTTGAGCGCCACAATGCCCCGGGGTTTGAACTGAATGAAAATGATGATGAAGACGATCATAAAGGTCTGCGCCGCCAGGGTATTTCCGGGGTTCAGCCATTCGACACCCTTCTGGAAAAACCCGATCATAGTTGCCCCGGCCAGCGTGCCCCAGATGTTGCCGACGCCGCCGACGACCACCGTCATGAAACTCTGCACGATATAATCGTTCCCGAGTTCTGACGTGACCTTTGCGAACAGACCGATGGCGACACCAGCGATGCCGGCGATGCCCGAGCCCAGGCCAAAGGTCAGCATGTTCACCCGCGCCGGGTTGATCCCCATGCTGGCTGCCATTTTCGGGTTTTGCGTCACCGCCCGGGTTTCCAGCCCAAAACGCGTGCGTTTCATGATGAACAGGTAGACAGCGAGAAAAATCATCGCCAGCACAAAGATTGCGATGCGGATGTAGCTGATGGATACGACATCGTTCAGCACCCAGGCCCCGTCCAGCCATGCCGGCGAGGTCAGCGGCCGGGCCTGAGTGCCAAAGATATTTTTGGCGATCTGCTGCAGCGCAATCGAAATACCGAATGTCGCCAGCAATGTTTCCAGCGGCCGGTTATACAGCCACCGGATGACCAGCCGTTCCATTGCAACCCCGGCCGCAAATGTCACCGCAAATGCCAGTGGCAGCGCGACAATAATCGAGACGGTGTAGTTGGTGATATATTGCTGCACGATATAGCCGGTGTAGGCCCCCATCATGATGAATTCCCCATGGGCCATGTTGATCACCCCCATCACGCCAAAGGTGATGGCCAGGCCAATCGCTGCCAGAAACAGAATTGATCCGAGCGACATGGCATCAAGCGTCAGGTCGACAAACCGGTACAGCCCGACCTTCNNNCCGCCGGTGACGGGTCCTGGTAAACATCAACAAAGATATAGCCGGCAACTGCTGCCGCGATTTCTGCTTCGTCGACAGATTCCGCTGCCAGGCCTGCAGCGACAAGCGCGTCATAGGCCTGGTCGCGGGCGTCCTGGCTGCTCAGCTGCGTCAGCGGCACGCCGCCGGCCCGGCCCGCGTCGATATTGCTCAGAAGAACGGTATATTTACCGGCATCTGTGACCCGCTGAGGCGCCAATTCCGCTGTAACCATCATGGTGTAGGCGTCTTCGACAGACAGGTCTTCACTGCCAGGACGCAGGCTGCGTGCGAGGTTCATGCCGGCGGTTTCAGATTGCGGCACCACGATGCGCCGGGTGGCGACCAGCGGGTTCAGAGCGGCGCGGACATCCAGAGAGGTCGCACCGGACAGCTGGCCGATGGCTTCAATTCGTTTTGCCTCATCCCTGCCAAAAGTAACCGTGAGCAAACGTGTAATGTGCAGTTTTAAAGTCAGAATATCCGGATCCGTCTCGCCTGCGAGCGAAGCCTGCAAAGGCGCCAGATGCGCCGCGTCCGGGTTGCGCTGAACCGACTTCAGCGCCGCCCGCCGCTGCACCGGGTCCGGGTCCGACAACTGGAAGCGCACCAGCGAGGTGGCGATCATTGCCCGTACGCCACTGTTTGGTTTCAGCCGTTTCATCGTTTTGCGATCAAATGTCCCGGCCTCTGCACCGCTGTCAAAATCAAACAGCAGGGTCTGGCCCCGGGCGTCCTTGACCGTGTGGAAGAACAGACCATCAGATTTGCGCTGCCACATTTCCTTGGCCTGCCAGCTTTGCAGCACCGTCTGCGCCTGCGGCAGCCCGCTGTTGCTCAGCGCGTTGATGGCGGGGGCGATGGTGCGGCGCGAACTTTTTTCAATCAGCGCACGATGCGTCTGAAGAATATCCTGAACCGGCTGTTGCTGCGCCGCTGTCGCCTGCGCAAACAAAATGATGGCGGTCAAAGCCGCAAGAATTATCCGCATGAGTCCTGCCTGGGTTAGGTAGGAGGGGACTGCAGCCCCCTCCTGAGTAACGTGCTGATCTGATCGCAATCAGTAGTTAGAGAGCGTCTGCACACAGGTCTCTGTCACAGTGCTGTACATCCCACAGTCCAGACCGGCCCAGTCGGATTTCAAAACAGCCGATTCCGGCAGGAAATCTGTCCATGCATCGCCAGCCACTTCGCTGGTCTGGCTGATGATATCGAACTGGCCGTCGGCCTGAATTTCACCGATCAGGACCGGCTTTGCCAGGTGGTGGTTTGGCAGCATCACCGCGGTGCCCCCGGTCAGGTTTGGCACTTCAAGCCCGTACATTTGGGAGCGCACTGCATCGACTTCAGTGGATCCGGCTGCCTCGACGGCCTTCACCCACATGTTAAAGCCGATCACGGTTGCTTCCATCGGATCATTGGTCACGCGGTCGTCGCCCATGCGTGCTTTCCACGATGCGATAAAGGCGTCATTCAGATCACTTTCGGCGGACTGGAAATAGTTCCAGGCGGCGAGGTGACCAACGAGGTTTGATGTATCAAGGCCCGAAAGCTCCTCTTCACCGACAGAAAACGCGATCACAGGAATATCATCTGCCGACACGCCGGCGGCGGCGAGTTCTTTGTAAAAGCCAATGTTCGCATCACCATTGATTGTCGAAATGACACCAACTTTTTTGCCGTCAGCGCCCAGCGCAATCACGTCAGCTACGATTTTGGACCAGTCGGAATGACCAAATGGCGTGTAGTTCACAAAGATATCTTTGGCCGCAATGCCCTTGTCCGACAGGTAGCTTTCGAGAATGTTGTTGGTCGTACGCGGGTAAACATAGTCGGTGCCCAGCAGCGCGAATTTTTCGACACCCAGTTCCTCAAGAAAGTAATCCGTCGCCGGGATCGCCTGCTGATTTGGCGCCGCACCAGTGTAAAAAACGTTGCGCGAGCTTTCTTCGCCCTCATATTGCACCGGGTAGAACATCAGACCGTTCAGTTCTTCGATCACCGGAAGCACTGATTTGCGGCTGACTGATGTCCAGCCACCGAAAATGACGTCCACCTCTTCGACAGTCAGCAGTTCGCGGGCTTTTTCCGCGAACAGCGGCCAGTCGGAGGCCGGGTCAACAACAACCGCTTCCAGTTGTTTGCCCAGCACGCCACCTTTGGCGTTTTGCTCGTCGATCAGCATCAACACGGTGTCTTTGAGTGTTGTTTCTGAAATCGCCATAGTGCCGGACAACGAATGAAGCACGCCGATCCGGATTGCATTTTCGGCAAAGGCAGCAGAACCCAATGCCCCTAAAGCCAGCGTGCCCGCGAGTGCAGTTTTTAGAATAGTCATGAAAACTCTCCCTGCAGGGAGGCACATGTCGCGCGGACTTGTAGCGAGCAGCCCATTCACATATGTACACCCTGCAACATCCAATGTTGCAACCGTGTGGCGGCCCGTCAGATTTCCACGTCAATGGGTCGTCACACACCTTCCACTTGGCTCGCATGGCAAGCGTCATTTCCGGTAAGACCTACAAACTCTGCAATGCAGCGCCGATACAATGCAATCGAGCTGACAACATCCAAAATTGCGCTTGTGTGATTAAAATATGTGCGCCACGGGTCCAGGCGATTATTTTTCAGGCAATCAGCGGCTATCATCTGCCCGCGGTGTTGTTTTCCTGAGCGTTTCCCCTGAATTTACGTCACTCCGGAACGACAAACAGCACAGCCACCGGAGGCTACAATCACTTTCGTTCAAGATATGCGTCCTGCCCAAAAGCCAGCCGCGCAACCGCGGGCAAAGGGTGAATTGCGGCTCAGCAGTAAACGGCAGGCTGACAAATCTGCACTCGATACGCTTCGTCAGTCCGGCGCTTACCGGGCCCTGTTTCCGCGCAGCAGTGACCGCTCTCTTACCAGCGTATTTGTGAACACAGCAGGTGGTCTGACCGGCGGCGACCGGATGTCATTGACTGCGACCGCGGGTCACGACAGCCGGCTGACCCTGACGTCCCAGGCTGCCGAACGTATTTATCGTGCCCAGAGCGGCACGGTCGCCCGTGTCACCACCGACCTGACAATCGAAACAAATGCACGTCTGGACTGGCTGCCACAGGAAACCATCTTATTTGATCGCTCTGCGCTGAAGCGCAGGCTGAATGTCACAATGGCTGCAAGCGCCACATTCCTGGCTGTGGAGCCGGTTGTGTTTGGGCGCATCGCGATGGGCGAGACGCTTCAGGACAGCCTGTTTCACGACGATCTGCGTATCACGCGGAATGGAGAGCTGATCTTTGCCGATGCGATCCGGCTTTCCGGAAACGTCGAAACGCAGCTTGCCGCGACAGCGGTTGCCAACGGCGCTCGCGCCCTGGCCAGTGTGATATATGTCGCGCCGGACGCAGAAGCCCGTCTTCCTGCGCTGCGCGCTCTGATGCCAGGCACCGGCGGCGTCAGTCTTATCCGCCCCGATGTTCTGTTTGCCCGTTTGCTTGCACCTGACAGCTACCTGTTGCGGCGCGATCTGATCCCGGTGCTCGAGCATCTGCACAAC
>MAAC01016268.1_pt1 | contig 10435 bp, 13 predicted proteins | sample 1115981 | NCBI WGS metagenome assembly MAAC01 (sample SAMN04961126, study PRJNA320927) | seawater metagenome | isolation source: sample BD02T64 sea water enriched with oil for 64 days | place: USA:Gulf of Mexico | collected 2013-07-27 | reverse complement strand
AGTCCAAAGTCAATGGTGCTGGATTTGTTGGAGTCAGGTGATGCACGTGAGATTATTTTGTACCAAGGTGCAAGAAACCTTGAAGAATTGTATTATAAGGATTTGTTTGAAGAATTAGCGCTTAAGCATGCTAACTTTACTTATGTCCCCGGCCTCTCAGGGCCAGATATTGAACCTGAATGGAATGGCCCGACCGGCTATATCCATGAGGTGGCTAAAGAACATATGGGGGGTAAATTTGAAGGCTATCGTGCTTATATGTGTGGACCTCCGATGATGATTGACGCGTGCATTACCATGTTGATGCGTGCTCGTTTATTTGAAAAAGATATGTTCATGGAAAAATTCTTTAACGCGGCTGATGCGGAGGCCGAAAGTAAAAAGAGTCCGCTGTTTAAAAATATTTAGGATCAGATGTGTCGTTTCAAATTACGATTGAAGACACAGGGGAAACCTTCTCCTGTAATGAAAAAAAACATTTATTGGCTGGAATGCTTCAGCTAGGTAAAAAAGGTATTCCGGTTGGCTGTAGAAGTGGTGGTTGTGGTGTCTGTAAAGTTAAGATATTAGCTGGGCAGTACACATCCAAAAAGATGAGTAGAGACCACGTAACTGAAGAAGAAGAAAGCCAGGGTGTTGTGTTGGCGTGTCGTGTTTTTCCTCAGTCTGATGTGGTTTTAAGTGTCATCGGTCATTTACATAAAGCTATAACGCGGTAGAGTAACCGGTTCGCGTACTTTTAAAGCGAATCGCTGTTTGTTTTAGAGTTTAAATACATAGAGGAGAATTAACATGGCAATGACAGGTATTTTACGTCCAGGACATGTTCAACTTAGAGTGTTGGATATGGAAGAAGCATTGAAGCACTATTGTGAAGATATAGGGTTGATTGAAACTGATCGTGATGATGAAGGTCGCGTGTATTTGAAGTGTTGGGATGAACAAGATAAGTTTTCTGTGGTGTTAGAGCCTTCAGATCGCTCCGGCATGGATCATATGGCATTTAAAGTTGCCACAGAGCAAGACTTGTGGCGTTTTGAGTCAAACATTAAAAAGTTTGGTATTGAAACAACTAGGGTGGCTTCTGGTGAGTTAAATGGTTGTGGTGAAAGGGTTCGTTTCGTTGCGCCCGCAGGCCATACCTTCGAACTATTTGCTGAAAAAGAACAAGTAGGTAATGGTCTTCCAACGACTAATCCACCACCTTGGCCAAGAGGCTTGAAAGGAATGGAACCTATTCGCTTCGACCATTGTTTGTTGTACGGCGACAATTTTGATGAAAACATAAAGTTCTTTACCGAAGCGTTAGAATTTCAACTCACTGAGCAAATCGTTGATGGAGAAATGCAGTTAGCTGCCTTCTTAACATGTAGTACTAAGGCACACGATATCGCATTTATTCGCTCAGAAGAATCCGGTAAATTGCATCATGCTTCATTCTTATTGGGCTCTTGGGAAGGTGTTTTAAAAGCAGGTGATATTATTTCTATGGAAGATATTCCACTAGAAACGGGCCCAACACGCCATGGTTTAACACGCGGCCAAACCATTTACTTCTTTGATCCATCAGGTAACCGTAACGAAGTGTTTGCGGAAGACAGTTATTTCTACCCAGATTCGCCTGTATTGACTTGGACGGCAGATAATATTGGTCAGGCGATTTTCTATCATTCACGTCAATTGGTGGAAAGCTTTATGGGCGTAACGTCTTAATCGTATGTCTATTAGCGTCGCAACAAAAAACATTTCAACAGAGTCCGCCAGTACTGCAGTACTGGCGGCTGTCGAAAAGGCTAAAGAGATAGGTATCAGTATTAATGTCTCTGTCGTAGACAGTTCAGCGATAGAAATTGCATTTTTACGGATGAATAACTCATTTCTCCCTTCAATGAGTATTGCCAAGGACAAAGCTTATACAGCTGCTGGTTTTGGTTTTCCCACAATGCAATGGGGGGAAATACTTCAAGGGACGACTCAATTACAAGCCGGGATCACGGTCAGGCCACACGTGGTAACTTTTGGTGGTGGTTTGCCTGTTATTGATGGTGAAGAGCTTATAGGAGCGATTGGTGTCTCGGGTGGCTCTGAAGAGGAAGATATTCTCTGCGCGCAAGCGGGTATAGATGCCATCAGTTAAGTATTGTTAATTATTTTTTAAGCAAAAGGTTTGAAAATCATGAGAGAAGTAAAGGGGTTTATTGATGGCGAATTTGTTAGCTCAGGTGAGTTTGGTGATATTTATTCGCCAACAACAGGAGAGTTGGTTTGCCAATATCATAAAACATCGACAGCACAAGTAGATGAAGCGGTAAACGCGGCTCGTGTTGCCTTAAAAGGCCCTTGGGCAGGCTATTCAATACAACAGCGTGTTGATATTTTGTACAAAATTGCCGATGGGATTGATGCGCGTTTTGATGAGTTTCTTGCGGCAGAATGTTTGGATACAGGGAAACCTTACTCTTTAGCTAGCCATATTGATATTCCTCGTGGTGCTGCAAACTTTAAAGTGTTTGCAGACACGATTAAAAATGCAGCAGATGAAGCGTTTCATATGCCCACACCGGATGGTACCGGTGCGTTGAATTATACGGTTCGTAAAGCAAAAGGCGTTATTGGCGTTATTGGTCCGTGGAATTTACCGTTGTTATTAATGACTTGGAAGATTGCACCCGCCTTAGCTTGTGGTAATACGGTGGTGGTTAAGCCCTCTGAAGAAACGCAATTAACATCAAGTCTATTAGGCGAGGTGATGAATGACGCGGGAGTTCCAAAAGGGGTTTACAACGTTATTTTAGGTAAGGGGCGTGAAGTGGGTGAAGCGCTGATTACGAACCCAGGTCTAGATGCTATAACCTTCACGGGATCAACGGCAACGGGTGAACGTATTGCAGCGGCGGCGTCGGTTGGCGTTCGTGATTCATCGTTAGAGCTCGGCGGCAAAAATGCAGGTATTGTGTTTGCCGATTGCGATATGGACAAGGCGATTGAAGGCACGTTGCGATCAGCTTTTGCAAATTGTGGTCAGGTTTGTTTGGGTACAGAAAGGCTTTATGTCGAACGTCCAATTTTTGAAGAGTTTGTTCAGCGTTTAAAAGAAGGCGCGGAAGCACTTAAATTGGGTCGATCAGACGATCCTGAAACGAATATGGGCCCACTGATTAGCAAAACCCACCGTGAGAAAGTGTTAGGCTATTACAAGGCTGCGGTTGATGAAGGTGCAACAGTTGTGACGGGTGGCGGAATACCAGAAATGCCTGATGATTTGGCCGGCGGGTATTGGATAGAACCGACTATTTGGACGGGACTATCTGAAACAGCGACGGTGGTTCAAGAAGAAATTTTTGGCCCTTGTACGCACATTCGCCCATTTGATACTGAAGAAGAAGCGATAGAATTGGCCAATGATACGCCTTACGGTTTGGCGTCCTCAGTGTGGACAGAGAATATGTCGCGTGGACACAGAGTAGCGGCTCAAATGGACACTGGCGTTTGTTGGGTCAATAGTTGGTTCTTACGTGATTTGCGTACGCCGTTCGGTGGCGCAAAACAATCTGGTACGGGTCGTGAAGGCGGCCATTATTCATTGGAGTTCTATTCAGAGCTAACCAATGTTTGTGTGAAACTATAAGGATAAAAAATGGATCAAGATAAAATAATACAATATGGCGACGAACTTTATAACGCGTTAATTACGCGTCAAACGATTGCGCCAATTACCGAGCGCTCTCCAGAAGTGACAATTGAAGATGCTTATGCCATCCAAAACCAAATGATTTCTCGTCGTATTGAGGCGGGTGAAAGTATTGTTGGTAAGAAAGTAGGTTGTACCAGTCAAGTGGTTATGGACATGTTAAATGTTAATCAACCGGACTTTGGTTATTTGTTAACGGATATGGTGTATTCAGAAGGTCAAGATATTCCTATCTCTGAGACAATGATCCAACCAAAAGCAGAAGGCGAGATTGCCTTTGTGCTTAAAAAGGACCTATGTGGCCCAGGTCTAACTAATGCGGACATTTTGGCAGCAACTGAGGCCGTTATGCCTTGTTTTGAAATTGTTGACTCAAGAATTAAAGATTGGAAAATTAAAATTCAAGATACCGTTGCGGATAACGCATCATGTGGTTATTTAGTATTAGGTGGCACAGCGGTTGATCCACGAAAAGTTGATTTAAGCGTTTGTGGTCTTACCTTAGAAAAAAATGGTGAATTGATGTACACCGGTGCGGGTGCGGCTGCCTTAGGCTCGCCTGTTAACGCAATGACTTGGTTGGCTAATACAATGGGCGCTTTAGGCGTTACATTGAAAGCGGGTGAAGTTATTCTATCAGGCGCTTTATGTATGATGGTTGATGCTAAAGCGGGCGACTCCATGCGTGTGAGTGTCGGCGGTATCGGCTCTGCTTCAGTCCGGTTCGTTTAAGAGAAAGTTTTAGGAGATTTATAGATGGCGATAAATTGCGCAATGATTGGGTCTGGTAATATCGGTACAGACTTAATGGCAAAATTACTACGTAGTAACAACCTAAATCCAGTTTGGATGGTAGGTATTGATGAAGAATCGGATGGTTTGTTGAAAGCACGTGAAGCAGGGTTAAAAACCACGCATGAGGGTGTTGATGGGCTTATTCCACACATAGAAGCAGATAATGTTCAAATTGCCTTTGATGCTACGTCTGCCTATGTGCATGGTGAAAATAACCGTAAGTTACAAGAAAAAGGTGTGTTGGTCATTGATTTAACCCCTGCTGCTATCGGTCCTTTTTGTGTGCCACCGGTCAACCTTAAAGAGCATGTTGGCGAACAAGAAATGAACGTCAATATGGTCACTTGTGGTGGACAAGCAACGATCCCAATGGTTGCTGCTGTCAGCCAAGTTCAAGCGGTTGAATACGGTGAGATTGTTGCTACGGTAGCCTCTAAATCAGCAGGCCCAGGCACACGTAAAAATATTGATGAATTTACCCGTACAACAGCGCAAGCGGTAGAACAAATTGGCGGTGCCAAAAAAGGTAAGGCTATTATTATCCTTAACCCAGCGGAACCACCTTTAATGATGCGTGATACGGTTCATTGTTTAACTGAAACGACGCCAGACCAAGAAGCGATTACCGCTTCTGTTCATGCCATGATCAAAGAGGTGCAGAAATATGTGCCGGGCTATAAATTGAAAAATGGCCCAGTATTCGATGGTAACCGAGTGAGTGTTTTCCTTGAAGTTGAAGGTTTGGGTGACTATTTGCCTAAGTATGCTGGCAATTTGGACATTATGACTGCATCAGCAACCAGAACAGCCGAAATGTTTGCCGAAGAAATTGAAAATGGCACATTAACGCTAAAGAAACAAGCTTAGGAGACTGGTGATGAATTTAAAAGGTAAAAAAATTAAATTGCATGACAACGCACTCCGCGATGGTATGCATTCGGTTAGTCATCAGTTTTCAATTGAAGACATGGTGCGTATGGCAGTGGCGCTTGATGAAGCGGGGATGCCGTTAATTGAAGTGACTCATGGTGATGGGCTTGGTGGCTCATCAGTTAACTATGGTTTTGGCAGACATACTAACCGCGAGTATCTTGAAGCGGTTGTGCCGAAAATGAAGAACGCCAAAATTTCAGCATTATTGTTACCTGGTTTGGGAACGGTTGATGATTTAGCGATGGCAGCAGATTGCGGTATTTCAACGATCCGTGTTGCGACGCACTGTACTGAAGCTGATGTCTCAGAGCAGCATATTATGAAAGCGCTTGAATATGGCTTAGACACCGTAGGTTTCTTAATGATGGCGCATATGACGACACCTGAAGCCTTGTTAGAGCAAGCTAAAAAAATGGTTGATTACGGTGCAAACTGTATTTATGCCACAGACTCAGCAGGCTATTTATTACCAGATGACGTCACCGATAGAATTGCGATTTTAAAAGCTGAATTTGGTGACAAGGTGGAGATTGGTTTCCATGGACATCATAACCTTGCAATGGGTATTTCTAACTCGTTGGCAGCTATCGAAGCTGGTGCAACACGTATTGATGGATCTGTTGCTGGTTTTGGCGCAGGCGCAGGCAATACACCGTTAGAAGTGATGGTGGCCGTTTGTAATCGAATGGGTATTGAGACAGGCGTTGACGTAGACATGATTATGGATGTGGCTGAAGATATCGCTTTACCGTTAATGCCAACGCCAACAAGAATTGATAGGGATTCATTAACATTGGGTTATGCCGGTGTTTACTCTTCATTCTTATTGCACGCAAAACGTGCTGAGAAAAATCACGGTGTTCCAGCAAGAGAGATTTTGATGGAACTTGGAAGAATGGGTGCAGTGGGTGGTCAAGAAGACATGATCGAAGACGTAGCACTAGAAATTAAAAAGAAATCAGCTTAAGGGGAATGACGTGAGTTTAGATAAAGCAACGATTGATAAACTAGCCGAGCACTTAGAGAACGCAGAATTAAATTGTGTTGAGGTGACAAAAATTACAGATGACTACCCAGATATTACATGGGATGAATGTTTGGACGTGCAATGGGAAATTCGCCGTCGAAAAGAAGCGCGAGGCCATAAAATTGTCGGTATGAAAATGGGATTAACGTCTGTAGCAAAAATGCGTCAGATGGGTGTCGAAACACCGTGTTATGGATTTTTGGCAGATTATTTTAGTTGTCCTGATGGTGCCGAAATTAAAATTGATGAATTGATTCATCCAAAAGTGGAAGCTGAAATTTCATTTGTTACCAATAAGGAGCTTAGCGGCCCAGGGTGTCATATTGGTAATGTGTTAGCAGCTACAGATTTTGTCGTGCCTTCTGTTGAAGTCATCGATTCGCGTTATAAAGACTTTAAGTTTGACCTTAAAAGTGTGATTGCCGATAACTCATCATCATCTCGTTTTGTGACAGGTGGAAGAATGAGAAGTTTGGATGGACTAGACCTTAAAACACTCGGTGTTGTGCTAGAAAAGAATGGCAAAGTGGTTGATTTGGCAGCTGGTGCCGCTGTATTGGGACACCCCGCAGCGAGTGTGGCGATGTTAGTCAACTTACTAGCTGAACGTGGTGAAGTTCTTCCTGCAGGCTCTTTTGTGATGACAGGCGGGATGACAGCAGCGGTTGCTGTTGAGAAAGGTGATAGCATCACAGTTCGTTATCAAGAGCTTGGTTCTATCACGATGAGTTTTGTTTAATAAGGAGGAATGATATGCCAATTGCACAAATCCACATGCTCGAAGGTCGTACTGAAGAACAAAAAGCGGCTGTTATTGAAAAGGTAACTGATGCTTTATGCGAAGCTGTTGGTGCGCCACGTGAAGCTGTTCGCGTTATGATTCTTGAAATGTCAAATACGCATTACGGTATTGGTGGTAAAACTGTAAAGTCTTTGGGGCGTTAAAGAACAAAAGTATCCCAAAAGAGAGGTAACTATTTCATGAGGTGATGGGTTTTTTTTTACCAATTCGTGAAAAAAGTATTATTAAAAGAAAGGGCGCCTTTATGGCGCCCTTTCTTTTGCTAGGCTTTTAATGATTTTAATTAGCTGGCATGAATTCTGCTCTAGAGAATAAATAGTTTAGGTTTTAAATGTATTTTTGATAACTAAAAAATTTATATTAGGAGAAAAACATGTATCAGATACCACGGGCTGAATGGTATGACTTAACTCGGGCTACTAACTGGACTTATAGTTATGTATCTGAAGAGGAGATTTTCCCAGAAGAAATGAGTGGTAGTAGGGGTATCCCTATTGAGGAATGGGAAACTTATGATGAGCCTTACAAAGTAACTTATCCTGAATATGTGGAAATTCAACGCGAGAAAGATTCAGGCGCATATTCAGTGAAAGCGGCGTTGGAGCGTGATGCGTACGTTGATAGAGCGGATCCGGGTTGGATCTCAACGATGATAGCGCATTATGGAGCGATTGCTGTTAATGAATACGCTGCGAGTTTGGCAGAAGCGAGAATGGCACGTTTTTCAAAAGCCCCGGGTAACCGTAATATGGCAACGTTTGGTACATTAGATGAAAATCGACACGGCCAAATTCAATTGTTTTTTCCGCATGCAAATGTAAAGCGCGGTCGGCAGTGGGACTGGGCACATAAAGCCATGCATACGAATGATTGGGCATCGATAGCAGCGCGTTCGTTTTTTGATGACATCATGTTATGTCGTGATGCAATTGCGGTCTCAATTATGCTGACCTTTGGTTTTGAAACTGGGTTTACCAACATGCAATTCCTAGGCTTGGCGGCGGATGCATCTCAGGCAGGCGATCACACATTTGCAAGCTTGATTTCAAGTGTGCAAACAGATGAAGCAAGACATGCGCAACAAGGCGGTCCTTCGTTAAAAATATTGATTGCAAATGGTAATAAAGAAGAAGCGCAAAAATTAGTAGATATTTCAATCTGGCGTGCATGGAAATTATTTTCGGTGTTAACAGGGCCCATCATGGACTACTACACGCCTTTAGAACATAGAAGCCAATCCTTTAAGGAGTTTATGGTTGAATGGATAATCATTCAATTTGAACGGCAATTAGCCGATTTGGGACTTGATGCACCTTGGTTTTGGGAAGATTTGACAAACGATTTAGACGTAACACATCACGGCATGCACCTTGGTGTGTGGTATTGGCGTCCGACAGTTTGGTGGAATCCTGCCGCGGGCGCATCTCCTGAAGATCGTGAATGGTTGGAAGAGAAGTATCCAGGTTGGAACGACACATGGGGCAAATGCTGGGATGTTATTACTGAGAATTTAAACAATGGTCGTGAAGATTTAACACTGCCTGAAACACTCCCGTACGTTTGTAATATGTGTCAATTGCCGATTGTTGGTACGCCAGGTGATGGCTGGAATGTGCAGGACTACCCTCTAGAATATGAAGGTCGTTTGTATCACTTTGGTTCAAAAGCAGATCGTTGGTGTTTTGAACAAGACCCAGAACGATATAAAGAACATCAAAATTTAATTGACCGTTTCTTAGCGGGTCAAATTCAACCAGCCGATTTACCAGGTGCACTGGCCTATATGGGCTTGGGTCCCGGTGAAATGGGTAAAGATGCACACGATTATGCTTGGGCGGAAGCGTTTAAAAAGCAAACAAAAGTAGCGTAAGCCTTAATTTATTTATTATATGTAATAGAAAGCCTAATATGTAGGTATCAACAATCCCTAGCAAAGCTGGGATTTTAAAGAGGAGAAAGACATGGCAATATTTCCGATTAACTCAAATTTCGAAGGTGACTTTGTAATGCAATTAGTCCCAGTGGATACAGAAGATACGATGGATCAGGTGGCAGAAAAATGTGCCTACCATTCAGTGGGTCGCCGTGTTGCGCCACAACCCGATAAGGTTATGCGGGTAAGGTTACATAATGCCAATGCAAATTTCCCACGCGATATGAAAGTGTCGGATGCCGGTTGGCGACCTACGGAAACATTAGATATTATTTTTTCAGATCAATAGGTTGGAGGTATTAACAGATGGCTTTTGAAAAGATTTGCACACTCGATGATGTTTGGGAAGGTGATATGGATACTTTTGAGACGGAGAATGGAACGCAGGTGCTTGTTTTAGGTATAGAGGGCGGTGACCTAAAGGCATTTCAAGCGATTTGCCCTCACCAAGAAATTGAACTAGTTGAAGGCGAGTTTGATGGCAAGGTGCTGACGTGTAAAGCGCACTTATGGCAGTTCGACACGGCAGATGGTCGAGGCTTAAACCCGACTGATTGCAAAATTGCTGAATACCCGTTAAAGGTCGAAGATGAAGAGGTTTTTGTCAATATAGACGGTATTGAACCCTTTACGGCGCACTCCTGAGCTAAAACCAATGCGGCTTAAATGCCATGCTAAAAAGAGAATTATTATGACGACAAACCTAAAAGATGCATATAAACAAAATAAAGTGGGCCCAGTATTAAATGGTGGCGATGTAGCACAAGCAGCTATTGAGGCGGCCGAGTGGGATAACCCCGGTAAAGAAATTACGGTTGATGATAAAGGCGCTTATATAAGAATTTCTGCCGAACAGGAGTTGATTCTTACTCGGGAATCTATGGAGGAAGCGTTAGGGAGAGACTTCCAGATGCGTGAAATAGAGATTCATTTGGGTTCAATGGCTGGGCAAATTGAAGTAACGCCGGAACAAATCCGCTTTTATTTTGAAAAAACACTTTAGTTAAAGGAATTAATTATGAGTAATGAGCAGACAGAAACATTAAAGCCATTGAAAACATGGTCGCACCTTTCTAAACAACGAAAAAGGCCGAGTGAGTACGAAATAGTCACTGCAAACCTACACTTTCATACGAATAATAAAGATAAGCCATTTGAAGTGGGGCAAGGCGCAAAAATGAATGACTGGTATTTAAAGTACCGCAATAACAGCCCGTTGAAACATGAAGACTGGGATGCGTTTAGAGATCCTGA
>MAAC01018878.1_pt1 | contig 10443 bp, 9 predicted proteins | sample 1115981 | NCBI WGS metagenome assembly MAAC01 (sample SAMN04961126, study PRJNA320927) | seawater metagenome | isolation source: sample BD02T64 sea water enriched with oil for 64 days | place: USA:Gulf of Mexico | collected 2013-07-27 | reverse complement strand
GAGCGCCACCGCCTCTTCGTTGCCGCCACACTCATCCTTTTTTCGGTGTTGTTCTGGGCCCTGTTTGAACAGGCGGGTTCTTCCTTGAACCTGTTTGCCGACCGCGCCGTCGACCGTGTTTTCTTTGGCTATGAACTTCCGGCATCGGTATTTCAATCCTTCAATGCCTTTTTTATCTTCCTGCTAGCCCCAGTGTTTTCCTTTCTCTGGACAGGTCTCGCCGCCCGAGGGCGCGAACCCTCGACACCGGTAAAGTTTGCCCTCGCGCTGTTTCAGGTCGGTCTCGGTTTTCTGATCTTGGTCTTTGGTGCCCGGCTCGCGAGTGAGGGCCAGGGAGTCGGCATGATCTGGCTGGTGCTGATCTACCTCCTCCACACCACTGGCGAGCTCTGCCTCTCGCCGGTTGGCCTGTCGATGATTACCAAGCTGAGCGTACCGCGCATTGTCGGCATGATGATGGGCGTGTGGTTTCTCGCCTCGGCGGGCGCTAACTTTATCGCCAGCAAAATTGCCCAACTAACCAGTAGTCGAAGCTCCATTGGCGAAGTCCTCAATCAGAGCGAAGCCCTGGCAAGAACTCTGCAGGTATACAGCAATGTCGGCTGGTTTGCGGTGGGCATTGCCATTTTTCTACTATTAATATCACCCCTGCTGCGCAAGGGCATGCACGGTATTCATTAGAAAAACCACCCACCGATGACTATCCGTATACCAGGGCCCCCGCATCAATGCCCGAACCCTGGGTAAGCACAAACCTTAATTCGACTAACGAACCCCCCTTCGACGTACCGCCGATGAGGTGAAATACTCATCGCCGGCACGCCAGGCGAAGTCCGGGGCTTTGCTCTTGCCAATCAGCAGTGCCAACATGCGGTGAGCATCAAAGTCATATTGTAGCTCCGCAGCCCGGTGTATAGAGCCTACGTCATAATAGAAGATTTGATGGTCTTCCCAATGACGCCAGAGGCCTCCTCGACGGTCATAGATATCGGCCAGCATCACCTCCCAGGAGTCTTCATCAAGATAAAACACCCGCTTTGAGTATTCGTGACTAGTGCCTTCCTTCAACACGGCCTCAATAATCCAAACTCGATGCAGTTCATAGCGCGCATAATCCTGATTAAAACGGCCACTGGGCGCAATCACCTTATCCGGCGTCACCTCCTGAGCGAACAATCTGTAGGGATTGTAGGGAACAAATATCTCTCTTTTTCCCCATAATTTATAGCTAAAACGATCCGTGGGGCCATTAAAGCCAAAGACTTGATCCGTCGTTCCCAAACCGTCGGAAGCGGTCATGGGATTGTCATAGACAATCTGTGGTGCTCGCTTAACACGGCGCTGCCCTGGGCTATATGACCAGGCTTTTCGGAAGGTATCCGTAAAGGTAAGGGGTTCGAGGGCAAGAATCACCTGCCCAGCGACCCGAGCAGGACCGGTTAAGGTTTGCGAATAAAACAACACCGTGTCCATGGGTCTAACATTGGGGTCGTCTTCCTCAACCTCTATGTCACTCCATTTATTATGAAATTCAACATCCAGGTTACTCACCACATAACTGCCATCGGAGGCGACGGCAATGGTAATTTCTCGCGATTTATTCCACACCAATCTAGGCCTTGACTGGTGATTGAGCATCGCCTCGTCCGCATTGTGGGGAATAGGGAAGGCCCAGGCTCGACGAGCGCCGGTAAAGCCAATCATGCCCATATGACTATCGGTTTTCCTGAACTCGGTTCGCTCCAGATTTTTTAAGGCGGCCTCATATACGTGGGGCTTATAAACGGCGGAACGCCGGGTCGGATAAATATTCATAAAATAATCATCATAGGTCTCAAACATTTTCTTCTGACCCTGAGATAATTTATCGGCATACTGCATATAGTTTTGAGAAGTGAGTTTAAGGCGCACCTTATCTCCGGCAAATGGGTCGGGGTGAAAAGTACCGGGCAGAAAACCTTCGGGCAGTGGCAAGGCTTTATTTTGCCACTCGGGAATTGTGCCCTCGGGGTTTCCCGCTCGTATAGCCCCACTGGGTGTGAGCAAGGTGCCCTCAAGACCAATGGTGCGGCGCTCCTTTGATGTCACTGCTGCTGCGGCATTACCTCCATTTAATGCAGCCATGCCCAGTAGTAAGGCAAATATTACTACCTGTTTGAATAAAGACATTATTTAGACCTCCACCACACAGCATGCCAGGTAATCCCGCAACACCAAGGCTCTTTCACCAATAGCTAATGAAGACGCAAGCCCTCACCAAATGAGCCCTGGAGTAAAAACTAAAGCTAGATGCGTAGCTCGCTGCTTAACGCCGTCATTGGAGCTTTCAATTTCCAATCTGGACAAGCACTCAGCGGCTCACTCAACACCCGCCACAACTGTGTGGTAATGATGGGTTAAAACTCGATCACAAGGTGCTTAACACCTGGTGATCGAGAACGATGGATACCGCTCGACTAGCGCACACCTCTACGGCGTACGGCTGAGGAAGTGAAATATTTATCCTCGGCACGCCACCCGAAATCCGGCGCCTTACTTTTATCGATCATCAACGCCAACATGCGGTGGGCATCAAAATCGTATTGCAACTCGGTGGCCCGATGTATGGACCTAACGTCATAGTAGAAAATCTGATGATCCTCCCAGTGGCGCCAGAGCTCACCACGGCGGTCATAATTGTCGGCCAGGCTGACTTCCCAGGAGTCTTCATCCAGGTAGAAAACTCGCTTGGCATAATCGTGGTTTGTTCCCTCTTTCAAAGTGGCTTCCACCATCCAGACCCTGTGTAGCTCGTACCGTGCATAGTCCTGGTTAAAACGTCCATTGTCGCCAATGACCTTGTCCGGGGTTGCCGACTGATCAAACAAACGGTAGGGGTTGTAGGGAATGTAGACCTCTTTGCGGCCCAACAATTTATAGGAAAAACGATCCAGCGGGCCATTAAAACCAAACACCTGATCTGTCGTACCCAAACCATCGGCCGCCGTTAAGGGATTGTCATAGACAATCTGTGGCGCTCGCTTAACTCGACGCTGCCCCGGGCTATAGGCCCAGGCCTTGCGGAAGTTACTGGTAAAAGTCACAGGCTCCAGAGCGAGAACAACCTGACCCGCCAATTTGGGGGGGCCGGTAATAGTCTGGCTATAGAGCAAAGTGGTATTCATCGGCACGAGCTTCGGATCATCCTCTGCATATTCAATATCACTCCATTTATTGTGGAATTCAACATCCAGGTTATTCAGCTCATAGGCACCAGACGCTGTGACCGGTATTGTCACTTCCCGGGATTTATTCCACACCAGTCGCGGCCGTGATTGGTGATTAAGCATCGCCTCATCGCCATTGTGAGGAATGGGGAAAGCCCAGGCCCGCCGCGCACCGGTAAAGCCAATCATGCCCATGTGACTATCGTTCGATATGAACTTCGTACGATCGAGGTTCTTCAAGGCTGCCTCATAGATATGGGGCTGATATACCACCGAACGCCGGGTCGGATAAACATTCATATAAAAGTCATCGTAGGTCTGAAACATCTTCTTCTGACCTTCGGACAACTTATCCGCATGCTCCTGGTAATTCTGCGCGGTAATCTTTAAGCGCACCTCGTCCGCCGCAAAGGGGTCGGGGTGAAAAATACCCGGCACAAAACCTTCGGGCAAGGGAATGGGGTCGTTTTTCCACTCGGGAATAGTGCCCTCCGCATTGCCGGCACGTATGGCGCCGCTGGGGGTTAACATCGTACCTTCAAGACCAACCGTTGCTTTCTCTTCCGGGGTAACTGCCGCCCATACATAGCTTCCATTCAGTGCGAACAAGGCGAACAACAAACCACAAAAACTTACTTTTTTCAGTAAATTCATGAGTCAAACCTCCACCATTTGGTTATATCCAATAACTGAGTAATGCCGAGGTAACCACAGGAGAGATCGAAATAATCCCAAGCCTGAACTGTGAAAACCACTCAGGTTGGAGTAAGCGTAGTACAGATTTAAAAAACTGCAGAGGTAGGTTTCTATTCGTGTGAGGCTCGTTTAGCGCCATGATTTAGCGAAGGAAAACAAGGCCTAAGCGGCTTACAGAGGAAGAGGGGGCGACGGGAGGAAAACGGTAAATTGAGTGCCGGTATTACTCGATCGCTACCCAGTGAACACCGATAAATTCAAAGCCCAATCAAGAGCAATCTATTTACGGCCCCTCCTCTGCCACAGTACCAGTGCCCTGGCCCGCCCTGTTTTTTAGCAACTGCCAGACACAAAGATTTAAGCCATAGAGCACAGCAAAACTAAAGCCGATGGGTAACAACACCCTGCGCACACCATGCTCCATGGTCGGCTTGATAAGTTCAAAGGCAGCTGATGCCCAGGCGGGGGCGAGATAGCTCATACCCTGATAGGGGAAGGCGGGCGTCAGTAACAACGCCAAAGCAAACATGCGCAAAAAGGCCTGCAGGGGGTACCAGGGCACAGAACGTGTCGCCCACCAGATCAACGGTGTCAGCATCAACACACCCATGACGTAGGCGACACAGCCCCAAATATAGTTTTCCGGTGTATACATAATTAGTCCCTGTTATGCCTCTGCTACGCCCTAAGGTTTTTATCCAGCCCGGAGATCAACCGCGCCCGTGCTCAATCCACCCAGTAAATAATATGCTCTTCAATACTGTCCGGGTGCACATGGGCTTCACTCAGCACCCGCCCGCGCACCGAAATACCTGCCTCATGCACCGAATCGGGATTGCCCGATACCAGGGGGTGCCACTCTGGCAAGGGTTCACCCTCCTGACGTAGGCGATAGGCACAGGTCGACGGCAGCCAGTTAATGCTCTCCACCTTGTCGGCGCTGAGCTGTATGCAGTCTTCCACTTTTTTAAAACGCTCGCTGTAATTCTGACAGCGGCAATTTTCCGTATCGAGCAATTCACAGGCGATGCTAGTGAAGTAGACCTCATCACTATCGAAGTCTTCCAGCTTGACCAGACAGCAGCGCCCACAGCCATCGCACAGCGCCTCCCACTCCCGGGGATTGAGATCCTCGAGGGGGCGGTTTTTCCAAAAGTCCGGTGCTAACTCAGCCATTACAATTTCTCGTTGCGCGCCCGCACGATCTGCATATATTCATCTGTGGTCGATGCCATTTGCAGGTAGTAGCCCTGTGCGTCGAGCTGAGCCAATACGTCTTTAATATCGGCCTGAGCCAGCTTGCGCTCGGGCGATAATTTTAAGGTCATTGCCGACTCGAGCTTACCGAGATGTTTTAACAGGGTCTCGGGTACCCCTTCAAGGTCTTTCTCGTAGGGCACATAAAGATAGCAGTCACTTTTGTTCAGGCTTCTATAAATTTTACACAGTACAGTCATATCAACTCTTTACTTATCGCTAGTCAGACGTCACGGCGCTCTGAAGTTCACCGGCATGGCTCAGCAAGGCTGCACCCACCGCATCAAAGCGCCAGCCACTCGTCAGTACCTCGGGCAGTTGCACTTCGCCGTAGGCGATGGAGCGCACCAGAAATTCGAGGTCGACCTTGCGCGCCAGCACCTCAGGAGCCAGGCTTAATTCCTCAGCCCTCGCCACCACCAACTGACGACAAGACTTCAACATCGAGCCATGCTCGCGGGGGATGGCCTTGGGCAGTAATTGTGGAAAGTCCTTGCCATCACTCGTGTCGATGTCGGCAAACACAGCTAAGATCTTATCGCCGTATAAACGCTGTGCCCGTGGATTGAGTATATTCGTCCCTTTCAGTTGCGCCATGCTTAAGGGCGACTTCAAGAAAGCGATGGAGAGTAAATCTTTGTCGGCAATAATGCGCCCACGGGGGCGGTTATCTTCTCGCGCCACGCCTTCGCGCCAGGTACTCAGGGCCTGCAAAATAGCCAGGCCGCGCCGGTCCAGCTTCCAGGCCCCCTTAACGCGGATATAATAGTTTTCTGGCGGCACATCGCGACGCGAATTCGCCAGTTTGGCGAGCATTTCATCTTCCACCCAGGTCTGCCGCTCCTGACTCTCAAGTTGCTCAAGCAGGGCCCGATAAACCGGCAGTAAGTAGTGCACATCTTCTGCCGCATAACTCAGCTGTGAAGCACTCAAGGGGCGCTGCAACCAGTCGGAACGAGTCTCGTGTTTATCCAACTCGACACCCACCAACTCTTTCACCACACCGCGATAGCCGACGGAAAACCCCAGCCCGCAATAGGCGGCAGCAGTTTGTGTATCGAATAAGGGATCGGGCAATTGCCCCAGGCTGTGGCTCAGGGTTTCCAAATCTTCGGAACAGGAGTGCAACACCTTGACCACATTGGGGTTGGCCAACAAGTCGATCAGACCCTGGGGCTCCGGCAGTGCCAGCGGATCGACCAACCAGGTGGTTTCACCGTCACAGAGCTGTATTAAAGCCAGTATCGGATAAAAGGTATCGGTGCGGATAAACTCGGTATCCAGGGCAATAACGTCGATTTCCTGCCAGCGTTGCGCCGCTTTTTCCAGCGCCGCGCTATCGGTGATCATAATGGGGGGAGAGTATTCGCTGCTCAAAATAGTCTGCTCAATATTAATTTCGGGTGGGGTTTATATGGATCTACAAAAATACCAGGTGAAAACGTTTAAATTAGGGTGCGGCTGCTAAAGGCATGACTCAAGGTGCCCCCATCGACATATTCCAGCTCACCACCCAAGGGTACACCGTGGGCAATGCGCGACACGCCCACACCCAGGGCCTGGGCATGGCTACCAATGTAGTGGGCCGTCGCCTCCCCCTCCACCGTTAAGTTGGTGGCGAGAATCAGCTCTTTAATATTTTCATCGCTAAGGCGCTGCAAGAGCTGGTCGATGCCAATGGCCTCGGGGCCGACGCCGTCAATCGGCGACAGGTGGCCAAACAACACAAAATAGCGCCCGCGATAGGAACCGCTCTGCTCGATGGCAAATAGATCGGCGGGGGTTTCCAGCACACACAACAAGTCGGGCTGGCGGCGCTGATTGGCGCAGATTTCACACATCGACGCTTCCGTTAACATGCGGCAAAGCTGACAGCGCCCCACGCGCTCAACCGCTTGCTGAATCGACGTTGATAAACGTCCAGCGGCGCGGGGGTCCTTATCGAGCAGGTGCAGAGCCATGCGCTGGGCCGATTTGGGGCCAACACCGGGCAGGCAACGCAGAGCGTCAATCAGCTCATCGATGACCGGGCCAAACATCAGTCAGAGCCCCCGATGTAAAACAAATGTAAACAAGGCAACAAAACTCTCATTAAAAGGGCATTTTAAAGCCGGCGGGCAAACCCATGCCGGCGGTCAGGCCACCCATAATTTCACTGCTTTTTGCCTCAACTTTACGCACCGCATCGTTGACGGCTGCGGCTAACAGGTCTTCCAGGATTTCCTTATCTTCGGTGAGCAGGCTGGGATCAATCGTCACCTTGCGCACATCGTGGCGACCGGTCATTAGCACCTCAACCATGCCCGCACCCGACTCACCCTTAACCTCGGTTTTTTGCACCTCTTCCTGTAGCTTCTGCATTTTGCCCTGCATTTCCTGGGCCTGCTTCATCATGTCATCCAGCTTCATCGCTTACTCCTCACTTCACTCATGCTAATCACTGCTTTACCTCTACAGTGAAAAGGCTTTATTAATAGACTGTTTTTAACCAGGCATTTAGTCAACCGGCATCACGCTGGCTTCACACAGGGTAGCGCCAAAACGCTGTTCCAGTGCTTTGGCAACCGGGTCGTCACGCAGGGTTTGCACAGCCAGTGCCTGGCGTTCAGCCCGCTTGCGCAAACGGTAGAGATAGGGTGTTTCGACATCGACCTGGCCAATCACAATTTCAAGCTTTAGCGCTTGCTGAAAATGCTCAGTCAGGGCATCGCCAAGACGTTGTTGATAGACTGGATCATAGACCGCATCGTGGCCCTTCTCCAGGCGGAACAACAGTCGCTGGCCCTCGTTCTCCTCCAGTACGCAATTGGCCGCCACGGTGGCCAGCAAGCCCGAAATAGGCAAGGCATTACACAGTACTAGCCAGCGCTCATTATCGAGACTACTCAAGGGGTAATCGCCAACTTGCGCCATGGCGGCCTGTCGATTGTCGACGCTTGCAGAGGCAGAGGGTTTCGTCTCAGCTTGTTGCTGAACGATAGGGCTCACGTGCGGCGCAGCTGCTGGCTCAGGGACGGGCGCGACAATAACTGGCGCCGGATTCTCACTGGCATCCTGTTCACAAGGTATCTGCTCACTGGCCACCTGCCTGGCATGGCGCAGAAAAAACGGCGGCTCATTTTGCACCGCCCCTGCGGATGTTTGTGCAGGCGCGGGGCTAAGCGCTGCCGACTGCTCGGGCTTTAATTCATGCTTGGGCTCAATTTCAGCACTCGCATCGCATCCCGCAGCAGATGCTAGCTCTTGCGCCGCCTGGTCCGGCGCTTCAGGCTTTTTTACAGGTTCAGCCACCTCCTGGGCGGCGGCCGTAGCCATAGTGGGTACTGCCTGAGCAACTGACTGAACAACGTCATGAACAGGTAGCGCTTGAGCTTGAGCTGGCTCTGCTTGAATCGATGGCGCCGCCACTTGCTGCCCCGTTGCTGCCGGCGCTGGCTTCATCGCCACTTCCGGCGCGGGCTGGAAGGCCAACAAACGCAACATCACCATTTCGAAACCGCTGCGCGGATCGGCGGCCAGGGCTAAGTCCCGCTTACCGAGCAGGCAAATTTGGTAGTACAACTGCACTTCTTCGCGGCCCAGGCTGGTAGCCAGTGTGGTAATCATTTGTTGGTCACCGAGGCTATTATCCGCTGCCTCGGGCACGACCTGGGCAATGGCCACCCGATGCCACACCGAGAGCATCTCACTCAGGGCGGCACCGAAGTCTGGCGCATGTTCAGCCAGCAATGCCACCTGCGCCAAGACCTGCGAGCTATCCCGCTCGGCGAGGGCCTTGCAAATGGCGATAATCCAGCTGCGATCGATACTGCCAAGCATGGTGCTCAACTCGGTCTCGCTGAGCTTTCCGCCGCCGTGGGCAATCGCCTGGTCGGTCAAACTCAGGGCATCGCGCATACTGCCGTCGGCAGCCCGGGCCAGCGCCCAAAGTGCCGCCTCTTCACAGGGTACTTTCTCTTCACCGAGCACAAATTTCAGGTGTTCGACAATACGCTCGGGACTGAGGTTTTTCAGGTTGAACTGCAGGCAGCGCGATAGAATGGTCACTGGCAGCTTTTGCGGATCGGTCGTCGCCAGCAAAAACTTAACGTGGGCCGGCGGCTCTTCCAATGTTTTCAGCAGGGCGTTAAAACTGTGGGTTGAGAGCATGTGCACTTCATCGATCAGGTAGACCTTGAAGCGCCCGTGGCTGGGCATGTATTGCACGTTATCGAGCAGCTCGCGGGTATCTTCCACCTTGGTGCGCGAGGCCGCATCCACTTCAATCAAATCAATAAAACGACCATCGGCAATCTCGGTACAGGCACTGCATTGACCACAGGGAACCGAGCTAACGCCCTCTTCGCAATTCAAACACTTGGCAAGAATGCGGGCGATGGTGGTTTTACCCACTCCACGGGTGCCGGTGAACAAATAGGCGTGGTGCAGGCGGTCGTTGTCGAGGGCGTTAATCAGAGCCTGCAAGACATGCTCCTGCCCCGCCATTTCGGCAAAGGTACGCGGGCGCCATTTGCGGGCCAGCACCTGATAGCTCATCGTATAATTGCCTCGATAGAATAGCGCGAAGGAAAATCGAGCATTATACGGAGATAGGGGGACTCGGGTAGCTTATTCAAGCAGATCGATGCTATTGCGGCAGAAATTATCGAGTTGCTCGACTGTGAACCGAGCGGTTTGCCCAGACAACAAGCAAGGGAAAGGGAAATTGGGTGGCGACCCTTATCAGCCACACCCCAGCACACGAAGTCTCTGCTACCGTTGCTCCCTTCCGGGCCTGGCGGAGTTTACAGATGTTCATTGCGGGGGGACCGACAAGGGCCACCATAGCGGGGCGGATTATGGTGATTTCATCGAGCGAATGCAATAGTAGAATTGCCCTTGCCCACGACTTTTATTGAGAGCACCCCAGACTGGGAAACACTGCAAAGCGCCCTTGCAGATAGACCTAAAGTCAATGCCAAACAAAGCGCAATCGAGGGCACCCATTGACTGACGTTTAGAGCTGCCCGGGCAGCAGACCTTCTCAGCGATCATGCTCGGGATAACAGATTCATTCCACCGATACGCACCGATGTATCACAAGCCAGCCATAAATTAGTGTTTATGATGCGCCGACAAGATGAAACAAGATGGGTGTCCTTTATATGCGTTTATATGCGCTCACGTACTTACAGCAACAGCTGAACCCAAATACTCACACTCACTAGCGATAAAAGCGTGGAGAAGACAATCACCTGAGATGTACCGGTATCAAAGACTTGATATTTCAGTGCAATGACGTGAG
>MAAC01018041.1_pt1 | contig 10453 bp, 9 predicted proteins | sample 1115981 | NCBI WGS metagenome assembly MAAC01 (sample SAMN04961126, study PRJNA320927) | seawater metagenome | isolation source: sample BD02T64 sea water enriched with oil for 64 days | place: USA:Gulf of Mexico | collected 2013-07-27 | reverse complement strand
GCCAAATACTAATCGTAAATCCAGATTAGCCATAAAGCGAAGTTGCTCACCTTGTTCTTTGGCTAATTCCGCCAAGACATGAGCTTGCACAGCGTCCAGTTTACTCATCACCAGTTACCTCAAAACCTCATAAACAGAGAAAAGGCCTTCCTCAAAGAATCCAGGATGATAATAGTATGCAAGAGCCACAACAAGCTATCTGAAATGCGAAGGTATTTCTTATTTATACGGCTCTTTCTTCAAAGGATTTGATGACCCTTTTGAGCACTCAGGCTTCAACTCTTCTAAGTAATCAATCATAAAATAGGGATATTTTCATAAAAATTGAAATTTTATATCTTTAATCCGAATCGATTCCCATTTTAAATATTTTAAGATGATCACCAATCTAGACCGGACAGAGAACTGAGCCCCTTTATTCATTCAGCCAAAAAAATCGAGTTTTACCAACTCTCTTGAGAAAGAGAGATTTGGGCTTAAACATCTGAGATATGCTGATTTTCAATTTTGCTCAATCGCACGAGGAGACAGCCCTCTCGACACCTCTCTAAAGTTCGATAAGCACTTATAAAACAACGAAATTTAGGCATAAAAAAAGAGATCCGAGCTAATCGCACGATCTCTTGAATTATAGTGAATGGTGCCCCCGGCCTGACTCGAACAGGCACATCCGAAGATACGAGATTTTGAGTCACGCGCGTCTACCAATTCCACCACGGGGGCACTTGGGCCGCATATTACTCATGCACACAACTTTGGCAAGCCTCCTTTTAAAAAATGTAATTATTCAAAATTCAGACATGTTTTTCACACGCTTAGCATGAATTTTTGCCTTTTTACTCAAATTTTAGTAACCTATCACTAGAAAGTAACCTTTGATTAAGGTTACTATATCTTTAAACGGCCACTTTCTTGGGGGGAAGAATTTCACTGAATGGCCGATCCCAAATACTAAATTTCCCCCATACGCTCATTGAATATCCTCAGGAGGAATAGCCTTTGAGTGCAACAGTAAGGTCAGTCCGGAGCAACCGTGCGCCATGTTGGAAACCAGTATACTAGATCAGTCAACAGATGAACTGCCTGATATTCAGGCACGTGTTAAGTGGTTCAACGCCACCAAAGGCTTTGGCTTTGTTCAGGCGGGCGAAGATCTACCCGATGCCTTTCTTCACATTTCTGTTCTTGAACGTGCAGGTCACAGATCTCTTCCCGAAGGGGCTGAGCTTGTCTGCGACCTGACGAACGGAGACAAGGGCCTGCAGGTCAAACATATACACCGAGTTGAATCCATGCCCGAACCGCCGCCGCCGCCAGGGAGCGAAAGCGGAGAGCCAACCATCGAAGGCATTGTGAAATTTTTCAATGCAGATAAAGGGTATGGCTTTGTTTCACCCGACGATTGAAGCCGAGATATATTTATCTCTGCGCGCATTCTCGAGCGTTCAGGTATCTTCCGGGTTTCTCAAAATCAACGGATTAAAATGGAAATCGAGGATGGTGAAAAAGGCCCCTTGGCAACAATTGTGCAAATGCTCGAGTAATACCAACGCCCCTAATATTCGAGCTTCAAAAGGTTAAGCCCCTCTACTCTTACTTGCTGGTCACATAATTTCAGCAGAAAGCTTGACCTGAGCTACGTTGTCCTGTTTCCTTCGCTTCCTGATGAATAAAAGGAAGTAAACAGTGTTTCGTAGCCTCTACAACTGGACCATGGGCCTTGCTGCACATCCGCATGCATTGCTTGCTCTTGCCCTTATCGCTTTTATCGAAAGTTCAGTTTTCCCTATTCCGCCGGATATTTTGATTATCCCTATGGTACTGGCTGCACGGGATCAGGCATGGAAAGTTGCTCTGATTGCCACTGTTGCTTCAGTTCTTGGTGGCATGCTTGGCTATGGTATCGGTGCCCTTCTTTTTGACACCATAGGTCAACCCATTATCGACTTCTATGGCAAAGGTAATTATCTGGAAAGCTTCCGGGCTCAATACAACGATTGGGGTGCTTGGATCGTCTTTATCGCAGGCGTTACACCTTTCCCCTACAAAGTGATTACGATTGCTTCAGGCGCTCTTGATCTTAATTTAATCGTTTTCACGATTTCATCGATCGCCGCCCGTGGGGCACGCTTTTTCCTCGTCGCAGGCCTTCTGTGGTATTTCGGACAACCCATCAGGATCTTTATTGAGAAGTATCTCAATATTCTCGCCACAATTTTCTGTATTCTTTTGATCGGGGGCTTTGTCGCCCTAAAGTACCTCCTATAATCCGACGACAGAGAGAAGCGATAATGGCCACGGTAAAAAATGCGCTTACTGGTATAAAATCTGGGTACATGGCGCTGTTGGCAATTGCGTCCAGCGCCATGGTTTTAGGAGGTGCTCTGGCTTTTCAGTATATCGGTGGCCTTTACCCTTGTGTTCTCTGCATGTACCAGCGCTGGGCTTATGTTGCAGCCGCTGGCTTTGCATTTATTGCCTGGGCCTTGCGTAAAAGTACGGCTCTCGCATCTCTAACACTCGGGGCCTGCAGCCTGTCATTTCTGGGCGGCGCAGGCATCGCCGCTTTTCATGTCGGGGTTGAGAACGGCTGGTGGCAGGGAACAAGTGAGTGCCAGGGAGATGCACTTGATTTGTCCCTTTCGGCTGACGACCTTGCAAATCAGTTATTAAACCAGCCAATTGTTAGATGTGATGTTGCCCCTTGGGATATGTTTGGCATCTCAATGGCCGGATACAATGTCGCCATCTCTCTCGGGCTCGCAATTATCTGCATTTGGGCACTGAAAACAAAATCTGAAAGTTAAGGGTGGACTTCATCCCCAACATTTAAGACATCCATTTGTGATCTCAAAAAGCATTACCGATTAATACCAACAGTCCCTAATATTGCCCCTCCAAACAGGGTTACTGCAATAAAGACACACCAACTTCACCTTCCAGCTCAGTATCCCAATAGAGAAAATCTCGCCAACTTTCGTGTAGATAGTTCGGCGGATAGGCCTGTCCGTTTGCATTTAACTCATGAATGCTGGGGCATTGAGGCCAGGACATAAGGGGCATGCGCGCTTCTGCAGGAGAACGTCCTCCCTTTGATAAATTGCATTCCTGACAAGCTGTTACAATGTTCTCCCACGACGTACCTCCGCCTTGACATCGGGGCAAAACGTGATCGAAGGTCAAATCTTCTGAACGCTCATGTACGCCACAATATTGACAGGTAAATCCATCCCTCAAAAACACGTTAAATCGTGTAAAGGCCGGGCGTCGATCAAGGTGAACGTAATCTTTCAGAGCAACCACGCTTGGGATACGCATTTGAAAAGATGGAGAGTGAACCTCGTCTTCATATTCGGATACAATTTTCACCCGATCAAGGAACACAGCTTTAACCGCATCCTGCCAAGACAGGAGGGATAATGGAAAGTAGCTCATAGGACGAAAGTCCGCGTTTAGGACCAACACCGGATTGGCAGCAAAGGAAACCACGTTTCACCTCCGCGGGATCTCAAAACACCTTGGATTAACGATACGACTGTATCTACTTATAAATAGTGAATATAAACACAGCATACAACATTTTGTGGGCAGGTAATAAAAGAAACACAAAATTGAGATTGAACCATCATGTTTCTTTGTCCGAGATTACAAATAAAACGAGATAAAAAAAGGCTGCCTCACTCAGTGAAAAGCAACCTTAAGATGAAAATTCCCGAGAAAAAATTCAATCGTTAATCGTGTCTTCGGCCGGGCTATACCCAAGCTTTTCCAGGGCAAACCCGACGGCCATTCTGATACCGTTTTCATCGATACCGTGCCCAAGTTTTGAAATCATTTGCTGATAAACGGTAATGTCGTGCTCCGTCATAACCTTAACTGCAGCAGGTAAAGCCTGCGGAGGTACCACCTCGTCATTATCACCATGGATTGCCAAGACCGGACAACGGCTTGTCAGCTCATCCTTAAGCAGCTCAGAAGCGACAAGCATCCCGGAAAAACACATCATGCCCGCAAATGGGTCTTTTTGCCTGAAGCCAATGTGGTACGTCATCATCGCGCCTTGAGAAAACCCCATCAACAGCACGCGATCAGGCGAGAGATTATAATGTGCGATTTCTTTTTCGATGTAGGATTGAATGAACGGAACTGCTTTTTGAACCCCGTCCAGTATTAAATCCTGATCCCTGCTTTGCAGACTAAACCACTGACGCCCCATAGGGGCCATATCGCAGGGTTGGTGCGCATCTGGAGAGACAATAGCCGCATCGGGAAGATCTTGCGCAAAATAAGGCGCAAGTCCGATCAGGTCCTGACCATCAGCACCCAAGCCGTGCAGCATAATAATTAGTTCTTTTGCAGGCCCGCCCGAGCTCGGCTCGTGTCGCGGTCCAGATAAAGTTACCTCTGACATTTATCATGCCCCCCATGAATAACTATTTACCTTTACACGATTATTTACGCTGGGTCACTATTTTTAGCCAAATGGTTAACAAAAGATCAAGAAGCCACAAGATAGGGTTGTTCCAGATTATTATCAGGCAATTCCAGTATGGTGATAGTAATGCCACAAAAACCGTGCTGCTGCGCTCCTGAAAGGACGCCAGGATTCAGACAGCACATACATTTCTTTTGGGTCAGGCCTGTCTTCCAGACCCTTGAGAAGCTTCATACCTTCTTGCAACGCCAAATCGGCTGCAGGCATCACGTCTTGCCGATGCAAAGCAAACAACAAATAAACTTCGCAAGTCCAGCGGCCAATGCCTTTGACCTGTATTAGATGCTCAGTCACCTCTTCATCTGACAAATCAGGAAGTTGATCGAGATTTAAGCGTCCCTCCAAGACGTCAGATGCCAGCCCTCTTGCATAACGCTGCTTAGGTCTGCTCAATCCAGCCGCCTTCATACCATCATCATCGAGAGCAAGAATGTTCTCCGGGGTAATATCGCCGACCTCCCCCAGTAGACGCGCCAAAATTGCCCGCGCGGACTGTACAGAAACCTGTTGAGATATGATCATCCGGATAAGACCATCAAATCCTGGCTCCTGTGACCGAACAGGCGGCAATCCACATTTCTTGAATGCTTTTGCCATATCCGGGTCACGCTCAGAAAGAGCCTCAAGTGCAGGACGCAAGCTTTCATCTGGAATTTTTCTATCACTCACGACTGGACATTTCCTCTTATCTCGTTACACATTTCATGATCATGACAATAGCCCAGCCTGCAGTTATCCGTTTTGCTCCCTCACCCAGTGGTTACCTTCACTTAGGGCATGCTTATTCAGCACTTTTTTCCCATGCTCAGGCCCAGAATCTGAACGGGCGCTTTCTGTTGCGTATAGAAGATATCGACACAACGCGTTGTCGCAAGCTTTTTGAGGATGCTATTTACGAGGATCTCGGCTGGTTAGGCTTAAAGTGGGAAGAGCCTGTGCGGATACAATCCGAGCACATGAGTGATTACAAAGAAGCACTGCGAGAGCTAGAAACTAATAATTTAATCTATCCCTGCTTTTGCACACGGAAAGAAATCCAGACCCAGATTCAACAATCAAGTAAAGCCCCACATGGCCCGGATGGTTTTATTTATCCCGGCACCTGCAGAAAGTTACCAAGCGATCTACGAGAAGAAAAAATTAAACAAGGGCAGGCTTATGCCCTTCGCCTCGATATGAACAAAGCCATTGAGATAACAGGTCCTTTGTTTTGGCAGGACTTATCTGCAGGCGAGTTCAAAGCCACTCCTGAGATCTTTGGCGATATTGTCCTTGCCCGCAAAGACATCGCAACGAGTTATCATCTTTCTGTAACTCTAGATGACGCTCTTCAAGGTATAAGCTGTATCACGCGAGGCAAAGATCTGTTTGAGGCAACACATATTCACTGCCTTCTACAAGCCCTATTGGGGTTACCCAAACCTGTCTGGCATCACCACAACCTCATCTGTGATGAGGAAGGTAATCGTCTCGCCAAGCGCCATAATGCCCTTGCGATCAGAGAACTCAGAGAAAAAGGTCACTCCCCCGAAGATGTTCTGGCGATGGTCGGCTTTAATTGTAACACCTGATCAATTCCGCCCGGAAAGCAACCCTCTGGCGATAACCTGAGCCTGGATCTCCGCAGCACCCTCAAAGATATTCAAGATACGGGCATCACAGAGAACACGACTGATTTTGTATTCCTCGGCATAACCATTGCCTCCATGAATCTGCAAGGCATTATCCGCATTGGACCACGCAACGCGCGCGCCAAGTAACTTTGCCATGCCGGCCTCGATGTCACACCGACGATCAGAATCCTTTTCACGGGCAGATGCATAAGTAAGTTGACGGGCAATCATCGTCTCCACCGCCATCCAGACCAGCTTACCAAACACCCGTGGGAAGCTGTAGAGCGGTTTGCCAAACTGAATGCGATCATGGGCGTACTGCATTCCAAGCTCCATTGCGCACTGGGCGACACCAACGGCACGCGCTGCAGTTTGAATACGCGCGGATTCAAACGTTGCCATGAGCTGCTTGAAACCCTGCCCCTCTTCCGCGCCAAGCAGGTTTTCTGATTTCACCTCGAAACCATCGAAACCCAGCTCGTATTCTTTCATCCCCCGATAACCAAGCACTTTAATTTCGCCGCCGGTCATACCTTCAGCCGGAAACGCATCACTTTCAGTACCTCGTGGTTTTTCGGCAATAAACATAGACAAGCCTTTATACCCAGGCTCATCAGGGTTCGTCCGAACCAGCAACGTCATAATATCACTACGCGCCGCATGGGTAATCCAGGTTTTGTTTCCCGTGACCTTGTAGACGTCACCTTCTCTAACGGCACGCGTTCTCAATGAGCCAAGGTCAGAGCCGGTATTCGGCTCTGTGAAAACAGCCGTCGGCAGAACCTCTCCTACAGAAATCCGGGGCAACCACTCTTGCTTCTGTTTTTCGGTCCCACCCAGCCTGATTAATTCTGCAGCTATTTCAGATCGCGTGCCCAAAGACCCCAAGCCAATATAACCACGAGATAATTCTTCGGTGACGACACACATGGCCGTCTTCCCCATTCCAAGGCCGCCGTATTCCTCTGGAACGGTTAACCCGAAGATACCGAGTTCCGCCAACTGCTCCACGACCTCAATCGGGATTAACTCATCCTTCAGATGCCAGTCATGTGCAGCATCCGCATGGTCATCAGCAAACTTCTGAAATTGATCGCGGACCATCTCCAGCATTTCGTCACCCAAACCAAGGGCGCCAAAATCACGAGATTCCATGCTATTTGCCAGACAGGCAGCAAGACGTTTTCTGTTTTCGGTGGTGTTCCCGGAAGCGATTAAAGACATGACGTCTTCGGTCTGGAACTCAGAAACCGCATCTGAGTCTACACCTAAATCTCTGGGTCTTATAATCTCAACCTGACTAATGGCGATCCCCCCGGTTAACTGAGAGAGATACTCGCCAAAAGCAATTTTCAGAATAAGATTTTCAGTTTCTCTAAACGCATTTTCTTCCCTAATTCGGCGCGCCCAGACAAGCATATTTTCCAAAGCTGAAACATAGGTTGCCAACCAAGCATATCCATGAGCCGCCAACTGGTGCTCTTCGAGCAAGGCGGCATCGATCCGCCCGTCATGACCTATAAGCTTTGAAACGGATTCTCGCGCCTTCTCCAGCAACTGGTTTGCAGCCTCAACCGCTTTATCACATTTAGAAAAGAGCACCAGATCTTCAGACATGCCTATAGCCTTTGGGTATTTATGATAATTGGAAGCCCACACCGGCAGGAAAAGTCATCATCAAGGATCAACAACTGGCTATGGGCATCGACTTCGCAATCAACACTCCGGAGCTGACCTCAATAACTAACCACTCCTGCCAGTCACAGGGAACATCTACGCTTCGATGACGTCTTCCAGGGTTCGTAAACCTGGTCTTTTTGATTGGACAAGAACCGCCATATTTCCTGGCTTGTGTTCATTGTTCAGCATTTTGGTGTGTGCTCTTGGGATATCGTCCCACGAAAAGACCTCTGACATGCAGGGATCAATACGCTGCTCCACAACAAGCTGATTAGCCTGTGATGCCTGTTTCAGATTGGCAAAATGGCTGCCCTGAATTCGCTTTTGACGCATCCATACAAAACGAGCATCAAAGGTGAGGTTAAATCCGGTCGTACCGGCACAGAACACAACCATACCGCCCCGCTTAACAATGTTACAACTAACCGGGAATGTCTGCTCACCGGGATGTTCAAAGACGAAGTCAACGTCATTGCCCTTGCCTGTTATATCCCAGATGGCTTTCCCGAACTTGCGGACTTCTTTCATGTAATCTTTATAACCGTCGACATCATCTACTTCTGGAAGACGCCCCCAACAGTCAAAATCACGACGATTAATAACGCCTTTTGCCCCGAGAGAGAGAACAAAATCTCGTTTGGTTTCGTCAGAAATCACGCCGATTGCATTCGCACCTGCTGTGGCGATTAACTGGATCGCCATAGAACCAAGCCCTCCTGACGCCCCCCAAACCAAAACATTATGGCCTGGACGCAAGATATGCGGGCGATGTCCAAACAGCATACGATAAGCAGTTGCCATCGTCAGTATATAGCAAGCTGATTCTTCCCAGGTCAGGTGACGAGGACGATGCATGAGCTGCTGGGACTGGACTCGTGTAAATTGTGCAAACGATCCATCAGGCGTTTCATAACCCCAAATACGCTGGGAGGTTGAGAACATGGGGTCACCGCCATTACACTCTTCATCATCCCCGTCATCCTGATTACAATGGACGACGACTTCATCGCCGACCTTCCAACGGGTTACTTTTGAGCCAACAGCCCAGACGATGCCAGAAGCATCTGATCCTGCGATGTGGTAGGGCTCACCGTGAACATCGAAAGGAGAAATTGGTTTACCGAGGCCAGCCCATACGCCGTTATAGTTCACGCCAGCGGCCATAACCAAGATAAGGACTTCGTTGTTTTCCAATTTAGGAACATCAACGACCTCGACCTGCATGGCTTTTTCTGGTTCGCCATGGCGTTCTCTGCGGATAGCCCAAGCATACATTTGCTTCGGAACATGACCCATAGGAGGGATTTCACCTACTTCGTAGAGGTCTTTCTTTTCCTGGTGAACCGTGATGTCCACAACTTTTGCTGTATCGCTCATCTTCAGCCTTTCCCCAATTCATGCCACCTTTTGGTGGTCTTTACAGTCGCCCGGAGAGGCAAAACTTCATCTCTGTTGAAAATTAGTGTAACGAGAGTTGATTATTTTGCAATGCACAATTATTATATTTTTGCTAAATATCGATAAGTATCGTAATTTTATGTCTAAATACTCAACAAACAAAGACTATAAAGATAAAAATAGGGATAATGGGAATGTCAGAAGAGCAAGAAAAAACAGATCATTACGCAAGTGCAGCAAAAACTGTTTCTCCTGATCGCCCATGGCTTTTCCGCACATACGCTGGTCACTCGACAGCAGCTACATCGAACGCTCTTTATAAAAAAAATCTTGGAAAAGGGCAGACAGGCCTCTCCATTGCCTTCGACCTCCCCACACAAACGGGGTACGATTCGGACCACGTTCTCTCAAAAGGTGAGGTCGGCAAAGTTGGCGTTCCTGTTTCACATTTAGGAGATATGGAAACTCTGTTTCACGAAATCCCTCTGGAACAGATGAACACATCCATGACCATCAATGCCACTGCCCCCTGGCTATTGGCGCTTTATATCGCATGCGCTGAAAAGCAGGGAGTTCCCAGAACAAAGCTATCGGGGACCACCCAAAACGATCTCATCAAAGAGTATCTCTCTCGCGGGACTTATATTTACCCACCCAAGCAGTCACTGCGCCTGATTACCGACGTGATATCTTTCACATACAGTGAAGTTCCAAAATGGAACCCGATGAACGTTTGCTCTTACCACCTTCAGGAAGCCGGAGCGACACCAGTACAGGAACTTGCTTATGCACTCGCAACTGCAATTTCCGTACTGGATTCAGTAAAAGCATCCGGGCAAGTGCCAGATGCGGATTTTTCCAGAGTAGTTGGCAGAATTTCATTCTTCGTAAACGCTGGTGTCCGCTTTGTAACAGAGCTTTGTAAAATGCGCGCTTTCACCCGGTTGTGGGATGAAATTTGCCGTGAGCGCTATGGCGTCGAAGAAGAAAAATATCGCCGTTTTCGCTATGGTGTGCAGGTAAACTCTCTTGGTCTCACCGAACAGCAACCAGAAAATAATGTTTATCGCATCGTGCTCGAAATGCTCGCTGTCGTCCTCTCAAAAGATGCCCGCGCCAGAGCCGTGCAGCTTCCCGCATGGAACGAAGCAATGGGCCTTCCTCGCCCCTGGGATCAACAGTGGTCGCTGAGACTACAACAAATTATTGCCTTTGAATCTGACCTTCTCGAATACGGCGACATCTTTAACGGCTCAATAGAGATAGA
>MAAC01008094.1_pt1 | contig 10453 bp, 2 predicted proteins | sample 1115981 | NCBI WGS metagenome assembly MAAC01 (sample SAMN04961126, study PRJNA320927) | seawater metagenome | isolation source: sample BD02T64 sea water enriched with oil for 64 days | place: USA:Gulf of Mexico | collected 2013-07-27 | reverse complement strand
TTTGCAACGGTAGAATATTTACATGTTGCATTCTCATCTGTATCTAATGTGAGATTTACATTCGTTGTTCCTCAGGCTTGTTCTCCAGTTGGAGTTCCGTTTGAAAGTATAGCTGCTGTTGTATCTACTACCGCATTGATTTTGTAGGCTAATATGATTGGTGTTGATGTATAAATCGACTCCTCATTTGCCTTATTCAAATTTAAATATAATGTATTTGATACATCATCATAACTTCATCAAAAAATTAAGTTTTTTCTTGTCCCACTTGATCTTACATCAAACGGTGTAGTAAATTTTCCATATTGGTATGGTTTTACTTCATATGCTTGTTTGAGTCCATTTTTTACATCTAAAAAATCATTCACATCCCATAGCCATATATAGTTATATACATCAAGTGGGTCATTTGCACATGGTCATGGACATAAAGTCCCATCTGTTTGAGTAATTTTATATCATCATCCACTTTCATGCATTCATGAATTTCAAATAGTTGCATAGGTTCTTGTTCATGGAATTATAAATCCATACTCTGCTGAAGATTCTTCTGTCCATAAATCATTGTCTCCATTTGCATTATATTGGTCCCAAATTCAAAATGCAGACCATCATGATGGTGTTTTTGATAATATATTATTTAAACTAAAATCTAACAATTTAGTAGTCGGTATAGTTACATTTGTATCGGTTGCATTCAAAATATCATCTGATTGTAATACAAAGGCACTTGGTCACATACTCGCTCTCCCATTAATAGGGAATGAACTTGATGATCATGAAATATAGTCTCATCATAAAAAGGTTTGCCATTCTGTTGGAACTAATGATGTCCAACTAACTAAATGTGCTCATCATGCAAGTGGAAATATTCCATCTATTATTGAATTTTTTAGATCTGAGATATTTTTTAATATAGATGTTGTTCAAACATTATCTCAAGCAGCATCATAATATTCATATGTATGAAATAGTAGATTAGCTCAGATTATAGCAAGTCATCATAGTGTTTCATGACTCTCTGGATTTGATATTTTATTAAAAATTAGGTCAAAATCTTGTACTTGTGTTGCTTTATTAAAGTTATTATAATCTGGATCAAGTGATAATGCCGGTATACTAAACTCTCATATCGCATCTTGATAATTATGACTTCATATAAATATAGAATTCGAAGCAGAATTTATAGCGAATTTTCCTGATGTATAGGTTAAATCTGATACTCCTGATGTTGAACCAAAAGTAAATCATCATACGTACTCAAAGTCTCCCATATATGCAAGTGGATTTGTAGTTGGATCTGAGGTTGGAATTGCTGTGGCCACTGAAAAACTAATCGCATAATCCGAAGTATTTTCGTTCCCACTTCAATCTATACACCTAACATAGTAATCATATGATACTCCATCTGTAAGTCCTCATATACTTACACTATGTGTTTGTACTCATGTTGTTGCAAATGTATTTATCATTGATCAGTATACTGTATTTGCAGTTGTTGAATATTTACAAAATGCATTCTCATTGGTAGAAACGCTAAGTATTGTATTTGTTGTTCCTGATGAAAGTGCTCAGTTTGGAAGTCCATTTGAAAGTATTGGGGCTGTAGTATCTGTTGATCCTGATCACGTTGATCAGGAATCTATAATAGATATCTTATCTAAAATAAGCTCACTACTATTGTCGTAATTTACATTTGTATTCACAAAAGTAAAATTCCCTGCACTTCCAGATGTCAGCTCATATTCTGTAATTCAATACGAACTGGCTTCTATAGTTCATTCCGTCATAGAATACCATGTACCTGTTACTCACGAACTTGGTCTATCATTATCATCAAAACTTATTCTTGGTGTAAATGTAACCTCCGCTGCTGTGTCATTGTACCATCTCACTAAAACTCTATCTCATTCTGCAAACTCCATTGATGGACCTGAGACTCATTGATAGTTATAGTTTCCATTTGTTCCTGAAGTGATTGTCATTCATTGATTATAGTACCCTGTATAGTCATCTTTAAATACATTGTTCCAATCAGTGAAATTAAATACATCATTTACTGCGCTATCTCAGAAATCAACCAGTAGTTGACTACATCAGTCACTACAAGCATAATCTGCACAGTCTATTTTTCCATTCCCATCGTTATCTATCCCATCATTACAAATCTCTGGTGGACTTACAACAAGAGTGAAATTTTCTATAACTTGTGATACTGGACTATCAGAGTCATTTACAACTACTTCAATATTAAATATTCATGTTTCTCCTAGTGTTCATGAAAGAAGACCAGTATTTGAAAATGTTAATCATACAGGCAATTGAGATGTTGTTGAAAAACTATATGGAGCTACTCATCCTGTGACATCAATTTGCTCTGAGTATACTTGCCCTAAAGTAGTTCCTCAAATAGATTTTGTAGAAATTTCCAAAGCAGGTGCTGTATATGTTTGAGATGGAAATTCATACTCTGAATAAGCAATTTGATCACTATTCTCATCGAGTTGCCTAATAGCAAAATATACTATTGGTGCTCCAACGATATTTAATCCATATGCTTCAATATGTGCATATCTTTCATAATCTCCTGTTATTCATGGACTTCCACTTACTATTTCTGCATCATAAAAGTTTGCATCATTTAAAGGAGAGGTTGAGTATCTTGCTTCAAAAGTATTTACAAAATCTGCTCATCCTCATTCATCGATAGAAGCAAAGTCAATTTCAAAATCTGTGATACCTACTTGAGTCAATGCAATTGATGCAATTTTTGGAGGCATCGGTCTTGGATCATTATATACCTCAAATTCATCAATCCATAGTGACCATGGATTTTCAAGTAAATGATGTTTTATTTTAAAATAAAAACGTGTCATCCCTTCTATATAATTAAATCCATTTCATAGAGTTGGGTTATCTCATGGATCTACTCAACCTACTCCTACCTCATGTTGAGGGTGGTTATCAATGGTTACTTTTGTCCAGTATTGCCCAGTTCCATTAAAATTTAACCGGTGATAATAATGATTTCATAGATTAGATGCTGGTGAATATGTTCCACTTGGATCTCTTGTATATGTACCAAAATGCATAGTATGGTTTTCTGGTTCTCCTGAATAATGTACTTTACGTGTAAACTCTTTTGGAAGCTTCACGTAAAAACTAATTCTATTTGCTCCAGCTAGCTCATCTATTTTTTTTGAACGATCATTGTCTAAAAACCAATAATTAAATCCTCCACCAGCAGTATTACAAATATTACCTGGGTTATCTATTGCTTCTTGTTTATTTGATATTTCTCCACCACATGTCTCCTCAGGTGTTGCATATGGATTAGATCTTCCTCATGTTGAAACATATTTCAAACTTCCACTACTTCACTTCGCACCAGTTGTATCATCTATTTCAAGATATCCCCGTGTAGGTGCATATGAACTTCCTCACTGATATGGAATCCATTTATAATTGTCTTGTACACGTGTTACTTGATCAGCACTTGGTCATGTATATATTTCATTTCATCATACTTCAAATGTTGAAAGCATAGCAGAGTACGAACCTGAAGATTCAATTGCTACTGAAAAACTAATAGCATAATCTGATGTATTTTCATTACTTAATCCATCTATACATCTTACATAATATGTATATGATGCTCCATCTGTAAGTCATGTAATATTTGTGCTATGAGCTATATTTGATGTCGTAGTAAATGTATCTGTCATTGATGCATACGTTGTATTTACTACTGTTGAATATTTACATGTTGCATTTTCATCCGTAGTCAATGCCACATTCACGTTTGTTGTTCCAGAAGATTGAACTCAAACTGGGGCTCCATTTGATAGCACAGGAGCTGTGGTATCTCAAGCATTCGCTACTGAAAAATTAATTATATAATCTGATATATTTTCATTACTTGATCCATCTATACATTTTACATAATATGTATATGATGCTCCATCTGTAAGTCATGTAATATTTGTTGTATGATTTGTATTTCATGTGGTTGTAAATGTATCTGTCATTGATGGATACGCTGTATTTACTACTGTTGAGTATTTACAAGTCGAATTTTCATCCGTATCAACCCCTAAAATTACATTTATTGTTCCTCATACCTGTTCTCCTATAGGAGTTCCATTTGATAGTACAGGAGCTATAATGTCTCAAGCATTAGCCACTGAAAAATTTATTATATAGTCTGATGTATTTTCATTAGAATCTCAATCAATACATTTTACATAGTATGTATATGATGTTCCATCAATAAGTCCTCATATACTCATACTATGCGACTGTGATCATGTCGTAGCAAATGTATTTATCATTGATCCATATACTGTGCTTGCAGTTGTAGAATATTTACAAAATGCGTTCTCATTTGTAGATATACTGAGCGTTGTGTTTGTTGTCCCTGATCAAAGGACTCAACTTGGAACTCCATTTGATAATACTGGAGCAGTTGTATCTGTTGGTACTGATCCTGTTGGAATAAGTCAAATTTGATCAAGAAGCAATATGCTACTATTATCCTCATTTACATTCACATTTACAAGACTATAGTCTCAAATATTTGAAGTATCAAAAACAAACTCTGAAATTCCATAATTCTGAGCAGGAATTGTCACTTCAGACATTTCATACCATCCCGTAGGAATAGCTCCTGATCATTTTCTATCAGGGTCTGTAAAACTTACCAACGGAGTAAAGGTCATACTTGAAAGACCATCATTATACCAAGTAGCAAAAACCTTATCATCTTCTATAAAAGTTCTTGAGGTACCACTCAGCCCTTGGTAATTGTAATTCGAATTATTACCTGTCACAATGGTTGATCATTGATTATAATAGCCTGTATAATTATCTAAAAATACAGTATCCCAACCACTTAAACCAAAAACGTTATTTGCTGCACTATCACCAAAATTAATAAGTGACACTCCTCCAGAACCTTCACATGCAGCATTTCCAACACAGATTGGATCATTACAATCTATTGATCAATTTCCATCATTATCAATTCCATCGGTACAAATTTCTGGTACGCTAATATAAAGAACAAAAGTTTTTTGGACACTTGTCTGTGGAGAATCTGAATCTTGGATAGTAATATCTAAATTAAAAGTTCCTCACTCTGTAGGTATACCTGATATAAGTCACCCACTTGTAAGCATGAGTCATGCAGGAAGTTGAGATGTAGTGGAATATGTATATGGTGATTTTCCTCATTTTCATTCAAGTTGAAATGCGTAAAACAAATCTTTTTCACCGTTGAGCAAATTACTTGATGAGAAACCTAAATACATGGGTGCTGGAGCATTCAATACTTCATAATCAACTCTTTTTAAATCTTGTGGATGAGACGCATATAAATCTCTAATTGCAAAATAATACTTCTTTGTTTCATCAATACCAGAAATTTGAAAATTTGCTCTATAATGATTGTCATGATGGCCTATATTTTCTTGCCCCCGTCCTCATGCTGGACTTCCGGGTACAATTGATGAGGCTAAATAGTCATCTATTGTGTCTATTGGGTTTAGCGAATATCTTACTTCAAAAGTCTCACTATGAATATCATATGGACTAAATGAACTCCAATCTATATCAAATTCTCAAGAACCAAAATAAGTTATAGCAACACTGTTGATACTATAATCATTTTCTACTCTTGTTTCATCATAAAATTCTATTTCATCTACAAACATAGTATACGGTCCGGGCCAGTTAGATTCAAACGGAGAATATCTCATCTGTATATATAACCTTGTAAGTCCATCAAAGTAGTTAAACCCGTCAGTGGCTGTAGGGTTCGTTTCTGGCGCATTTTCGGAATCACCTACCACATGCTGAGGACGTGTATCCATATACATTTTCGTCCAATAATTTTTATCATTCCCTCTTAACTCATAGTAATGATACCAGTGATTCCCTACATTTGATGTCGAAGCTGCCGTTGCAGGGTCTTTAGAATAGGTACCAATATGAAACGTGTGTTCATTTCCATCACCTGAGTATGGAATAGTAGTATATAAGACCATTCTGTTTGTCCCATCTGGTGCATCTAGCGTAGTATATCTATCTTCATCATAGGCAAAATATATCTTAAATAGACCATCACTTCAGTAACTAACTACATCAACTTTAGCTGCAGCTCAACTCACTCACCCTGAAGGATCTATGCTCATATTCTGATTACCATGACCAGTATCTAGAGTAGTCCAAACTGTACTTGAAGAGTCTTCAAGACGACTTTCAGCCGCATTTTCTATCCAGCCATTATCATAATCTGCTATCATGCTTGCATCTACTATTGAGAGAGTTGATCAAAAAATAAGTCAGAGAGTAAATATTTTTTTTATAAGTGTTTTATTTTTTTTATACATTTTTTTAATTTTAATAATAGTGAGTAAGTTTATCTTAAGAATACGACCATGTAGTTTTGTGAGTTAAAATACAAAGCACATGGCTCATTTAGACTAGGTCCTGTTTGTATATAATCATAGAAATCTGATGACACTGTCCCCGTTCCTGTTTCAGCATCATTATGACATCAGTTATTGTAGCCATTTCATTTAAACAAATCTATAAAATATACGTGTTCAGAAATCATAATATAATGTGAATTTTTACTTCATGCAGATTCTCACCAGTATGTATAACTTTGGAATTCCTGTCAATTATTGATATACTTCAGAGTAAGTGGAATGCTGGAAAATCTCTCTCCTTTCCCTGTTGCATCATTTTGTTTTTTCTGTTGTGTTAAATTTTCTAAATCTCTTTTCATGAAATTATAAATCACTGATCAAGAATTGTATATGTCTTCAATCTCCCCCATACTTGACCATCAACGCATCAATATATCTTTATTTTCATCATCAACCCAAAAGTAACCTAGGTCTCAAGTAGTCGATATATCTTCTGTAACAGAGGGGACCAGTCATGATGTTCATGTTTTAAACATATTTACAGTCGTGTTATCTGCAAGCATTACAACAGCTGTCCATCAACCTCAATCAGTAGTCATATCACAGTATACCTCGGATATGGGGACATCATCTCTTATAGCAGTAGTGTATGTTCCATCTAAAGTTGTTACTCACTTTTCTAATATTTCCTTACAGTTTGCAGTTCCATTGATTCTATATGATAACTTTCTTGATAAGGTATCTGATGATCAAGTAAAATAATCATTTTTATTATTACTATCATAAACCTTATACACTGTACTAGTACTAATTAAATCAATACCTGTTCATATTTCATGGATTGATTCACCTGTAGTATTGTCAATAAATATTCCTAGCTTTCATCCTTTAAAAAAAGGATACCTTTTTCAAATAGCCGTATTTCAATTATCCTGCTCAAGAAGTCACATTAATTGAAAATTTTTCCCATCTGATGTATATACATAATGAGTTCAATCTTTGGGATCTACTCCTTTTCATTGAAATCAAATAAGGGAGAGAGTAATATCTGGTATATCTCATTGGTACTGTACTATTTTCCCAGTAGCTGTAATCTCTATACTATTTTCTGGAAGTGGTACATCTCACTCAGTTGCAAAATATAGCTCTAAACCTTGATCAATTTGCTCTAAGTCACTTACTCTAGCAGTATCTCTTGTATCTTTCGAATATCACTGAAATGTAACTATTCACATTGTTCAAAGTATAGCCACAACTACCATAACAACAATTAACTCTACAAATGTAAGCCCATTTATATTTTGCTTTCTCATGTGACTCTTTTTTAATATATATATATATTACATATTTGATTTTACTATATATAAAAAAATAAATCAAATTTAGAGCAATAAAAAATAAAAATACAGGGTGTATTTTTATTTTTTATAACATAAATCAAATATTTTAAATTTCTATTTTAAATAATTCCCTGCGAATTTATTTACTTTTTTAATAAATTCTCACATATTTTCAAGTTCTCAACCTTCTAAAAGGATAGCTTGATCATAAGCATAACTCATCATCTCTTGTAATTTATCAGATTTTATATTATTTTGAAATTCTTGTTTCATTATTTTTACTAATCCATTGTTTGGATTCAATTCTAAAATTCTCTTTTGAACTGGCACTTCCTGTCACATTGATTTCATCATTTTTTCCATTTGAGGATTCACTCAATTTGTTGGGGTTTTTAGAGCTCAAAGCGCATCTCACAAATTCTCATTTAATTCTACTTTTTCAAGTATATCAGAACCAATAGTATTTTTTGTGAGTTCTAAGAAATCTTTAAAATCTTTTTTAGTGTTTTCCGTTTTCTCTTTTTCTTCTTGTGATTCTTCTTTTAATTGAATATCACCTGCAGTTATTGACTTTAACTTATGTCATTTATATTCAGTAAATGCTTGAACTATAAATGCATCTATAGGGTCAGTAAATAGTATAACATCTGTTGAAGTTTCTCTAAATTGTGCTAAATATGGACTTGATAAAACCTCTGCTTCGCTCTTTCAAACTATATAATATATTTCTTTTTTTTCTGTACTTTTACAAGCTTCTAAATATGCATCTAAAGTAATATTTTTACCTTGTAGTAAGCTTTTGAATTTTACCACTCCTGCGATTTCTTCTTTTAAATCTCATTCATAATATATTCATTCTTTTAATACTTGTCAGAAATTCTCCAAGAATTTATTATAATTTTCAGTATCATTTTCAAGTGATTTTTTCATTCCTGAAATTACTTTTTTTGTAAGACCTTTTTTTATTTTATCTAACACTGTGTTTGATTGAAGCATTTCTCTGCTCACATTTAAAGGTATATCAGAAGTTTCGACTACACCTGATATAAACCTAAGCCACACAGGAAGGAGTTCTTTTGAATTTTCTAAAATAAGAACATTTTTTACATATAATTTTGGTCAATATTCTTTATTAGGATCACGTATATCAGCAAACATATTTGTTTCACAAGGGATATATAACAATGACTTATAGCTAACAGCTCCTTCAACATTATTATGTAAGTGAGTCAATGGGTCATTAAAATCCATTGAGGTCGTTTTGTAAAAAGAATTATATTCTTCTTTTTTTATTTCTGATTTACTCTTTGTCCATATTGATTTTGTCTCATTTATTTGCGTTTGTTTCGTTCACGTTACTTTTCCAGAATCATCTTTTTCTTCAATATCCATCAAAATTGGTACTCATACGTAGTTTGAATACTTTTTTACGAGCTCTTTCACCTTCCATTCTTCTAATAATTCTTTATTTGCTTCATCAATAAATAACTTTACTATAGTTCCTCTTGATTCTTTTTCTGATGTAATTACTTCATATTCTGATTTTCAATCTGAAATCCATTTATGAGATTTTGCATCAAGTGGAGATTTTGTTTCTAATTCTACTTTATCTGCCACCATAAAAGCACTATAAAACCCGACTCAAAATTGTCAGATTAGATTATTATCAGCATTCTCTTTTGCTTTTTTCAATTTTTCTACAAACTCTGATGTTCATGATTTTGCAATTGTTCAGATACATTTATGAAGTTCATCTGCTGTCATTCATATACCATTATCCTCAATGATTAATAGATTTTTTTCTTTGTCTACTCTTATTTTAATTTCAAATTTACTGTCATCCCCTAAAAATGTTGTATCAGTTAATGATTTTATTCTTGCTTTATCAATCGCATCAGCAGAATTAGAAATCAATTCCCTTAAAAATATTTCTTTGTTTGAGTAAATCGAATGCGTTAAAAGCTCTAATACTTTTCAAGTTTCTGCTTCAAAATTATGTTTTGTCATGTTATTATTTTTATTTTAAATTCTTAAATATATAGCACTTAAATTAATCAAGTGCTAATATTTTATTTATTTTTTACTTTTAGTCAAAATTTTGCAAAGACAAAAAACCACCGAACTTGCCGGTAGTTTTTTGTCTTTTTTATTATTAAGACTTTAATCCTTTCAAGAATATTTTGTAAGTTTTTCCGATATTACTTTTTAATATCTTTAATTTAATCTTGTAATTTATCCCTTTTTCTTTGTTCTTCTTTGTTGTGATGTATGAATCCATACTTTTTAACAACTTATTCTTAAAAAACAACACTTTTATACTCGACTCCTTATTGTACTTTATTATCAAGCTATCAAGTCTATCTCAAAGCGTATACACTGCCTCGTGTACAGCTATGTATTTCTTTATGGTAGATTTCTTCTTTTCACTTGTTTTAGCAAGCCTATCTTTCTTCAACTCTTTTGCAAAGAGTTTGAACGTTGCGAGTATCTTCACTTTGTGTTCTCTTGTACTTTGTTTCGCTTGTCTGGCTAATATATAATTCTCTACGTCTTTGATAAAAGCATTTCTGTATTCTATTACTTTGTCATCATTATCTTTCTTCTTTTGTTCGATTACTTTGTCCACTCTCTTCTCTATCAATTGAAGGATTGTCATTTCTGAATGGTATTTCTTCAATGTTC
>MAAC01011917.1_pt1 | contig 10454 bp, 6 predicted proteins | sample 1115981 | NCBI WGS metagenome assembly MAAC01 (sample SAMN04961126, study PRJNA320927) | seawater metagenome | isolation source: sample BD02T64 sea water enriched with oil for 64 days | place: USA:Gulf of Mexico | collected 2013-07-27 | reverse complement strand
AAAGCACGTAAAGTTAAAACAGTAACTGATTTTGGTAAGTTTACTTCTGATAAAACTATTGCTGTTGAAGGTGCTGACGGCGTAACTACCATTACTTTTGATAATGCGATTATTGCCGCAGGTTCATCAGTGGTTGATTTACCTTTTATTCCTAATGATGACCCACGAGTCATCGACTCGACAGGTGCTTTAGAATTAGCCGATGTTCCTGAAGAAATGTTAGTGCTTGGTGGCGGTATCATTGGTTTAGAAATGGGTACGGTTTATAACGCATTAGGTTCTAACGTATCAGTAGTTGAGTTTGCTGACCAATTAGTACCTGCAGCTGATAAAGACATTGTTAAAGTTTACACCAACTATAACAAGAAAAAATTCAACATGATGTTGTCTACTAAAGTTGTGGCGGTTGATGCTAAAGACGATGGTTTATATGTTACTTTTGAAGGCAAAAATGCCCCAGAAGGACAAGTACGTTACGACAAGATTTTAGTTGCTGTTGGTCGTAAGCCAAATGGTCACTTAGTTGCAGCTGATAAAGCGGGTGTTAATGTTGATGAGCGTGGTTTCATTAACGTATCAAACGAATTACGTACCAACGTAAATAACATTTTTGCCATAGGTGATGTTGTTGGTCAACCTATGCTTGCTCATAAAGCAGTTCACGAAGCACATGTTGCTGCTGAAGTGATTGCCGGTAAGAAACACATCTTTGACCCTCGTTGTATTCCTTCTATTGCTTATACCGATCCAGAAATGGCATGGGTTGGTGTTACTGAGCGTGAAGCTAAAGAGCAAGGTTTAAACATTGAAGTAGCTAACTTCCCATGGGCCGCTTCTGGTCGTGCTATCGCTTCTGCACGTACCGAAGGTAAAACTAAGATGATCTTTGAAAAAGAAACAGGTCGTGTCCTTGGTGGTGCTATTGTTGGTATTAACGCTGGCGAAATGCTGGGAGAAATTTGTTTAGCGGTTGAAATGGGCGCTGATGCTGAAGATATTGGTTTAACTATTCATGCTCACCCAACGTTAAATGAGTCAATTGGCTTAGCAGCTGAAATCTTTGAAGGTTCAATCACTGATTTACCAAATGCTAAAGCGGTAAAAAAGAAAAAATAACTACTAGTTAATTTTCCCGTTATTGCAAAATAAAAAACCAGCCTTGTCGCTGGTTTTTTTATGTTCAGGATGAACGGTATGCCGTGGTGCCATGGATGGCAAGGAACGGCGATGCTCAGATAGTCCATTTTTATTTCTCCCTACTTTCTCCATAACTTCCTTCTAGTATGTTGAATTATTGACGCTACGGTAAAGGATTATAACTTGAGGTCAATAAACAAGGGGATAACACCAGTGCACTAAGCACTACCTCACTTAGGATATTCTAAAAATAAAAGGTAGTAGGAATGAAAAAATTATTAAGTATCTTAGCAGTAACTGCGCTGGCTCTAACCGTTAGCAATCAAGCTAACGCGACTTGCCATGTTGAATTACAAGTTAAAAATAAAACACCATATACTATGTATCTAAGCAAAGTATCATGGGGTGTTGAAAAAGGTGATTGGCTAACCAAGAGTCGGACGCATGGTAAAAACATATCTCATGAGCTAGCTAAAAACCAAACGTATACATATAAAACGAGCATAGGTGTGAAAAAGTGCGATAGTAAGGGGCGTAAACATTTTGTAGAAGTCACTTACAAATGTAGAACTAACAGCACTGCTGCCCCTAGTTATACAGCTAAACGTAAATTTAAGGATGGTGGCAAGCATGCTGATGCCACTGTAGAGTTTAAAGGTCAATTCTGTGATGATATTAGTTGGTCTAACTCGTAGAAAATAACCAATAAAACTAAGCCCGCAATAAGTGTTTTTTTGTACCGATAGTTAGAAAAAGGGCTGCTTATAAAAGCAGCCCTCATTAATTTTCTACTTATTAGAAAAGGTATAACGAGTCTTATACCACTTTAATAGGCACAGCTTGACCTGAGAACTTAGTGGTCATCTCTTCAGTAGGAGGAGTGAACTTAGTTAGGTCAATGCCTTCTACTGCACTCTTGTACTCTTCCATTGTAGGGAAGCGGCCAAGTACCGTTGAAAGTACTACTACCGGTGTAGAACCAAGCAATGATTCACCTTTCTTCTCAGCAGTATCAGCTACAACACGACCTTGGAATAAACGTGTAGAAGTCGCAATGACAGTATCACCTGGTTCAGCTTTTTCTTGGTTACCCATACATAAGTTACAGCCTGGGCGTTCTAGGTATAAGATGTTTTCGTATTTAGTACGAGCAGCATTTTTAGGTGAAGCATCATCAAATTCAAAACCCGCGTACTTTTGTAGGATTTCCCAATCGCCTTCAGCTTTTAGCTCATCAACAATGTTGTAAGTAGGAGCTGCTACAACTAAGGGCGCATTAAAAGTGATGCTACCATTTTGTTTCTCAAGGTTACGTAGCATTTGCGCTACAATTTGCATATCGCCTTTGTGTACCATACAAGAACCAACAAAACCTAAATCAACAGATTTGTCGCTGTAGTATGAAACAGGACGAATAACATCGTGAGTGTAACGCTTAGATACATCATCGTTGTTAACATCAGGATCAGCAATCATTGGCTCTTCGATTGCATCTAAATCAACAACAACTTCTGCGTAGTACTTAGCAGCATCATCTGGTGCTAATGCAGGGTTAGTGCCTGATTTGATTTCTTCGATACGTTTGTCAGCTAAAGCGATTAAACCGTTAAGTGTTTTCGCTTCGTTTTCCATACCCTTGTTGATCATTATTTGGATACGGCTCTTAGCTAATTCAATTGACTTGATCAGTGTTTCGTCATTTGAGATACAGATTGACGCTTTAGCTTTCATTTCTGCAGACCAGTCAGTGAAGGTAAACGCTTGGTCAGCCATTAATGTACCGATATGTACTTCAATAATACGACCTTGGAAGACGTTTTCACCGCCAAATTGCTTCAGCATTTGCGCTTGAGTTGAATGAACAACATCACGGAAATCCATATGGTCTTTCATGTTACCTTTAAAAGTAACTTTTACAGACTCAGGGATTGGCATTGCTGACTCACCAGTGGCAAGTGCGATAGCAACAGTACCTGAATCGGCACCAAACGCTACACCTTTAGACATACGCGTGTGTGAATCACCACCTATGATGATAGCTCTGTCATCTATGGTAATGTCGTTCAATACTTTATGAATAACATCAGTCATTGCATGATATTCACCTTTTGGATCACGTGCAGTGATAAGACCAAACTTGTTCATGAATGACATTAGTTTAGGAATATTCGCTTTTGCTTTGTTATCCCATACTGACGCAGTGTGACAACCAGATTGGTATGCGCCATCTACAATTGGAGAAATAGTAGAAGCAGCCATCGCCTCTAATTCCTGACATGTCATAGGACCTGTCGTATCCTGTGAGCCTACGATGTTAACTTTAACACGAACGTTAGAACCTGCATGTAATGGCGTTTCTGAAGCAACACCCACTGCGTTACGGTTAAAGATTTTTTCAACCGCCGTTAAACCTTGACCTTGATGTGATATCTCTTTAGATGCTGCGTAAACAACAGGAGCTTCAACGCCCAAAGTTTCTGCTGCGAATGTTTGCAGTTTCTTACCAAAGGTAACCGCGTAAGAACCACCCGCTTTCATGAATTCTACTTTTTGTGGAGTGAATGCAGAAGAAACGTCAACTAGCTCTTTATCACCCTTGTATAACGTCTGTGCTTTAGTATCGATAGTTAATACCGTGCCAGTCGCTACTGAATAAGCTTCTTCTAATACAGCATCGCCATTATCGTCAACTACAGCATTGCCATTTGCATCTACTTTCTTAACCCAGTTTTTAAGGTCAAGACCAATACCACCGGTAACGTCAACAGTCGTTAAGAAAATAGGAGCGATACCATTTGTACCAGCTACAACGGGTGCAATGTTAATAAAGGGTACGTAAGGACTTGCTTTTTTACCCGCCCAAAGCGCGACGTTATTCACACCTGACATACGAGAAGAACCAACACCCATAGTACCTTTTTCAGCGATAAGCATTACTTTCGCGTTAGGGTGTTTAGCTTGTAGCGCTTGGATCTCTTTTTGTGCTTCTGGTGTGATCATGCACTGTCCGTGCAATTCACGGTCGGCACGTGAATGAGCTTGATGACCAGGAGAAAGTAAGTCAGTTGAGATATCACCTTCACCAGCAATATAAGTAACAAGCTCAACTTTCTCTTCAATGTCAGGTAACTTTGTGAAAAATTCAGCTTTTGCATAGCTTTCAAGAAGGTCTTTAGCAATTGCATTGCCTGCTTTAAAAGCAGCTTCAAGACGTGCTGTATCAGCTTCGTATAAGAAAACTTGTGTTTTAAGGACATCGACAGCTGGCGCTGAAACAGATGTGTCATCGCTTAATGCCAAATCAAGCAATACTTCAATTGAAGGACCGCCTTTCATATGAGAAAGTAATTCAAAAGCAAACTCAGCTGTGATTTCTATAACAGTTGCATCGCCTAAAATTATTTCTTTTAAGAAAGCAGCTTTTACACCAGCAGCACTTGTTGTACCCGGCAAAGTGTTATAGATGAAAAAGTTAAGTGAATCGTTGCGGTGTGCGTGCCCTTGATCTTTAATCTGTGAGATGATTTCTGATAATAAATCAGCGCTATCAATTGGCTTAGGCGCTAATCCTAGATCTTTATTACGACTTTCTATTTCTGCGATATATTCTAAATACAGGCTCATATGGGACTCTCTCTAATTACAAAATACTAATAGGACAAATATTAGCAGGGTAAAAATTTTGCGCACATTTTACCTGATTTTTTACACAGCCACCTAATCATTTGCTTAAATAAGCACTATTCATGAAATTTATAAGGTGTAGAAGCTGTATTTATAATAGTGGTGTGATTTTAGGTCAACATCAATTTATTTTTCAGGGTTAGGAAACGCTAATATTGGGTCGCTATTAAATCGCCGTTTGCAATGTGCAGGCGATTCCTTCATGAGCACACGTTTAAATGAGTTATCGATTATTCGCCATTTATCAATCAGTATTGGGCTGGCGTTTGCTTCGATAAAAGCTTCTTCTAATAGCTGATTTCTGACATCAAAAATTTCTTCATTAATAAATATATGCACATGCGCAACGGGTGGCGCTTTGCCCCAATAGCGATTTTCACCACCTAAGACTTTCTGCATAAAGTCGACTTGTTGATCTTCAATGTGTTGCTGGGGAATATTTTCAAAGAAGAGTTTTAGCCAAGGATGTTGATAAACTTTATCGTAAAAAATTTTGTTAATAGTGATCAGGCTTTTTCTACCACCCATTTGTTCAAATTCAGTAAGTTTTGTCATCGGAAATTAAGTGAGCTAGTGCTTATGTCTTCACATAATATTAACCTATTTTCCGAGTTTTTCTCTAACCTTTTTCATATGCTTTTGAAAGCTGGAATCAAATTTAGATTTTCCACATGCAAAACTTTCATTGGCTGTGACTCCCTCCATACCAACGACAGATAAATCTCGTTGGATAAAGCAGCGGCCATCATCTCCTTTTCTTACCGACATGTCTGAGCTAACTACACGGGTTGCTTGTTTATGTTTTTCTTCTACAGATAATTGTTTTTTTGAATGAGGAACAGCAATAGGAGTGCCGTGCATAATCGAACCTGTGTTGGGCTGTTGGTAATCACTCATCGCTTGCTCAAACATTTTTTCATCTAGCTTTTTATTTAGATTACGTAATTGCGACAGTGCTGAAAAGGATGTTACGGGGCTTTTATCTGTACTTTCCTTTGCTGCTTGATTAGCCTTTTTAACCGGGGCTTCTTCTGAAGGTGCCGTTTTTGCTATAGGAACATCAATTGCTTCAACGATGATATTTTCTTTGTTCTGTTCACTTGTCTTAGTATCTTTTTTAGCTTTTACAGGCTCGCTAATCTCTTTTTTATCCACCTGAGCTGGTTTGGTCTGAGGCTCAATTTCCTTAATCGGTGGATGATAAATATAGCTTTTGATTGCTGGTTTTTTAGGCGGCGGAGTGGTTGGAGGGAGTACAACTGTATGGCTAATGATGATTAGAATTACCAGATGAATGACAATGGATAAAACTACTGCAGTGTAACGTCCTTTTAGCACTATTTTTCTTTTTGTTAACGATAAGTTAAATAATAGACCGTATTATCTATATATTGTTCAAAATATAATATTAAACATTAAAAAGGCTGAAAAAATGGTGATATTTCACCGCTTGTTGGTTGTTTTCTTCTATACTTAACTGTAGCAATTTACTGACATAGAAACATTTAAATAATTTGCTTCGAGGTAATTATGGAATACGAATTCATTCATGATGCAGTAACGGGTAATGCAATAGCTAAGTTTTCGTTTGAACACCAAGTTATCGGTCCGTGGTTGGAAGTTGAAGTAGGCAATTGTGCAGAGAAATTGACAAAAGTACTCACCGCAATTGAACAAGTTTCAACTGGGCAATCGCAAGAAGAGTTGATCACTGGGCAAGAGTATACCTTGGTATTAAGTAGGGAAGATGCTCAGGTTCAGGTGAATGCATTACTCAATGGTGAAGCCAGCTTACCTGAAGAATTACAAGACGATAACATGAACTTTGATATGCAAGATTATTCAACCTGTGGTGTCGATGATTTTCGTACTTTATTACTGTCATGGGCGAGATTCAGTAATATATAATAGCTCACAGGCCTCCCCTTACAAATTAAATAATAATAAGTTATTGATCTTTAGATAACTCCCGTTATATTCATAACACTATCTTTAAAAATCATTTGAGAAACAACATGTTCAACAGCAAATCTTCGGATAAATCTCAACGTCGTATGGTGCCACTACGTTACGTTTTAATGCCTATTGCTATTGTATTTACCGCCATTGTCCTTTTAATTATTGTTAGTGCTCTAGCGCCAAAACCTGAAAAGAAGCCAATTGTTCACAAAGCACCGTTAGTTGAGGTTCAAGAGATCAGTCCTCAAGACATCACTTTTTCTATAGCCTCACAAGGTAATATTTTACCGAGAACTGAAACTAATTTAGTGGCTGAGGTATCAGGGAGAGTGGTGAGTGTATCCGATAAATTTAAAGTGGGCGGGTATTTTGCAAAAGGAGAGCAAATATTAGCGCTCGACGATGTTGATTATCAAATTGCTTTAATTCAAGCGGAGTCAAACCTAGCGACTGCAACGGCAAATTTAGTCGAAGAACAAGCACGAGTAGAACATGCAGAAGCGCAATGGTTATTAAGTGGCCAGTCATTAGATGAAGCACCAGTGATGGCTGTTCGTAAACCTAACTTACAAAAAGCAAAAGCTAGCCTTAAAGCCGCTAAAGCAAGTTTAAAGTCTGCAAAAATCAAACTTGAACGAACAAAAGTTGTTGCTTCATACGATGCGATGATCAAAGCGAAATATGTTGATATTGGTCAGTTTGTTGCTACGGGTACCTCAATAGCTAAAACCTTTGCCATTGATTATGCTGAAGCTAGATTGCCGATTAAGCAACGAGATGTAATGTTTCTAGAGTTACCGCAAATTAATCAACAAAATAGTCAGTCAGCCGCTGTTGATATTCAAGTAGAAATAAATGGTGAAAACAGCCATTGGCCAGCACAATTAACGCGTTATGAAGGGGTGGTCGATAGTAAGTCTCGCGTGCATTATGTTATTGCTCAAATCAATGACCCATACGCGGTACTAAGTAATAATCAGCAACCAGAGTTAAGAATGGGCACCTTTGTCAATGCTGATATTCAAGGGAAAAGTGTTGAAGGGGTTCTTGCTATCCCACGTGATGCATTGCATGGCGCGAATACTCTCTATACTGTTGACTCAAAAAACAAACTGCATATTCAAAAGATAAATTTATTACGAACGGATGCAAACTTTGCTTACAGTTTGGATGAATTTCCTCGCAATAATCGTTTAGTCCTTACTATGTTGGAAACTCCGGTTGAAGGTATGGACTTACGTATCGCAGGCGATAAACAATCAACTGAAAAGTTATCAAGAGAAGATAAGAAGTCAGCAGATAATTCAGAAGTCGTTGGTGAAGGCTAATGAACCAAGCTCCTGAAAAATTAACGGGCATCATCGCATGGTTTACCCGTAACAGCGTCGCGGCAAACTTATTAATGGTTTTTATCTTATTGGCAGGATTTTTTTCTTATCAGGGCATTAATAAAAAAATGTTTCCTGAATTTAACTCAAATAACATTCAAGTTATGGTTCCCCACTTAGGGGCTGCTCCTGAGGAAGTGGAACAAGCGGTTATTTTAAAAATTGAAGAATCATTAGAAGATATTGAAGGCATTAAACGCATAACGGCGGTAGCCAATGAAGGGATGGGCATCGTTACTATCGAGCTACAATCTGGCTATTCGATGGCAGAAAAGCTTGATGAAGTGCAAATGCAAGTAGATGCCATCACCACGTTTCCTGAACAAACCGAAAAACCTATTATCACTAAACAGGAGTTTAAAGGCCAAGTGATGTGGTTGTCGGTCAGTGGTCCTATGGAACGAAGAGCTCGACAAGTGATGGCACAAAATATTCGTGATGAAGTGATGGCGCTGCCTAGTGTCAATAGTGCTGAAATTGTCGGAAGTCGAAATTATGAGATCAGTATTGAAGTTTCAGAGCATAAATTACAAAAGTATCAATTAACCTTTGACGATATCACCCAAGCGGTGCGTCGTTCTTCAGTCGACATGCCAGGCGGCACCATTAAAACACGAGGTGGTGACATTCTCGTACGTACCCAAGGACAAGCGTATACCGGTGAAGAATACGCTAATCTAGTTTTACGAACGGGAACAGATGGCACACGTTTGGTGGTCTCTGATGTCGCAAATGTTATTGATGGATTTGTTGAAGAGCAAGGTTTTGCCGTTTTTGATGGTGAGCCAACTTCAAGCATTATGGTGCAATCAACGGGTGATCAAAATGACCTAGAAATTGCCGACGAAGTGAGAACTTATGTCGCGGGTAAAAATGACAATTTACCACAAGGGGCAAAATTAAGTGTCTGGGGGGATGTTTCATACTATCTATCTGCCCGCTTAGATATGATGATTTCGAATATGATGATCGGCGCCTTATTGGTGTTTTTAGTCTTAGCACTATTCCTTCGGATAAAAATCGCATTTTGGGTGATGTTAGGTATACCGATCAGCTTTTTTGGTGCGTTCTTGATGATGCCATTGTTAGGTGAGTGGTCAGTCTCGATAAATATGCTCAGCTTATTTGCCTTTATTATGGTGCTTGGTGTGGTCGTTGATGATGCAATTGTTATCGGTGAAAGCGCTTATGCTGAGGTTCAACAATATGGTCATTCCAGCGACAATATTATTCGCGGTACCTTACGGGTTGCGATGCCCGCTACTTTTGGCGTATTAACCACAATCGCTGCCTTTGCGCCGTTATTATTTATAGACGCAACCTTTGCGGCATTTTTCCGTTCCATCACCATTGTGGTTGGTTTTTGTTTAGTCTTTTCTTTGATTGAGTCTAAATGGATATTGCCTGCACATTTAGCGCATATGAAGTATGTACCGCTAACCCCTGAAAATAGCAATCGATTAGAACGCTTTCAAATGCGTTTTAAAGAAAAATTAGACCACTTTATTCATCATAATTATAAAACTGCTTTAGAAAAGGCTCTTCGTGCTAGGTACAATACGATGGCGACTTTCATTGCCATTTTTATTCTCGCAATAGGTCTCATATCAGGTTCTTTTGTGAAATTAGAAGTATTCCCTAATATTCCTAGTGATTTTATTCAGGGCAATATCACTATGGTTGACGGCACTGCGCCACATAAGAGAAATGAGGCCATTGAAAGGGTCATGACAGCGGTTGAAACTATTGCTGATCAGAATAAGTTTAATGGTAACTCCTTTATTAAACACTCAATGGTATTTACTCGTGGTAATACGCAAGCAACCTTTTTGCTTGAATTGGTAAAATCAGAAGATCGAGACTTAGATGCTTATGCTATTGAAAAATTATGGCGTGATGAGATTGGTGAAATCCCTGGCACCAAAGAGTTACGTTTTTTTGCCGGCACCAATGCTGGCGGTGGCGCGGCAATAGAATTTCAATTAACCGGTAAAAATGATAAAGAATTGGAATCAGCGGCTGATGCAATACAAGACCGATTAAAAAGTTATGACGGCGTTTATGATATTCGTCATTCATTTAGCCGAGGTAGCCAAGAAATTAAGTTGGCGATTAAACCGCAAGCTGAAGTTTTAGGTTTAACCTTGTCAGACCTTGCTAAGCAGGTTCGCCAAGCATTTTACGGTGATGAAGCACAACGTATTCAACGTGGCCGTGACGAATTAAAAGTAATGGTGCGTTATCCTGAGAAAGATCGATTGTCTGTTGCTGACTTAGAAGATATGT
>MAAC01018619.1_pt1 | contig 10462 bp, 9 predicted proteins | sample 1115981 | NCBI WGS metagenome assembly MAAC01 (sample SAMN04961126, study PRJNA320927) | seawater metagenome | isolation source: sample BD02T64 sea water enriched with oil for 64 days | place: USA:Gulf of Mexico | collected 2013-07-27 | reverse complement strand
ATAGACAATTCTTAAAAACCAATAATATTAATCGAAACATTAGGTATCAGGAGGAGGAACTTCCATGGGATAGTTTAAAAGGGGAGTGCCCAGGTTTAATTTCTCACAGGTTCCTGAAAATTAAGCAAGACTCCTTTCGAGTTCTTCCCATTCATGACTTCTCTTTAGTTCATCATCTATTTACGGAGGTTTGTAAGGAAACCCTTCGTCCAAAAGGTCTCATATTTGCAGGCAACTATACCTATTTCAATTTCACATTCTATAGACACGGAATATTAACGACCCATGTCGTTGATAAAAGAATAAAAGGCTGGTATGATTTCATTGTACCTCCTAGCCCCTTACTAAACTAAATCGAAAATTGGCAAAAGCAGAAAGACTTAGCCTTCGCCAAAAGCCCCCAAAAAAAGCCAATCCTTTGCCATCTCTAAATCAAGTTAGATGAAGGGTTTTAGCTTATCAAACAGGGTAGTGCTCTAATTCCATTTTTTTTGACTTTCGGATCCGGTCTTTTTCTGATCCATTAAACGGAGCGGAAAAACAGAATCTAGGTGTAGCTCCTTTTATTTGTAATTGCCCACTTTTTCTCCCGCTACGTTTATATAGTAGAATTCTTTCCCTTTTTGAACCAAAGCGGTATTTGTTTCTAGGTCAAATTCATGTACAGAATCATAGATAGTCGGAATTATTTCTTTTCCCTCTGTATTCAGAAATCCCCATAAACCATCTCTTTGAACCATCGCAATGCCATTTTTAAAATAGGAAATCGTAGAATATAGTTGCTGGCAAATTACCTTCCCGGTACAATCTATAAAACCATATTTTGAACTATCGCTAACATAAATTAACCCTTGATTAAAGAAAAACATGTAGGTATACCTACGAGAGATAATTTCCTGAAAATCAATATCTGTTAATCTAGTTTCATTATTTTCTGTAAGTAAAAATAGCGTGTCTCTCGATTTAATATCTTCATATAGGGGTTCCAAAAGAAGGGTTCCTAAACTATCAATTAGGCCTATCCCATTTTCGGAATGAATAATTAACCCTGTTTTCTTAGGGGTGTAGGTGTCATTAATATTTTTTAAGCTCCCATTCTCACATGATCGGTAAACCGGAACAAAAGGACTGTAGGTATACCTTTCTATTTCTCCATACCCTCTTTGGCAACATAAAAATGTGTTCTCTACCTTATTGGGTGCTGTAAAATCCGAGTTTTTAAACGGATGATCAAATACATTGAATTGAGAAACTATCTCCCCGTTTTCATCTCTAAAAATGTACGGATTAGCGATCGGTGATGGATAAGTCATTGACCAGGATAAACCCTTTGGATACTGAGCCTCAAGAGTGCCTATTTGAAATTTCCAATTGCTTAAACTATCCACGGTAATCATCTGAATGCCATTGTAAAAAGGATGATATATTACTTGGGCACTTTTTTTATAAGATTGTGCATCGGTATGGAATGTAATTAAGAGAAACACAACACCTAACAGTTTCCATCTATTCACCTCACTAACCGTAAAACGTAGGTCTTTCATCACAGGAATATCTAAATTTCTTATCATAAGAATTAATTGTTTATTTGAAGCCCCCTCCAACACATGGCCATCAAAAAGCGAAGTCGTAGGTTTCTTATTGTTAAAGAAAAAAACAGGTACAGTGAAGTTTGAGTTAGCCTTAGTCAAAAGCCTTAGCCTTAGCTTTGGCCAAAAGCCAAAAGCCAAAGCTAATAACCCTCCTATATAACGATCTCCGAATGCATACGCATTCCTTACAAGTTCAATTTATTGATTTTCCCTTCTGGAGATACAAAATAGACTTCTTTCACTATTTTCGTTTTTATGATTTCCTGTACTGGTGCAGACTGTACCGGAGCTAATGGCTTATCCACTAAGCGGAGTTGGATTTCATATTCCACCTGCACCACGGGTTCTAGAATAGAGGTGTTAATCACAAAATCGTAACCTCTATTGGCAAGCGGCATGTAAAACTGAGAGCTTACTTTTTGATACGTTTTTACATTTTCCGTTTTCGAGAAACTCAAGGCATTGGAGCAATAGGCGGTGTATGTTTTGTATTGCTCTAAAGGATAATGCACCGCAAATCCATCCGCTAAAATTCGGTTTTTATCCGTAAAATCATTCCCCATTAAAGCACCGTATCGTGCCATTTTTTTCTTTAGAGCGATTTCCGATTTGGCAATTAATTCGGCCCGTTTTTTATCCATATCCTCAATAAAGTAATCTACTTTCACCAAGTCATAAATTTCGTTTTCGGAACAAATAGCTACTAAGGCTTCTAATACCGCAGGGTCAGAATATTTAAAATGAAGATTCTTTTTTAACTCAAACCCCATCGGGATTTCATTATAGGTCGTTTTAGAAAATCGCCTTTTTTCTTTGACCACCTCATACAAAGGCATAAACGAAATCATGTCCACATACATCTTTGTTTCGGGCGATTGTTCCTTTAAACTTTTACGAATAGCTTCCATTTTGGTTCTCAATAAATCGTTCGTTTCCTTTTGGTTTATCCCCACCTGGGTAGTTGTAAAAATGGCGAGGTATGAATCGGCTGTGGCATTATATAAGCCCTTTATTGAAAAAGTAAGATCACCCAAAGGCCGAAGTGGAATTCTTGGAGCTGCTTGTTGTGCTCTGGTGGGTAGTTGGTAAAAAATGTTGGCATCTGCTCTATAATCATAGTTTCCCTTTACCTGGGCATTTAATTGAATGGTTAAAAAGAGGCATGTGATTGCGACTAATGTGTTTTTAATAAGCATACGATATAGTTTTTTAAATTGTTTTATTCAAAGCACCACCATTAGGGGTTATTTTAGCTGCATGTTACTCGTAAAGGGTTTGTAACTTACTTTACAACCGTTTTACAAAGGGTTAATCGTATATATATTTAGATTTGAATTCAAACCAAACACCAGAGCGTATCTATTTTCAGAAACTCAAAATAAGAGTGAAGCATGAAGTTGAAATCCAGTTAAAAATTCGGAAAGAATTTAAGGATTGGAGTGGTTATGATATTCAAAATTTTCAAGATGACTTAGAAGTAAAATGTAAGAGTACCGTCAGTGAAAAATGGTTTTACAATCATTTCAAAAATGAAAACGAGAAATTACCGCGTGTAGATGTATTGAATTTGTTGAGTTTTTATTGTGGGTATAAAAATTGGGACGATTTTAAATTTCAGAATGAAACAAAAACGCCATCCATAAAAGGAAGTCGTTCTATTTGGCTACTAACGGTTTTGATCCTAGTTATGGGAGCGAGTACTGCTTTTTGGATGTCGTCCGGTACAAAAAACAGGATTATTATTTGTCACGATGCCTATACGCATGAACCCATTCTTGCAAAAAACGTACAGTTGGAATGGGGGGGAGTAAACGCTAAGATATCAAATACCACCTCTGTTATCTGGAGTATAAAGGTGAATGAAAAAGATACGCTGTTTGTGGATGGGGCTTATTACAAAGCTAAAAAAGTGGTTTTGAATCCAGATCTAATGGGGGACACTTTAATTATTGAATTGCTTCCGGATGATTACGCTTTAATGCTTAATTATTTTTCAAGAGCTACAAGTTCCAACTGGGAGAAAAGAAGTAAGCAACTGCGAGAGGCGATCCATGATGACGCAAAATTATTTCAAGTTCATGAAGATTTAAACGGGATTGAAATGTTGAATAAACAAGAATTTATTGACCGTTTAATCCTGCCCGTAAATAGTTTAAAAAATTTAGAAATTCTGCATATCGTTTATAAAGACAATCAAATTTACAGATTGCGATTTGTACAAAAAATTAAATAACATGAGAATTAAAACACTTTACCTATTTCTATTTTTGGTTACAGGTATGCATCAATTGAGCGCCCAAAACACCAGTAGTTATGCCGATATAGAAAATCGATTTACCAAAACAGAACTGTCCCAAACCGATAGTTTAGCGTTTAAGAAAGCGGGGTTTCAAAAAGCAAAATCATTGTTTGAATTTGGGGATGTGTATATGAGTAACTCGAGTAATGTATCGAACCAAGCCTTTGTAATTAAACATGTACCCGATTTATTTTATATTCCAGAAGGAGATACTCTAAATACAGATTCGGTGATGTTTTTGGTGAATACCATGATCACGAACGAAAAACCAAATTCTATTGATTTAACATTAGTGGATAAAGACGGTACTTTGGGACATGTGTTTACTTCTACAAAAAAACTAAATTTTAAAGCAGATATCATTATTGTCAAAGTACCCAAGAACTTTGGAAATAGCGAAGAAAAAATATGGCAAGTTTTCTTAACGAATCCATTGTTCTGGTAGTCTTCAGCACCTGGGTATCTTTAAATATGGTGGATTAAGTATTTTAGCTTTTCAACGTCTAAGGTTAGAGAAAAGGGAATAGCCAGCGGTTTTAAAAGAACCAAGATTCATCGGGTTTCCTTATTTTAGCTACTCCTAATTCTAATGGAAAATTAACTATGAAAAATAACTACTTAGCTTTTATGATATTTATTGTAATGGGTTTTCCGACCATAAATCAAGCCCAAGAGGTAACGCATGAAATAGGAATAAAAACAGGAATCAACTATTTTGTTTGGACGAATGAATTTTATACTGGACTTTTTAAGTCGCAAATACGACCAAATATTGGGGTGGAATATCAAGTCAATTTGATGAAACGGTTTTCATTGAAAACGAGTGTTAATTATCAAAAGAATGTTTTTACCCAAGATTATTCTCCTTGGAGTCCTATGGACGGATATGAAATAGATATTTCTACTCCTTATAATTCAAAATTAATTTATAAAAATGAGCATCTGTTTATTCCTATTTTGGCGAATTGGTCGTTTGGAAATAAAATCAAATTTTTTATGAATATTGGGCCATCGTTAAACTATGAATATAATTTCACAGGAGAATTCGATTATAATACCAACAAGGAGATTAGTGGGTTCGGATATACTAATTTCTCCCTTAAATATGCTTTTGGCTTTGGTTTTGCTACCCCATTAGGCGAAAAAATGGTATTTAAAGGAGAGCTTATGGGCAATATAGGATTTCCAAATCATAGTCATGGTTATAATCAAGTGGAGGGTTTGAATACCATGCTATTATTAGGCGTAAATTACAAGTTACCTTCTTCGTAGGTTTTAGGTAACAAGTGGAGAGTAAAGCATCCCAAGCCTTTTGCGTTCAAGTAATACAAAAAAAGCATGAATTTAAGTCTCCCGTTATTCCTCCTACACCAACACATTTACCATTGAATAATGCACATTAAAAAAATGAAAGCCGCTATACGTAGAAGATATGGTTCGCCCAAGCAGATAAAAATAGAAGAGGTGGATACTCGAGTTCCAACAGCGCAGGAAGTAGTTATTCGGGTTCATGCCACTACGGTGAACCGGACCGATTGCGCAAACCTCAGCGCCAAACCCTTTATTATGCGCTTTATCTTAGGTTTATTCAAACCCAGGAAAATTATATTGGGAACCGATTTTGCAGGAGAAGTCATCACCATCGGAACGGAAGTGAGCTCATTTAAGGTAGGAGATAAGGTATTTGGTTTTGTGGATACGGGGGGCGAATCTCAAGCGGAGTACGTAACCACCGCTATAGAAAACGTTTTTCCAATTCCCGCAAACTGTGATTATACACCAGCTGCCGCAAGTTTAGAAGGGGCGCATTACGCGTATTCTTTCGTACATAAAGTAAATTTAAAATCGGGTCAGCATATTCTAATCATTGGGGCAACGGGGGGGATTGGTTCTGCGTTGTTACAATTTGTCAAGCAATATGATGTGAAAATTACCGCCACCTGTAATACGAAGAACATCGAACTCATCCGATCTTTAGGCGCCCACAAAATTATTGATTACACCCAAGAAGACTTTACAGATTCCCAGGATACCTACGATTTTGTTTTTGATACGGTAGGTAAAAGTACATTTGGAGCGTGTAAACCTGTATTAACCGAAAATGGGATGTATATTTCTTCGGAGTTAGGCCCTTATTCACAGAACATTTTTTATCCGTTATTAACTTCCATGGCCGCTAAGAAGGTCATCTTTCCTATCCCGTTTAACACTCAGAAAACAATACCGTATATCAGTCATCATTTAGCGACCGGGAAATTTAAACCTGTCATTGACCGAACCTATGCATTAGAAGATATAACCAAGGCGTACGAATATGTCATGAAAGGACAGAAAATGGGTAATGTTGTCATTCATATTTGAAAATAAGAGCTGTAATCTCAACTTAGCAATAGGTGAAGCCCATAGTTTTTAATCTTTGTTGGATACTACGTGTCTGGTCGGGAATACTTTAGTCTTTCGACTATTACATGCCTTCCTAAAAATTGCAGATTGAGCATTTTAGCTTTTCAAGCTGTGTAGCAGCTTAGAAAAACTTAATGGCAATCAAGTACCAAATATGTTGCATTGTAGTTGGCCCAAGTTCCATCATCCCAAGTTGCAACCTCAACTTAGGCAATAAGCAAAAGCTTTAACTCTCTATTGAATAATAAGGGTCCGGTCCAGAAAAAGTTGGCCTAAGCCTAAGCCTTAGCCTAGAGCCTTGGCCTATTTTAGAGTGGGAGCCCAAGTTCTTTCACCTTCGGACTCCCAACTCCAATTTTTTATAATTTTGTTACTTTTTCCTCTATGATTTGGCCCGAATAGGTTTCTATTTTTAATAAATACATTCCACGGTTAAGAAAAGACAAGTCGATTTCCTGGTTTTTAAAGTTCACCGATGAATACACCACGGTGCCTAGGATCGAGTAAATTTTCAATGTTTTGATATCTTCAGAAGAATCGATCATTAAGTTATTCTGAAATGGGTTTGGAAAAACTTTCACACGAGCGTTAAATAAGGGATCGCTTACTGAGGTAAAGAGATCGCCAAGTACCCAAAGGTCATCGGTCACATTCGTTTCAGTACCTCCAGTTTGCCCAGTGCCATAATAAACTTCTCCACCCAGAGCAAAAGAAATCGCATTTCTTCGGGGGGTACCCGGGAAACTTGTCAGGGGTTTCCATTCGTTGGTACTTGCCGTGTATTCCCAAACCTTGTCCGTATACACATGGTCTTGAAATTCACCCCCAAGGATATAGGCCTTGTTACCTAAAGTAACCACGGATACAAAGGACATCGAAGTAGAAGGGAAGCCCGTTAATAGTGTCCAAGAATCATTGGAAGGGTCATATTCGTGAAAATCCCAATGGAAAAAACCAGAACTCTCTCCGTAGCCCATGTAGCCTTTGCCTGCTTCTCCAAAAGCAATGGTTCCAGCTCTGACACCGCCAAGGTAATCACTCTTTTGGGTCCAGGTGTCTAAGGCAGGATCGTATTCCCAAAAATCTTTAAGATAGATCACATTACCGCCTACAAATTTAACACCTCCACCTATATAACCTTTCGAATTAATGGTCATAGCCGATGCATAAACCCTTCCCTCACCTGGGAAATTTGCGATGGTACTCCAAACCTTTGTATTCATATTGTAAGCCCAAAATTGGGTGCTTAAATTCCCGAATTGATTCGAACCAGTTCCGACATAAGCAATACTATCTACAACAAATGAAATATGGGCGTATTTAGAGCCTCCCGGGAAATTAGGCTTTTGGGTCCAAGAATCGTCAACCGCATTGTATTGCCAGAAATCATTAATAACGGTATTCCCATATAAACCTCCTAATACAAAAGCAGAGCCTTGGCTGTTTGAGAACGATATAGATGCCATTCTAACTTTACTCCCTCCCCCTGGGATGCTTTGTTTGGGCGACCACACCTGGGCGATGGAGGAAAAGAATATTAAATTTAAAAAAGTGCAAAAAAGTAATTTTTTCATGTGTGTGATTTTAGTATGTGATTTTTTGTAGCTGCTTACTTTCCGTATTCCATTCAATGGTCTAATAAAAGAAACTCTTTTTGGACATCATTTTATCAAAATGAGAAAGCTGTGATAAGAATCTTTTTTTAGATTACGTAATAATTTAGGCGTCCGTTGGTATCGAAGTAGAAAAAAGACTGCTGTACTCAAAGTTTGTTCTTTACTCTCCAGTTTCAACCGCTATTACGCAATAAGCCAAGGCTTTAATTATCCGTTGAATAATAATTGTCTAGTCCAGAACAGTTTTGCCTTAGCCCATGCCTTGGCGCATTTTAGAGTAGGAGTCCAAATTCTTTTATCCATCCTCTTTCGTCTTTCCTCCATCGTCCATCTTCTCCTTAATTTTATATTTTCACCAAAATAAAATTTTGGTTAGATTCGTGCACTTCTGATGAGCGGCTTGTTCTGCCTACACGGAGCGGAGTTGAAGTATCTCAGATGAAATAGAATAGTAAGAAAAGAGAATGAAAACAATGACATTAAAAACTGCCGTAATCGCAATTATCTTCCTCGTAAGCCATTATTTAGTAAGCGCACAATGTTCGGATCCTTCCACTATTTACTCCTTCGTGTATAACGGAAAAACCTATGAAGTCGTTAAGGAAAATAAAACGTGGGTGGACGCAGCTTTATGCGCAGTAGAAAGAGGTGGGATTTTAATTGAAATAAATGATGTTTCCGAACAAAATGCAATTTATACGGAACTAACTACACTTGCGAATATTACGGTAAGTAATACCGTTGCACCAGATGGAGGGGGAGGTTCGTATGTTTGGATAGGTGGAAACGATTTATCTATGGAAGGTAATTGGGTTTGGAATGGTAATAATGATAGCAATAGCACACCGTTTTGGATGGGGACCGCATCGGGAAATCCTGTGGGTGGACTGTATAATAATTGGGGAAATGAACCCGATGATTTTGGTGGACAAGATGCGCTGGGTCTATCTCTGAATGGTTGGCCTTTAGGATCAGCTGGTCAATGGAATGATGTAAACCATAATAATACGCTGTATTATGTTATTGAGTACGCATCTGTACTTTCAATGGACCAAATTGATTTCCAAACTCAAATTAAACTATTTCCAAATCCAGTAGTCGATTTTTTAAACTTGGAAACCAACGGGATCAATGTACGTGATATTGTTATTCTTAATTCATTCGGACAAATAGTAAAAAGGATGACTTTAGAAGAGGGGCTGACTTCGGTGAAAATTGATTTATCCCATCTAAATAGGGGCATCTATTTTATTAAAATGAACACGAAAAATGGCACGTCAATCCTTAAAAAAATCATTAAGTAACGTGACACAAAGTTCCCGAGAAATGGCTTCCTATCCAATAGTGTGTTCTTTTTTACCCGCAGCAACTAATATTTTAGTGGCTTTAGGTTTGGAACATTTAGTCCATGCGGTAACCTTTGAATGCCCCATGGACCGTCCTCGGATTATTCATTCATCCTTGCATGAAAAAGACTTATCCGCAGATGAAATTAATACGTTGATTGCACAACACAAACAGGAAAGTACTACCGTCAATACGATTGATGAGGAATTACTTTTGAAAATAAAACCCGACATCATTTTTACGCAAGCCATTTGTAATGTGTGTCAGATAGGGGAGGATGATGTGAATAAAGCCTTGAAGAAATATCCATTACAAACCCAGGTGTATTCCTTAAATCCAAAATCGTTGGAGGATGTTTTTGAAACCATCCATACGGTTGCAAAGGCGTGTGGGTATCCTGAAAAGGGTGATATGCTTATTTCTTCCTTGAAAGAAATTAATAGGGGGATAGAAGAGAAATTAAGCCAGCATCATAGAGCATTAAAAAAATGTTCGTTCTTTGAGTGGATGGAGCCCACCTTTAATTGTGGGCACTGGATTCCAGATCAGCTCAAAATAGCTGGAGGCTATGATGAATTGGCCAATCCGAATGGATATTCTTATCCGGTAGCGATCAAAGAAAAGAAAAATTACAATCCGGAGATTATTATTTTCTCTGCCTGTGGAATGAGTTTACACCAAAGTTTAGAGGAAGTAGAAAAGGTATTGTCCGACCCTTTTTGGAAGAGTTTATCTGCGTATCAGAATGGCAAAATATGGATAGTGGATGGCAACCTATTTACGCAACCAGGGCCTGAGCTAGTAAACGGAGTACTTCTGTTGGCCGCTCTATTTAATCCCGATCTATTTGAGTTCTCTCCGGAATTGGATGGGAAATATGTTCAATTTCGTGAGCCAGCTAAATAGGTACATCCCACATTTAGACGAAGTAGAGTACATTACTTCTACGGGAACAGGTAATAATTTTTATCCCCATTGAATTAACCTTTTGTCGAATTTACAAAATAAGATGGCGTAATGCCTGTAAACTTTTTAAATGCACTGTTAAATGCGGACTTAGATTTAAACCCAACCGAGTTAGCTATTGCCTCAATAGTGAAATTTTGACTCTCTTGTTCCAATAAAATTCTACTCGCCTCTTTCACCCTATATTCATTTACAAATGTGCTAAAATTCTTTCTGAAATTTTCATTTATAGCTTGCGA
>MAAC01011015.1_pt1 | contig 10463 bp, 11 predicted proteins | sample 1115981 | NCBI WGS metagenome assembly MAAC01 (sample SAMN04961126, study PRJNA320927) | seawater metagenome | isolation source: sample BD02T64 sea water enriched with oil for 64 days | place: USA:Gulf of Mexico | collected 2013-07-27 | reverse complement strand
CCAATCTATTACATCAGTTGACATCTAGAGCTATGGCGCTAAACTGTACGCTTATCGGAATTCTATTCCGTAAGTCGAATTTTGGAGATTGCATTGGAAAAAACAGTAGCTCGATCAGATGGTCCGATGGTTCTTCCTCGTGCGTTCGCGTTATTACGTTTATTGGCAAGCGTTCCGCAAGGGCTAAATCTATCTGATATTTCTGCGCGCTTAGATGTTCCTAAAAGCTCACTGTCTGCAACACTTAAGGCCATGACAGAGCAGGAGTTTTTGTTGCGGCATGGGTCATTATATCATTTGGGTTCAGCGTCGTTTTCTTTGGCATCCGTTATCCTTGCAGGCCGTTCCATTCGCCAAATCGCAAGGCCGTACCTTGAACAAACAATGGAGGAATGCGGTGAGACTGTTCTTCTGGCTGTTCTAGACACAGATATGAAGGCGGCCTCTTATGTGGATATTGTTGAATCTCCAAAATCCGTTCGCTTCTCAGTGTCCATCGGAACGCGCCGGCCGTTATACGCGAGTGCTTGCGGTCGTTTGCTTTTGGCTTATGAGACGGAGGCCCATCGAAGCCAATATCTGGAGACCGTGAATTTGGAAGCGGTAACAGATAAAACTGTCGTTGAACGAGGCGCTTTATCGGCTGTTTTGGCGGATATTTATAAGAACGGCGTCTCCATAACTCTTGGTGATTATTCTCCAGATTCTGCTGGATTTGCAGCACCAATTTTTAACTCTGACGGTGAGGTTGTTGCGGCTTTGGTTATCGCTGTTCCAATTTCTAGGGGTCTTAGAGAGAAAGATCGTTTTCGGGAGGTTGCTATTCAATCAGCCCATAAAATATCTAAAGTCCTAGGCCACAAATAAGAAGAATAACGAGTTGAAAGTGTATGTCCCCACTTATTCGTAAATGAGGCCGTCAAAATGAGAATTCAAGCGACAAAAACATTGACTGAATTCATGTAAATTGTTTTAATAACCGAACAAAGTGCGAATAAACGTACAAAAAAATGCGACATCTTTTCGATGTATCCTGAAAATCAAATAATAAAGACAGGAATTAGATATGATTAATCCAATGAGCCTTGAGGGGCAAAATGTAATTGTGACGGGTGCCGCCCAAGGTATCGGTGAAGCGGTATCCAAGCTTATCGTTAATCTTGGTGGTCGTGCCATTATGGTTGACTTGAAGGAAGACAAACTGGGTACGCTTGTTGATGAATTGGGGTCTGAAAACGCAGAGTACCATGTTGGTTCGGTTGCTGATCCAGGGTTTGTACAAAAAATGGTCGACACAGCAGTTGCAAAAAATGGATCAATTAATGGTCTTGTGAATAATGCTGGTATTGTCCGTGCGGCGATGCTGAACAAAATGCCTATCGATACATGGCAGCAAGTTATTGATGTTAATTTGTCTGGTGTATTCTACTGTTTGCAAGCCGTTGGTCGCCATATGTATGAGCGCGCAAAATCTGGGGATACAAGCCCATCTTCAATTGTTAATATTTCATCAGACGCAGGCCGCCGCGGAACAATTGGTCAGATTAACTACGGTGCAGCAAAGTCAGGCGTTATGGGACTTACAATGAGTGCCGCTCGCGAATATGGATCAAAGCAGATTCGCGTGAACTCGGTTTGTTTTGGTGTCGTTGAAACTGAAATGACCGAAACAATTCGGTCTGAAAAGTTCCGTGATGGTGTTATGGCGCAGGTTCCAATGGGCCGTTTTTCAACTCCAAAAGAAGTGTCTGAGCCAGTTGTTTTCTTGCTGTCTCCTGCATCAAGCTACATCACAGGTCAGCATCTATCTGTTAATGGCGGTTATACAATCGGCGTTTAGTTTGTGCTCTCAACGAGCGCAATTAGTGAGCTAATCGGATAATAAGAATAGAGATTTCGCGTGGGGACGTGGACCTCAATAATAATAATGATCCGATTAGCTCTTTATATTTTCGGCCACTTGCGGTTGCAAGAGGCCTGTTTTACATTGGGAGTGTTGATGCTATGAGCATTGATTTCACGCCAGAACAGCAAATGATCAAAGATAATGTTGCTCGTATCTGCGCAAAATTTCCGGACAGTTATTGGCTTGATCGGGACACAGACGGCGTTTTTCCAGAAGATTTTTGCCAAGCCATCGTTGAGGGCGGATTTATGGGCATTGCCATGCCTGAAGAGTACGGCGGAAGTGGTCTTGGTCTTAAAGAAGCTGCGATTATGGTTCAGACAATCACTGAATCAGGAGCGGCTAATGCAGGTTTCGCTGCTATTGCCATTAACATATTTGGTTTAAATCCGGTTGTAGTGTTTGGCACAGAAGAGCAGAAAAGTAAGTGGTTGCCACGCATCATTAACCGGGAGGACGTTGCCTGTTTTGCTGTGACTGAACCTAATACTGGCCTTGATACAACCCGCCTGACAACCCGTGCGGTTGATAAAGGGGATCATTATCTGGTAAATGGCGAAAAAATATGGACGTCAACGGCTCAACAGGCCAACAAAGTTCTTCTGATTGCTCGCACCAAACCTGAAAGTGAGACGGAAAAACCTATTGATGGTCTCTCGCTGTTTTATACAGATATCAACCGTGACAATATTGAAATTCGCCCCATCGAAAAAATGGGCCGTAAATGTGTTGATTCCAATATGTTCTTTATCAATGATCTGAAGGTTCCAAAAGAGGATCTTATCGGTGAAGAGGGTAAGGGGTTCCGGTATCTTTTGCATGGTCTAAATGCAGAACGTATATTAATAGCGGCTTCTCTTGTGGGTATTGGCAGATGCGCAATAGACAGGGCAGCGCAATATGCTCGCGATCGCGTTGTTTTTGGTCGCCCAATTGGTAAAAACCAATCCATCCAACATCCGCTCGCGGCCTCTTGGGCACAGCTTGAGGCGGCTAATCTGATGGCATTTCGGGCGGCGGAAATCTATGATTCTGGCCGTGAATGCGGCAAGGAAGCCAACGCTGCTAAATACTTGTCCGGGGAAGCAACATTTGAAGCGTGTACAAATGCAGTCATGACCCATGGCGGAATGGGGTATTCAAAAGAATTTCATGTTGAGCGGTATCTGCGGGAGTGTTTGATCCATCGTCTGGCGCCAATTAGCCCGCAAATGATTTTGAATTATATTTCGGAACGTGTTTTGGATTTACCAAAATCTTACTGAGTTGTCGGAAAAAATAAGAATAATAAGGGGGTCCCATGGGACGCAGCAGCAAGGCCTATATCGCAGGTGCTTTTGAGCATCCGACGCGGAAAGCCGTAGATAAGACAATTGCGCAGCTTCATGCCGAAGTTGCGCTGGGAGCCTTGCAAGATGCAGGGCTGACTAAAGACGATGTGGACGGCTACTTCTGTGATGGAGATGTGCCGGGCCTTGGCGGTTTGTCGATGGCCGAATATATGGGGCTTAACCTCAAATATATTGATTCAACTGAAACCGGTGGATCCTCTTATGTTTTGCATGTGGGGCACGCGGTGGACGCGATTGCCGCTGGTAAATGTAGCGTTGCTCTAATTACGCTGGCAGGTCGACCAAAAGCTGAAGGTGTTGTGTCATTGGCCGCGCGAGATGGGGATGGTGGCAAGCTCCCTGAACGCGGATTTGAAATTCCATATGCGCCCGTTATTACCAATATGTACGGGATGGCGGCCATGCGTCATATGTATGAATATGGTACGACAAGCGAACAACTAGCTTGGATCAAGGTAGCGGCCTCTCATCATGCACAACATAACGAACGGGCCGTGCTGCGCGATGTTGTAACGGTTGAAGATGTTGTGAACTCACCGATGATTTCAGATCCTCTTCACCGCCTTGATTGTTGCGTCATAAGTGATGGCGGCGGGGCGCTGATTATTGTTAGCCCTGAAGTCGCAAAAACACTTGGTGATCGCTGTGTTAAAGTTTTGGGATCAGGCACATCCATCGGCCATCTAAATGGCGGAAAGTTTGATCTGACCTACACTGGGGCCGCTGTTTCAGGCCCGATTGCGTTTGAAGAAGCTGGCCTGAAGCCTGCCGATATTGATTACGCATCCATTTATGACAGTTTTACAATCACTGTGTTGGAAACTATCGAAGACCTTGGGTTTTGCGCCAAAGGTGATGGCGGGAAATTCGTCTCTGATGGGAACCTAATTTCGGGTGTTGGCAAGCTCCCGTTCAATACCGATGGCGGGGGACTTTGCAATAACCATCCGTCAAACCGGGGCGGTATGACAAAAGTTGTGGAAGCAGTTCGTCAGCTCCGCGGCGAAGCCCATCCAGCTGTCCAAGTTCCAGATTGTACCCTAGCATTAGCCCACGGTACCGGCGGCCAAATTTCCGCCCGTCACGGCAGCGCAACCGTTATTTTGGGAAGGAATGACGCATGAGTAACCCAGAACGCACTTATGTAGACCCCAGCATTAATATGGAAACAGAAGCCTATTGGGAGGGAACAGCCCAAGGAAAACTCCTTCTCAAAAGATGTTGTTCTTGCGGGGAAACTCATTTCTACCCACGGGCAATTTGTCCTCATTGTCTCAGCAGTGATACCGAATGGTTTGAGGCTAGCGGCAAAGGCAAAATTTATTCATACTCCATCATGCGCCGAGCAAAAATCCCATATGTCATGGCGTATGTTACCCTTGATGAGGGGATTACGATGATGACGAATATTGTCGAAAGTGATTTCGATGATGTTGCTGTGGATAAAGCGGTTGAGGTGACTTTCAGAAAAACTGAAAGCGACCACTCCCTCCCTGTTTTTCGGCTAAGTTAGGAGGCGCAAATGATTAAACCGCTTGAAGGCGTAAAGGTCATCGATCTTTCCAATATGCTTATGGCACCCTATACCACTCAAATTTTGGGTGATATGGGAGCTGAAGTGATAAAAATCGAAGCCCCAGCCGGCGATCCTGTGCGCGGTATCGGTCCGCAGCGTAATGCGGGAATGGGGGCGATCTATCTCAATGTAAATCGCAGTAAGCGTAGCATTGTTCTGGATTTGAAGAATCCTGCAGGATTGCAAGCTGCCTTTGATTTGATCAAGGATGCCGATATTCTGGTTTATAACCGCCGCCCACAAGTAATGGCGCGTCTTGGTCTTTCTTACGAAGAGGTTTTAAAGGTTAATCCAAGTATTATTTATGCCGGTCTGTTTGGTTATGGTCAGAACGGACCCTACGCCAAGAAACCTGCATTTGATGATCTTATACAGGGCGCTGTTGCCGTACCGTCGCTCGCGCATATGGCCGATGGTAGTGATCCAACCTATGCACCCACAGCCATCGTTGATCGCGGTGTTGGGCTTTGGGCTGTCGGGCAGATTATGGGGGCTCTTTTCCATCGAACAAAAACGGGCGTTGGCCAAAGTATTGACATGCCCATGTTCGAAATGATGGCGAGTTTCGTGCTGGCCGATCATATGGCTGGACACACGTTTGAGCCTGCTGAGGGGCCAATTGGCTACGCACGGATGCTGAACCCGGATCGGCGACCTTATCGCACAAAAGATAATTATGTTTGCGTTATGGTTTATACCGATAAGCATTGGCGGTCGTTCTTTAAGGCGTTGGGACGAGACGGGGAAATGGAAAGCGATCCTCGTTTCGCCAGCATGACAACACGGACGGAAAATATCGCTGAAATATATGCTGAACTTGCCGAGTTGCTTAAAACTCGAACAACGGCAGAATGGTTGCAACTGTTTGACGATGCCGATATTCCAGCCATGCCCCTGAATACTCCCGATGATTTGGTCAATGATCCACATTTGAAGGCTGTTGGTTTTTTCAATGAAGTTGACCATCCAACGGAGGGAAAACTTCGGGATATGGCGGTTCCGGCTTATTGGTCAGAAACTCAGCCAGGGCCAACGCGGCACGCCCCTTGTCTTGGGGAACATAGTACAGAGATTTTGAGCGAAATTGGGTATAGCGAAGAGCAAATTTCTAAGATGCTTGAAGCAGGCGTTACCACCCAGTTTGCCAGTTAAAATTAAAAAGGGAAAAGATAATGTCCGGTTTATATTATGAAGAATTTGAAGTTGGCAGTGAGTTTAAACACGCACTGACCCGTACAATTACAGAAATGGATAATGTCATGTTCTGTGCCATGACCCATAACCCACAGCCACTTCACCTAGATGAAGAGTTTTCAAAAAAAACCATGTATGGGCAGCGCATTGTGAACAGCCTGTTTACTCTGGGCTTAGTTATTGGCGTGACTGTTGCCGATACGACTTTAGGGACCACGCTTGGCAATCTTGGAATGGGTGATATTCGCTTTAAGCATCCGGTTTTCCACGGGGATACGGTTAATGTTATCACACGGATTAAAGACAAACGAGAAAGCAAATCTCGCCCGAACGAAGGCATCGTAACGTTTGAACATGTTGGCTACAACCAACGCGGTGAAGAAATCGCCTATGTGATACGGACTGGCCTGATGAAGAAGAAACCAGCATGATTATTCGCTCTTGGTTATTCGTCCCAGGTGACAGCGACCGCAAGATGGAAAAGGGCCGGGCGAATGTCGCCGATGCCCTAATCCTTGATCTTGAAGATAGTGTTGCCGACACCAGGCAGGAAATTGCGCGGGAAATGACCCGTGATTTCTTAATTGCAAATACAGATCGCAGTCGCCAGCAATTATGGGTTCGGATTAATCCGTTGGATAATCCGCTTTCTTTGCCAGACCTTGCTGCAATTATTCAAGGAGCACCGAACGGTATTGTTCTCCCAAAAGTGTTTTCAGCGGCCGATGTGAACAAGCTTGCCGACTATTTGGAAATCCTTGAAGTTCGCGAAGGCCTACCCGTTGGATCCACAAAGATCCATTGTGTTTCCACTGAAACAGCGGCGTCATTGCTCACATTCCACACATACCTTGATGGGATAACAGATCGCCTTGTTGCCATGACATGGGGCGGTGAAGACTTAGCCGCCTCACTGGGGGCCAGTGACAACCGTCATCCCCTCACCGGAGAGTATGATAGCCCGTTCCTTTATGCCAAAACCATGTGTCTTGCCACAGCCCGCGCGATTGAAGTGCAGCCTGTGGGCGTAGTTGTGGTTGATTTCCGCAATTTGGACGAGCTGGAAGCGGATTGCTTGCGGGATCGCCGCGCTGGATTTATTGGTAAAATAGCCATTCACCCGGGACAAACTGAAGTAATCAATAGAGCCTTTACGCCATCTGATGAAGATGTCGCTCATGCCCAAAAAATCATTGATGTTTTTGCTAAAAATCCGGGCCTTGGCACCATTGGCATAGACGGGAAAATGTACGATATGCCTCACTTAAAACAAGCAAACAATCTTTTGTCATTGTCCGAACAGATCAAATCTCTTGGCTGACAAATATAAGGAATAAGAACATGGCGGGTACGCTGGACGGAATAAGAGTTGTGGATTTATCAACGGTTATCCTCGGGCCTTGGGCTAGTCAAATGCTCGGGGATATGGGAGCCGACGTTATCAAAGTTGAAACCCATACTGGGGATACAACTCGCCATGCGGGGCCTCGGAAAAATCCGGGAATGGCCTCGTTCTTTCTGTCCAGCAATCGGAATAAACGAAGTGTTGTTCTCGACCTTACGCAAGAGGCAGGCCGGGAAGCGCTTCATAAAATTATTGCGACTGCGGATGTGTTTTTACATAACATGAGACCGCGAATTGCCGCAAAATTTGATATCGAATATGAAACGTTGGCCGCTAAAAATCCGGAGCTGGTTTACTGCGCGACTTATGGTTTTAGAAGTGATGGGCCAATGGCCGAAAACCCAGCTTATGACGATATTATTCAAGCGGCTTGCGGCATTGCAGACCTTCAGAAAATTACATCTGACCAACCCAGATATGTGCCAACGATTATGGCCGACAAAACGTCTTCTTATAATGTTTTATATGCGATTTTGGCCGCTTTGTTTCAGCGCGAACGTAGTGGCGGTGGGCAGGCAATTGAGGTGCCCATGTTCGAAAGCCTGGTGGACTTCACATTGGTTGAACATTTAGCGGGTGCTTGTTTCGAGCCTCCAATTGGGGAAATGGGATACGAGAGATTACTCAATGCAGAACGGAGACCATATGCGACAAAAGATAAGTATCTTGCCGTTTTGCCGTACACGGATAAAAACTGGCAAGATTTCTTCGATGTGGCCGATCGTCCGGATTTGAAATCGGATCCACGGTTTGCCGATATGGCAACCCGAACGGCTAATTCAGAAGAAATCTATCGGTTGCTTGGGGAAATAGTCGCAACACGAACGTCAGCCGAATGGCAGGAGACGCTATCGAAAGCAAACATCCCCGTGCAGATCGTCAACACCAAAGAAGATCTGCTAGAAGATGAACAGCTAAACGCTACCGGATTTTGGCATATGGCAGAGCACCCTACTGAGGGCACACTTCGAATGCCGGAGCCGCCTGTCCGATTTTCCAAAACGCCGTCTTCCATTCGCAAGCTACCGCCAAGACTAGGTGAGCATAGCCGTGAAATTTTGGTGGAAGCGGGATACATGGAAACCGATATCGAAAAACTTATTGCTGACGGCGTGACCAAAGAGGCCAGTTGATCAGGTTTTGAACGAGGAAGAACCCATGTCTTTATACGAATTCATTGATTTAGAAATTAGCGATAACATTGCAACTTTGTCGCTGAATAGGCCGGATGCCTTAAATTCGCTGACATTTGAATTAATGGCGGAGGCGCGGCATGCTCTTGATGAAATTCAAAACAATCGCTCCATCCGTGCCCTAATATTAACTGGTAATGGGCGAGGATTTTGTGCAGGGCAGGATCTTAAAAACCGAATTCCGCCTGGCGAAGATATGGTGGATATTTTGATGGAGAGATATTTTCCTGTCTTCAAAGCCATTCGAAATTGCCGCGTTCCGGTTATCGTTGCGGTAAACGGCGTAGCCGCCGGCGGAGGGGCATCGCTTGCCTTGAGCGGTGATATTATTCTGGCTGCAAAGTCGGCAAAGTTCATCCAAATTTTTAGCCGCATCGGATTGTCACCAGATCTTGGATCAACCTATCTTTTAAGCCGTGCCATTGGGCGTGCACGGGCTCTTGAAATGATGATGACCAATGAGCCTGTAATGGCCATGCAAGCCGCGGAAATGGGCATGATTAATCACTGCGTTGATGATGCTGATTTGATGGTGCGGGCACGGGAATTGGCATCGAAGCTGGCAGTTGGCGCGACATACGCTCTTGAGTTGACCCGAAAGATGGTTGATGACGGGGAAGATGAAATCTTTGAGAGATGTTTCCGACGGGAACTTGAAACCAATCGGATCTTGAGAGATACAAAAGATTCTAGAGAAGGCGTCGCAGCCTTTTTGGAAAAACGGACCGCAAATTTCCAAGGGCAATAAAGTGATCCTGCCGAGCGCATGCGTCCGGCAGGAAAACTAAGCTACCACATGGCAACTGGATTAATGATCATTTGAACAGTTCCGCGAATACGGGCTTGTCCAAGTACAAACATGAACTCTTTGACGCTTTCAGCAGCAAGCCGGCCAGTGTTCATTGTTTCCAGAATATAAATTCCGTTTTCTTTGAGCAATGTCACGTGACCATAGAAAAGCTTATCACCTTTCATAGGCGGTACCGCTTCAATACCCCATGTGTCAGCGCCAACGGCCATCACATCCAGATTGGCAAGATAAACTGCCGCGTCATTTGAAAGGCCAGGCTCGCCCGACACCCATGCTGTAGGCTCTGCTTTCAATTTGTTGTCGGTCCAACCGGTATGAAAGAGAACCACATCACCTTTACGGATCTCGACGCCCTGGGATTTACTGGCCGCTTTTACATCTTCGGCGGTAAAGGCTTGCCCTGCATTTAGAGTTTTAACACCAAAATGCTTCGCCATATCAATCATAACACCGCGTCCGATTAATGGCGGAATTTGATGAACCCCTAATTTAGTTAGTCCCGTTAGAGCTGCAAAATCTTTCTCGTCATTGCAGTTGTAATACATACCGTCTTCACCCAAATGGCCGAGACCGTCAATTTGGGGGCCGATACCAAACCAAAGCTGTGCGATGTCGTCATTATAGGATCCTGCATAACCAAATCCATGAAGCCTCTGACCACCTTGTTGGTTTGGCTGGACAACTTGCAGCATTAGGCCGCGCGGGGGAAAGGCGGGTGTGTTGGGATCAATGACGATACCCAATGGATGGCTTTGGCCCTTTTTGACCAATTTGGTTGCCATTAGGACTTGATCGGAAGTCACGTAATTGGCTGAACCGATTTGGTCGTCTACGCCCCATTTTGATGGTTTGCATTTGCCGTCAGCAAGAGCCTGTGTGGTCATGGCAACCGTGAGCGCGCCCGCAATAGCGGCGATCTTTAAGATTTTCATTATTTTCTCCCCTTAAGAGTTCTTGTTTATGGCCGATCGATTGTCGGCGTTTATTTGGCGTGGGAAATATACATTTATCCACATGTAGGTATGG
>MAAC01009557.1_pt1 | contig 10463 bp, 18 predicted proteins | sample 1115981 | NCBI WGS metagenome assembly MAAC01 (sample SAMN04961126, study PRJNA320927) | seawater metagenome | isolation source: sample BD02T64 sea water enriched with oil for 64 days | place: USA:Gulf of Mexico | collected 2013-07-27 | reverse complement strand
CTGAGCAAAGACGAAGGTGGTCGACACACGCCTTTCTTTAAAGGCTATCGTCCCCAGTTCTACTTCCGTACCACAGACGTAACGGGCGCTTGTGAGTTGCCCGAAGGCGTTGAAATGGTTATGCCTGGTGACAACGTACAAATGGTTGTTACCTTGATTGCCCCTATTGCCATGGAAGACGGTCTACGCTTCGCTATTCGCGAAGGTGGTCGTACTGTTGGCGCGGGTGTTGTGGCTAAGATTTTCGAATAAGTCTTTAGCGCTACCCCATAAAAAAGGCCGCCAATTGGGCGGCCTTTTTTATGGCTTGATTTTACTGATGTGAAGATCCGTTGATATATTCCGCGAAATGCAGGCAATAAAAACCCCGCTGCAAAACCAGCGGGGTTTTTATTGAAAAAGCGTAGTTATTTTGCCGCTTTTCTTTCCTTGGCTTCTGCAATGACGTCTTCAGAAACATTTTTCGGGCAAGGTAGATAGTGGGAGAATTCCATGGAGAACTGTCCGCGGCCTGATGTCATGGTGCGAAGTGAGCCGATATAGCCGAACATTTCTGCCAGTGGTACGTCGGCTTTAATGCGTACGCCGGTGACGCCCTTTTCCTGATCCTTGATCATGCCACGACGACGGTTGAGGTCGCCAATAACGTCGCCCACATGGTCGTCGGGTGTATAGACGTCTACTTTCATGATGGGCTCAATTAGTTGAGGGCCAGCCTTGGGCATGGATTGGCGGTAGGCGCCTTTAGCAGCGATTTCAAAGGCAACAGCCGATGAATCCACGGCGTGGAAGCCGCCGTCGTAGAGCTCGATTTCGACGTCTAGAACAGGGAACTCGGCCAGTGGGCCTTGATCCATCATGCCTTTGAAGCCTTTCTCAATAGCAGGGAAAAATTCCTTGGGTACGTTACCGCCGACAACAATGGAATTGAAAACAAAGCCAGTTCCTGGCTCGCCGGGCTTGATACGGTAGTCAATTTTACCAAACTGACCGGAACCACCCGATTGCTTCTTGTGGGTGTAGCTGTCTTCGATGGCCTGGGTGATAGTTTCGCGATAGGCAACCTGAGGCTGGCCTACTTCAAGCTCAACACCGTAAGTGCGCTTGAGGATGTCGACTTTAATATCGAGGTGCAGTTCGCCCATGCCCTTGAGGATGGTTTCGCCAGAATCCTGATCGGTTTCAACACGGAAGGAGGGGTCTTCAGCAATCATCTTGCCAATAGCGACGCCCATCTTTTCGGAGCCACCTTTGTCTTTCGGGCTAACCGCAATGGAGATTACGGGCTCGGGGAAGATCATTGGTTCAAGTGTTACAGGGTCTTTAGGGTCGCAAAGCGTGTGACCAGTTTGAACATTTTTCATACCGACGATGGCGATAATGTCGCCAGCCTGGGCGCGATCGATCTCGTTGCGATCATCGGCGTGCATTTCAACCATGCGGCCAATGCGCTCAGTCTTGCCGGTGTAGGAGTTGAGAATGGTGTCACCCTTGTTAAGAACGCCGGAATAGATGCGTACAAAGGTGAGTGCGCCAAAGCGATCTTCCATGATTTTGAAGGCAAGAGCTTTTAAGGTTTCTTCGGTGGAGACTGTAGCGACGTCACCGGTTTCTTCACCTTCGTCATTGGTTAAGGGTTGGGCCTTAACTTCGGTGGGGCTGGGCAGGTAGTCAACAACGGCGTCGAGAATTACTTGTACGCCTTTGTTCTTAAAGGCAGAGCCGCAATAGGTAGGGAAGAAGTCGAGAGCGATGGTGCCTTTGCGAATGCAGGCTTTAAGGTCTTCCATTGAGGGCTCTTCGCCTTCCATGTAGGCCATCATCACGTCGTCGTCTTGCTCAACGGCCATTTCGATCAGTTTTTCGCGATACTCTTCTACGAGCTCAACCATATCTTCGGGAACGTCGGTAGTCTCGAAGTTCTCAGGCAGGCCGCTGTCATCCCATATAAAGGCTTTGCGGGTAAGTAGATCGACTACGCCGACAAAGTCTTCTTCAGTACCGATAGGGAGAACCATAACCAGGGGGTTGGCGCCAAGAACCTTTTCGACCTGGCCGACAACGCGCAGGAAGTCGGCGCCCATGCGGTCGAGCTTGTTAACGAAGATGATGCGGGCAACTTCTGATTCGTTGGCGTAGCGCCAGTTGGTTTCAGACTGGGGTTCAACGCCGCCTGAGCCGCAGAAAACGCCAACGCCGCCATCAAGTACTTTAAGTGAGCGGTAGACTTCAACAGTGAAATCTACGTGGCCAGGTGTATCGATAATATTAAAGCGGTGATCTTTCCAGTAGCAAGTTGTGGCTGCTGACTGGATAGTAATGCCTCGTTCTTGTTCCTGCTCCATAAAGTCAGTGGTAGCAGCGCCATCGTGCACTTCACCCGTTTTATGAATTTTGCCCGTTAACTTCAAGATGCGTTCGGTAGTGGTAGTCTTGCCGGCATCGACGTGGGCGAAAATACCAATGTTTCTATAGAGGCTTAAGTCAGTCATTGTTTTGCTCGAGTTAATGGGACGAAAAATAGCGCGACATTGTAGCGAATATAAGACGGAGGTAGAACAGTTAATAAGTAAGATGTGCTGGATTAGGAGAAATAAAAGGACTAAATGAGAGGGGTTGAGATATTAAGGGTCGTCATATCCGGAAATATGACGACGCTGGGTGTGTGGTGAGCGCGCCTCTTTCTGTCGTTGTTGTGTGTGAATTGCTTTTAATATCGAATTATTTCCCTTTCGATTAGATTTTGTCTTGACACTCTTGTAGATCAGCTATAACATTCCGCCTCCGTTTTTCGAGCTACTAGCAACTATTTGCTGGGGCTAAATGACTAGATCTGGAGATCTGATTTCAATGCAGGGTCAATCGATTAGAATTTGTCTCAAGGCCTTCGATCACAAGCTGATCGATGCCTCCGCTGAGGAAATAGTGGCAACTGTACGCCGTACTGGTGCGCAGATCCGCGGGCCAATCCCGATGCCGACTCGCAAGGAAAGGTTCACGATTTTGACCTCGCCGCATGTGAATAAAGATGCGCGGGATCAGTATGAGATTCGTACACACAAGCGCTTGCTGGACATCGTTGAGCCAACAGAGAAGACTGTTGACGCCTTGATGAAGCTGGATCTCGCTGCCGGTGTAGATGTGCAAATAAGTTTAGGTTAATTGTTCGCCGGGCCTGGCCCGGAAGTGTAACGCTCTGAGAAGGGCGGCCATAGCGGGTAATAGCCCCGTACGCGAAGAGGTTAAAATGAAGATTGGAATAGTAGGTCGTAAGTGCGGCATGAGTCGTGTCTTTACAGATGAAGGTGCTTCTGTGCCGGTGACGGTGATTGAGGTTGAGCCTAATCGGGTTACTCAATTAAAGTCCGAAGAAGTTGACGGTTATACCTCTGTGCAGGTGACTACAGGTTCTCGTCGTGTGTCTCGAGTGACAAAAGCGCAAGCAGGGCACTACGCCAAAGCAGGTTCTGAAGCCGGGCGTGGTCTCTGGGAGTTTCGTCTAGAGGCCGAGCAGGAAGCCCCTGAGGTTGGTGGTCAGCTAACAGTTGAGCAATTCGAAGCTGGTCAGAGCGTTGATGTCTCAGGTGTTTCTAAAGGCAAAGGTTTTGCTGGCGTGATCAAGCGCTGGAATTTCCAGATGCAGGATGCGACCCACGGTAACTCGCTTGCTCACAGAGCGCCCGGTTCTATCGGTCAAAACCAAACGCCTGGTCGTGTCTTTAAAGGCAAGAAGATGGCTGGTCACATGGGCTCTCGCAATGTGACGACGCAGAATCTCGAAGTTGTTCGCGTCGACGCTGAGCGCAATATATTGTTGGTTAAAGGTGCTGTGCCTGGCGCGACCGGCGGAACAGTCATCGTTCGACCAGCTGTAAAGGTCTGAGGGGTTAGCTATGGAGTTGAATATTGCGACACCGGCAGGCGCAAATGGCACGATTAATGTGTCTGATGAAGCCTTCGGTAAAGAATTTAATGGTGATCTGGTGCATCAGGCAGTTGTTGCCTACATGGCCGGCGCTCGTCAGGGTACTCGTGCACAAAAAACCCGCTCCGATGTCTCGGGCGGCGGTAAGAAGCCTTGGCGTCAAAAAGGTACTGGCCGTGCGCGATCAGGTACTATAAGAAGCCCGATCTGGCGCTCAGGCGGTGTGACATTTGCCGCTCGTCCACAGGATCACTCGCAGAAATTGAATCGTAAGATGTATCGAGCCGCGATGCGCTCAATACTTTCTGAACTTGCACGTCAGGATCGCCTGATCGTTGTTGAGTCTTTCGATATCGAAGAGCCCAAAACAAAAGCATTGGTGGGTCGCCTTGGTGAATTTGGCCTGAGTGATGTGTTGATTGTTACTGAAGAAGTTAACGAAAACCTTTATCTTTCTGCTCGCAATCTGCACAAGGTTGAAGTGCGAGATGCCCTCGGTGTTGATCCGGTGACATTGATTCGTTGCGAAAAGGTAATGGTGACTGTGCCTGCGCTTAAAAAGATTGAGGAGATGCTGGGATGAACAAAGAACGCATCTTCAAAGTATTGTTGGCACCACACGTAACAGAAAAAGCCAGTATGGTAGCCGACGCAGGTAATCAGGTGGTTTTCAAGGTGGCGACCACTGCCACTAAGCGCGATGTCAAAGCCGCAGTAGAGGCTTTGTTCGAAGTGCAGGTTAAAGATGTTCGTGTAGTGAATGTCAAAGGCAAGACCAAGCGCAATAAGAATGGTCTTGGCAAGTGTTCTGACTGGAAAAAAGCCTACGTTAATCTGGCTGCCGGTCAAGATATCGATTTCATGGCGATTGGGTAAGGAGCGTTTACTATGCCAGTAGTTAAGAGAAAACCGACCTCCCCCGGGCGCCGACATGTTGTTAGTGTGGTGCACGCAGATTTGCATAAGGGTGCGCCCTACGCGCCTTTGCTTGAGAAGCAAAGCAAGAGTGGTGGTCGTAACAACGCAGGTCGAATCAGCGTTCGACACATCGGTGGTGGTCACAAGCAGCATTATCGCGTTATTGATTTTAAGCGCAATAAAGATGGTATCCCCGCGACAGTAGAGCGTCTTGAATACGATCCTAATCGCACCGCCAATATCGCGCTACTTTGCTATAAAGATGGTGAGCGCCGCTACATCATTGCTCCAAAAGGTCTAAAAGCGGGCGACGTGATTGAATCCGGTGCTGCTGCTGCCATTAAAGTTGGCAATACCTTGCCGCTGCGTAATATTCCAGTGGGTAGTGTTCTGCACTGCGCGGAAATGAAGCCAGGTAAAGGTGCTCAGCTTGCTCGCAGTGCTGGTACTTCATTGCAACTGGTAGCTCGTGAAGGTCGACATGCCACTCTGCGTTTGCGCAGCGGTGAAATGCGTAAGGTTTTATCCGACTGTCGTGCGACACTCGGTGAAGTTTCCAATAGTGAGCATAGTTTGCGCTCGCTGGGTAAGGCGGGTGCATCTCGCTGGCGTGGCGTTCGTCCCACCGTTCGTGGTGTGGTAATGAACCCCGTTGATCACCCACATGGTGGTGGTGAGGGTCGTACCTCAGGTGGTCGTCATCCTGTGAGTCCATGGGGTATGCCAACGAAAGGGTACAAAACCCGTAAAAACAAGCGAACTGACAGTATGATTGTTCGTCGTCGCGGTAAATAACGCGCTATTAATACGAGGATATAATTGTGGCACGTTCGCTTAAGAAAGGACCATTCATTGATTTTCACCTGATTAAAAAGGTGGAAGTTGCAGCAGAGACGAATGACCGTCGGCCCATTAAGACTTGGTCACGTCGCTCAATGATTCTGCCTCAGATGGTAGGTTTAACAATCGCTGTTCATAACGGGCGTCTTCATGTCCCTGTAATGGTCACCGAAGAAATGGTTGGGCACAAGCTGGGTGAGTTCGCGCCAACACGAACTTACCGCGGACACGTTGCTGACAAACAGGCGCGGCGCTAGTCGCTGGCTTGAAAGGGGTAATTATTGTGGAAGTAGCTGCAAAATTAAAAGGCGCTCAGTTATCAGCGCAAAAAGCTCGCCTGATCGCAGATCAGGTGCGTGGTAAGCCGGTAGAGCAGGCGCTCGATATCCTTTCTTTTAGTAATCGCAAAGGCGCGACTATTGTAAAGAAAGTACTTGAGTCGGCTATTGCTAACGCCGAGCACAACGAAGGTGCAGATGTTGATGAGTTGAAGGTTTCAACGATCTTCGTCGATGAGGGTGTGACAATGAAGCGTCTTATGCCCAGAGCAAAGGGGCGCGCTGATCGAATTCTGAAGCGTTCGTGTCATATCACCGTAAAAGTTGCTGGATAATTAGGCTTAGGAGCTGACATGGGTCAGAAAGTACATCCAATTGGTATAAGACTTGGTATTGTTAAAAAGCATACCTCAGTCTGGTACGCCGACAAGGCAGACTACGCAGTAAAGCTTAATAGCGATTTGCGTGTGCGCAGCATGATTCAAAAACGCTTGGCTCACGCCTCTGTTAGTCGTGTTGATATTGAGCGACCCTCGGCATCTGCCAGGATCACCATTCATACAGCTCGCCCCGGTATCGTTATCGGCAAGCGCGGCGAAGACGTTGACAAGCTGCGTGTCGCTGTCTCCGCCGAGATGGGTGTTCCGGTTCATATCAATATTGAAGAAATCCGCAAGCCGGATCTCGATGCAACACTGGTCGCGCAGAATGTGTGTCAGCAGCTAGAGCGTCGCGTTATGTTTCGTCGTGCTATGAAGCGCGCCGTGCAAAACGCCATTCGCCAGGGTGCGAAAGGTGTGAAGATTCAAATCGGTGGTCGTTTGGGCGGTGCTGAAATTGCTCGCTCTGAATGGTATCGCGAAGGCCGCGTACCGTTGCACACCTTCCGTGCTGATATTGATTACGCACATGCTGAAGCGGCAACAACCTACGGCATTATTGGTGTCAAGGTTTGGATATTTAAAGGCGAAGTGCTGGGTAGTGACGAAATAGAGCCTGCCCAGGCTAAAAAGAAGTAATTTTCGAATAAGGGTCGAGCGAGATGCTGCAACCAAAACGAACAAAATACCGCAAGATGCACAAAGGCCGAAATCGTGGTCTGGCGCAGCGCGGCAGTAAGATTAGCTTTGGCGAATACGGACTTAAGGCTGTGGGTCGAGGCCGACTGACAGCGCGCCAGATTGAGGCGGCACGGCGTGCCATGACACGTCACGTTAAGCGTGGCGGTAAAATTTGGATACGTGTTTTTCCCGATAAGCCAATTACTCAAAAGCCTCTCGAAGTGCGAATGGGTAAGGGTAAGGGTAACGTTGAATACTGGGTTGCATTAATTCAGCCTGGGCGCGTTTTATATGAGATGGAAGGTGTTACTGAAGAGGTCGCCCGTGAGGCTTTCGAGCTGGCAGCGGCGAAACTACCTATCCAGACAACCTTTGTTAAGCGGACGGTAATGTGATGAAAGCGAGCGAACTTCGTGAGAAGAACCCCGAAGAGCTGAATACAGCCCTCCTCGGCGAGCTGGAAGCTCAGTTCAAGCTGAGAATGAAGCGCTCGACTGGCCAGCTTAATGAAAGTCATGAAATGAAAATTGCACGACGTAATGTGGCGCGTATTAAGACCGTCCTTACCGAGAAAGCCAACGAAACAGCAGGTGGTCAGTAATGACAGCAAGCAATACGGCGCGGACCCTATCCGGCAGAGTCGTCAGTGACAAAATGGATAAAACCGTCACGGTTTTGATTGAGCGGCGGGTTAAGCACGCTCTCTACGGCAAATATATCAGCCGATCCACAAAGCTGAAGGCACATGATGAGGCTAATGAGTGCCGCGCTGGTGATCTCGTCACCATCGCAGAAACTCGCCCTCTATCTAAAACCAAGTCCTGGGCTTTGGTTAACATCGACGAGCGCGCTACCGAAGTTTAACTCGCTGCGTAGCACTGGTTTGGAGTAGAGAATGATACAGACACAAAGTTATCTCGAAGTGGCCGATAATAGCGGTGCGCGTAGAGTTATGTGCATCAAGGTGTTGGGCGGTTCGCATCGTCGTTACGCTTCAGTAGGTGACATTATCAAGGTCACTGTGAAAGAAGCCATCCCTCGGGGTAAGGTTAAAAAAGGTCAGGTCATGAACGCTGTTGTGGTTCGAACCCGTAAAGGTGTGCGTCGCTCTGACGGTAGTCTGATCAAGTTTGCTGATAACGCAGCTGTGCTTTTAAACGCGCAAAATGCACCGATTGGCACACGCATTTTTGGCCCAGTGACACGCGAACTGCGTAGCGAACGCTTTATGAAAATTATTTCATTGGCACCCGAAGTACTTTAGGTTAGCAGGCAAATATTATGGCGATGAAAAAAATCAGACGCGATGATGACGTAATCGTTATTGCCGGTCGTGATAAAGGTAAGCGAGGCAAAGTCCTCCAGGTATTGTCTGATGGCCGTTTGTTGGTTTCAGGAATACAGATTATCAAGAAGCACCAGAAGCCTAACCCTCAAATGGGTGTTCAAGGCGGTATTATTGAAAAAGAAGCGCCGATCGATGCGTCTAATCTGGCTGTTTTTAATCCAGAGAGCAGCAAGGCTGACAGGGTCGGTTTTAAAGTGTCGGATGACGGCAAAAAAATTCGAGTATTTAAATCCAACGGCCAGGCCGTGGACGCCAAGTAGGGTAATGCAGATGGCAAGGCTCAAAGAATTATACAAAACAGAAATCGCGGCCAAGCTCAAAGAAGAGCTGGGTCTGGACAATGTGATGGAAGTTCCACGCATCACCAAAATCACACTCAATATGGGTGTTGGTGAAGCACTGGCTGATAAAAAAGCCCTGGATCACGCGGTGCGGGATCTTGAAACCATCGCTGGCCAAAAGGTTGTTGTTAACCTGGCGCGCAAATCTATTGCTGGCTTTAAAGTACGTGAAGGCTGGCCAATCGGTTGTAAGGTGACTTTGCGCAGTGAGCGTATGTATGAATTCCTTGAGCGTTTGGTTGATATCGCCATTCCTCGGATTCGCGACTTCCGCGGTATTAGCCCCAAGTCCTTTGATGGTCGTGGCAACTTTGCCATGGGTGTTACAGAGCAGATCATCTTTCCCGAAATTGACTACGATAAAATCGACAAGTTGCGCGGGCTTGATATCACTATTACAACGACAGCTCGCAATAACGACGAAGGACGCGCCTTGTTAAGAGCGTTCAACTTTCCCCTTAAAGGTGATAAATAGCCATGGCTAAAACATCGATGGTAGAGCGTGAGAAAAAACGCACCAAGTTAGTTGCCAAATACGCTCAGAAGCGAGCCGCAATTAAAGCTGTTATCGCTAATGTAGAGTCGACGCCTGAAGAACGTTGGGAAGCACAATTACAGCTGCAAAAGATGCCGCGCGATTCCAGCGCTTCACGTCAGCGACGTCGTTGTCAGATCACTGGGCGCCCACACGGTGTCTACAGAAAGTTTGGTCTTTGCCGCAATAAGCTGCGTGAAGCAGCGATGCGTGGTGATGTGCCTGGTCTTGTTAAGGCTAGCTGGTAGAGCCGGGAAGAGGAATTACACATGAGTATGCAAGATCCTTTATCAGATATGCTGACCCGCATCCGGAACGCTCATTCGCGCTCCAAGGTCAGTGTCACTATGCCGTCTTCCAAGTTGAAGTTAGCGGTAGCTAATGTGCTTAAAGAAGAAGGTTACATCGACGGTTTCAGTGTTGCCGATGGCACCAAAGCTGAGCTCAGTATTGCGCTTAAATATTTTGAAGGCCGTCCGGTTATTGAAGAAATAGATCGTTTCAGCCGCCCCGGTTTGCGTCGCTATGCCGGTGCTACTGACCGACCGCGCAGCACGCAGTGCTGGCGTTGGCGGCGAAGTGCTTTGCACCGTCTTTTAACGGGAATTAACTAAGATGTCTAGAGTAGCAAAAAACCCAGTGGCGATACCCAAGGGCGTCGAGGTCAAGCTGAGTACTGGCGAAATCTCTGTAAAGGGTTCCGGCGGGCAATTAAATCTGGCTTACAACCATGCTGTCGCAGTTACTGAAGCTGATGATTTACTTGGCTTTAGTGCAAAAGACGGCAGCCGTACAGCGTTGAGCCAGGCTGGTACAGTTCGGGCTCTGGTCAATAACATGGTCATCGGTGTCTCTACAGGCTTTGAGAAAAAGCTGCAGTTGGTTGGCGTTGGTTACCGTGTGGCTGTCCAGGGTAATAAGCTAAATTTGACCCTCGGCTTTTCTCACCCGGTTGCTTACGAGCTGCCCAAAGGTGTTACCGCCGAGGCGACAAGCCAAACTGAGCTGGTTCTAAAGTCTGCTGACAAGCAGTTGCTGGGTCAGGTGGCATCAGAAATTCGTGCCTACCGTCCACCAGAGCCCTACAAGGGTAAAGGTGTAAGGTATGCGGACGAGCATGTTGTTCGTAAAGAAGCGAAGAAGAAATAGGTTCAAGTGATGAGTGATAAAAAGCAAACAAGATTACGCCGTGCGCGCCGTGGGCGAGCAAAAATCCG
>MAAC01008093.1_pt1 | contig 10465 bp, 8 predicted proteins | sample 1115981 | NCBI WGS metagenome assembly MAAC01 (sample SAMN04961126, study PRJNA320927) | seawater metagenome | isolation source: sample BD02T64 sea water enriched with oil for 64 days | place: USA:Gulf of Mexico | collected 2013-07-27 | reverse complement strand
TCGGGCTTGATGCCATGTTGCCAGAAGTAAAGGCTCAGGGAATGAGTCCATTGCTCTTCATCCGACTTGGGTGCCTCTTCTTCCTTAGTATGCTGTCACTACTGCCCATGGGGTATATTCTTTGGCTTCGAAGTAACCGCCCTGCGAGCTATGAGGTCAAAATCTGGGGATTGGTCGCAGTGGTAAGGAAATTGGTTCAGTCAAAACGCTAATTGCCAAGAGAAACTGATACAGCGCAGTACCAAATAGTGCTCGAATTCTGCGGTCTGCTCACGAAGTAATATGATCTAGTAACGCCCCCTCAATCCGGCGCGTCAGTGTCAACGTCATGGTGTATTTAGAAAATTGGCATCCGGTTCGAAATCTAATTCTCGACACAGCAATTCCACCGTCATCATCCTCTCAAGAAGAGGGGGATTTTCATATATTTCATGAGAGGAATCCTGCGCCATCGCGCGAAGGGATGCAGGCGCGTAGAGAGCAGCACTCAGCATTTTATTTGATTGTACAATGTTACGAACATGAGCAACCAGCGTAGCTAAGTCGCGACCATGGTTAGATTCAACAACCGGAGCCTTACCACCAAGGCGTCCCCCAAAAGCCGCATTGTCAACCGCGCTGAACAATTTGTGGAAGCGATTGCGAACTTGTTTGAACTCTGATGTGAGCGTCTTAATGCTGATAGGAGAGCCAAGCCCACCATACGACGTTTCAACTGCCGCCATTTGAGAATTCATTCTGTCAATAAGCTGACGTTGTAACCGGCTTGTCAGGCGTAGCTTCCAGTCCAAAGACATTGCCTTTTCAACGACCCCAGCACAGAGCAAAGGACATACACTTGGTAGTAGGTCGTGCAAGGATGTCAGATAGGCCGACGGTCGTACCGTTCTGCGCCACAAGAATGCAGTATCCAATTGTTCGGTCGAATGAGCATTTGGTATTTCGGCGAATATTCCTGCGATTCTGTGCCGCAGTCTATTTTCGAATGCCGAGTGCCAATCATGGGAAAAGATGCCGAACGGTGGAAGCTTCTTTGGCAGGTACCGATAACGCAAAGCCCTTTCAAGGTTTGCCGGTTTATTTGAGGGCAGCGCAAAGAACTCTTGGCTCCATGGGTAGTAACGCAACAGTTCCCCACCCGAACCGTTGAAATGAATATCAAAGTCTTCAGCTAGACGAGGCCGCGTCTCGAAATGACGCGCAATTTCGTTAGGTGGCAGTTCGCCATTGCTCGCATACAGTATAGTTTGACGCGATTGGTCATCGATCGTTGACCACTGGTTAGGTGCGACATCAAAATTAAGTAGCTCGAGACTACAAGCCTCCGACACTTTCTTGGCAATTTTCACATCGACGAACTCAGACGGACCATTAACCGTCAGCGCGAACTTTGAACTAAGAGTGGAGCAGGATGCCGCAATTACCCGACTGTCGTATCCGCCAGTTATGTCGCAGACCAGTCGCATTTCGTCACTCACCTCGATGTACCGTCGGCATCGATCAGTGATGACATCGCACAACGCGTCGACGGCTTCGCCCCGCTTTCGAATTTTCGGATTTCGTCCAATTGGGTGCCATACTCGGGTTATGTCAATCTGCCCGCCTTGGTAACTTAGCATTTCGCCGAACTGCAAACGATGTAGGCCGTTGAATACAGTATCCGGGCTGTAACAACTTCCCATGGCTAGGAAATCCTGAACACCGGTCGGGTTCAATCCCATCCCTAGGCCACGTGCCAAGCAAAGCGCATTGGAAGCAGCGTACAAGCCTTCAGGCTGCTGAGCATAATACACGTTCAGTTGTGATGCCTGATCGTGAAACACCATTGCGCGGCGGCTATTTCCATCCCAAGCAGCGCAAGCAAAAGTACCTTCGTAGCGCAACAGTTCTTGGGCATCGTTTTGTTCAACCGCAGCCGAGAATTCTTGCCAATCTACTCTAGGTCGCGGGTTCCGGGTGTCAAAAATAACTCCCTTAGTAACAACCAATACTCTCCGTTCAGCGTCAATTGAGACATGAGGTTTTTTACCATGGCTGGAAGACGTCAACAGGTGGGCGCCGGCAACTTCTTGATATTCTATGCTCAAATCGTTCGACGCTTTCGCGGTGGCTTTTTCTATCTCATGAAATGCTTCGGGCCGAGCAGTATCGCGGGCCGACGGAAAGAACACAAAAAAGTCTGCCATTGGATGAAATTCCGATCTGGTAGCTTGGTAAAGACAAAGTAGGACGGATTGAGAGTGAATATGAACACCAAATTTAAATACCGGCAAACTGCTGAGGCAAGTGGGGTAAAATAGCTTCCCTTCGAGTGCGTCTTAAGGCCGTGACCTTTCCTTCTGTGTGCCACTAAACATGTCCAATAAATCGAACAGGGTGATGTTCGGTTGGAGAGTAACGTTCCATGATAGGACAACCAACATTTTCTCGACAGGTTTTCTGCCAGTTGGATCTATGATCAAACTGGGAATGCGGCACGTCACAGTATCCGTCCTTGACCCTTTGGACCTTTAAATTGCAAAATCGATTTTTAGAAGAACAAGTGGGGCCCAATTTTGATTTCACACGATCTGAAAGTCATTTTTATCCACATACCCAAATGTGCTGGCACCAGCGTTGAAACCGCGTTCGGACACTACAACGGTTTTTCTGGTCGGGGCGGGCAAGACCACAGACCAATCCGAAGAATTGAAAAACCTGTCCTTTCACATAACATATTTCGTAGCCGCGAGAATTTCATAGAATTTGCAAGCCGTGGACGTACATCTCTGGTTTGGCGTGCACGGAACATGGGTCTGCTTCCCCCAGAGGCCAACAAAAAAAATCAATTCGTCGTGACGAGCAAGCAATACAACGAATATGTGAAGTTGGCGCTGGTACGAAATCCATGGGCGCGGGCTTTCTCTTGGTACAAGAACATTATGCGTGACAAACAGCATCAAGCCCGTTTGAAAATACCAAATGATATTAGTTTTCCAGAATTTGTCAGACGCCATAATGGGCATGGTGCTTTAAGACCGCAAACTTACTGGTTGAAAGATTCATCCGGGCAGTTGCCGTTCGATTTCATTGGAAAAATGGAGACCTTGGAGACTGACTTTGAGACCATGTGCGATCTGGTAGGTTTGGATCACACCATTTTACCACACAAAATTGTCGGGGATGGGACTAGCTATATAGATGCATATGACCAAGAATCCAGGCGCGAGATTGAAATGCTGTGTGCCGAAGAAATCGATCTATTTAAATATCGTTTTGGGCATCCATAACCCAGCTATTCTTGGGGTTCGAACGAGCTGCAACCTGAATTTCGGACACTGATGTAAGATGCGATTTGTTGTCTACTGGTCTGCAATACGAAGGAGAACAGAGATACCTAAACCGGAGACCCTAAGGCTTTGATTTACCCAGAAAACAGATTTGTTCGCTTGGATCAACATAGGGTTTTGTGGTGCCCCTCGGGCAATTTTCGCTCAGGTCACGCCGAATCCTTTCAGATAGATCCAGAACGTTAAATCCTGCTGTTGGGATGTTTTCGCAGAGTTCCATTGCCATACCCAAATGGACGACACCGCGATACATACCCCAGATTTCTTGAAGTGTGGTGGTATCTCTTGCGCCGTATATTTTCTTCTCTATCGCATAGTCTCGTGTCTGTTGGATGATCCCGAGATCCGTTTGCACTCCCTCGAACTTTTCTTCCAAAATGGACAGTCTGACCCTCATTCCAATATGTTCTGCAATGCTTAGCTGTCGGTCATTCTTTTCATCAAAACGCTTTACCAATTGCGAGATTTCATAGACAGCTTTGTGTCGCGTTGCGCCTGTCTTCGCCACCCACGCCAATAAATCGGCATTGTTTTGGGCTGAAAACCAATCGGCGTCCCGGTCTTTCAAAAGAAGATCAAGCTGTTCAGCCACCACGTCGTGCTTTACGTTTTTGATCGCTTGCATGCGTTGCGCATTATCCGCCTCGCTCACAGCAACTCGAATAAGCTCAATATATTGAAGTTGAGAGCCGTTGAGAAATACCGTTTCCATTAGCCGGCCACCGGATTGCATGCGGATACGACGAATTTAGACCATTTGTTCATCAGCGCGCGCCGTTTCTCTAGCAGATCTGAACGTGCGTAAGCTCTCTCGACGTCCGACCCCACTGAATGAGCCAAACTTTTCTCAGCGACTTCTCGCGGCGCGTTCGCCACCTCAGAAGCCCAGTCCCGAAATGTCGATCGAAAGCCGTGAACCGTAACACCCTCAATATTCATCCGACGCAACAACATTAGCATCGACATATTTGATAGTGGCTTGTGCCGTTTTTGTCCTTCAAACACGTAACCGGACCTCATCTCTTTCAAAGGTTCAATAATTGCAAGCATTTCATCTGTCAGTGGAACGCGGTGCACCTCGCCAGTCTTCATACGTTCAGATGGGCACGTCCACAGGCGTTCTTTGAAGTCAACTTCTTCCCAGCGTAGACCAAGGGCTTCGCCAGTTCGCGATCCAGTTAGGCAGGTAAACATCAGCGCTTTTGCAGCCATTGCTTTTCGTGAGCTCAGATCCTCATAGAAAGCAGGAATTTCCTGCCAGCCCATCGCCTTGTGGTGCTTCACCTTTGCTTTGACCTTTGGCAGCGCACCTGCGTCTTTGATCGAGGTTACAGGGTTTTCGCCGGACCGAAAGCCTTTTGAACGAGCAACGTCCAAAACTGTCTTGATCCGTTGCGCGAGACGTTTGGCCGTTTCATGTTTTTCTGTCCAGATAGGAGAGAGGCACATCATCACCTCCGGCTGATCAATGCTGTCAATAGGCATCCCGCCAATCTTGGGGAAGGCATAGTCACGCAGGGTGTTGATCCACTGTTGACCGTGCTTGGCATTTTTCCATGTGGGCATCCGGTCAATATGCACCTGCCGTGCCACTTCTTCGAAAGAGGGCACTTTTTGCTGAACGTTGAAACGCGGGTTCAGACCCTGCTTGGCCATGCGGCGATATTCCAGCGCCCGGTCCCGCGCTTGGTAGAGCGTAACAATATTCGCGCCGCCCAAACCAAAGTCAGTGCGAAGCGGAGCGCCCTTCTTGTTCTTCTGGCCTTTGACCACGACACGGACAATCCAGCGACGCGCGCCCGACGGGTCAACAACTAGATAAAGACCGTTGCCATCGCCGTGGCGCCCAGCGCTTAGGTTTTCGACGAGCTTCTTGGTCAGCTTTCCAGATAATGCCATTCTGAAACACACCACATTCCGTATTACTCAAGGACCGAATATAGGCAAAACCGAATGAAACACAAAGAAATCGAAGACGTCAGTTAAGCTCAGCTATATAAATAGAAAAGTTCACTAAACGACCATAGTTGCACCGATCCCATTTCAATGCAGGGCGCGGAGTGAATGAATTCCGACGCCGACTTTCCATGCGAAAGGTCACAAGGTCATTTCAGTTCCAGGTATTTCAGAAACGAGCGGACCGTCGGCGTTCCTGCTCGTGCATTTGGGAAGACGCAAATGTAGTCTTTTTTCATCGGCAAGCTCACCTCGGAGGGTGAAATCAATGAACCTGAATCGATATCAGCCTTTACGAGAAGTGAAGGTACAAGAGCGATACCAGCCTCTTGTTTTGCAGCCGAAATCGCCAGAGACATGTCACTGAGAACTAGCCCCGGATTAGAGAGAGCAGCTCCCCCCGTTCCCGCTTTGCTACGCCAGTCTGACCAAACCGGTTCGCTGGCGTAGCTTGGACCCCATTTACTGTGAATAAGCTTGGTATCGGGAATGTTCGTCAGCGCCCCTTCAGGATCGGCGTATTGCGCCCAAAATGACGGCGCACAGACCGGGATAGCAACGTCAGAAAATAGCGGGATTTGGCGGTACTCAGGGTAGAACGCAGCGCCAAAGGTCAACCGAATGTCAATCGCTTCGCGTTCAAAATCAATAGGGTCTTCCTGAACACGAATATCCAGAGATATGCCGGTTTCCTCTCTGAAACCCAACGCTTTTGGAAGAAACCAACGCTCGGACAAGGCCGGGAGCACACTGACAACCAATTGGCGGGTGCGTTTGTTGCTGCGCACAATCTGTGCGGCATCGGAAAGCTCTCCGAAAGCCCGCGCAAGTTTTGGGTACATCTCTTCTCCGGCGTCGGTTAGGGAAATTCGGTTCCCTTTGCGCACGAAAAGCCTTTTCCCCAAGTGATCTTCAAGGCTTTTGACCTGCAAGCTAACTGCCGCAGAGCTGACGCCAAGTTCATTGCCCGCGAGCACGAAACTTCCGCATCTTGCAGCAACTTCAAATGCTCGCAGTCCGTTCAAAGAAGGTAGGTTATGCATCTACACCCTAATTTTTCTTATGATACCCAATAATTGATCTAGTTGTGATCGTCTAGCCCGTGAGTTCAATGTGGACAACGGAGGACGTGATATGAACCGGTTTCTTGATCTTGAAAAATACCCGCTGGACCGCCCGGACAGCGCTGCATATGCCGAGCTGGTTGAAACGTGTCAGGCGGACTTAGCCAGTGATGGAATGTTCAACCTGCCGGGATTTTTTAAACCTGGTGTAGCGCAGGCTGCTGCGGACGCGGCCAAACCGGCGATGGACAGTATTTCATACCGGCATGCCCGACGCCATAATGTCTATTTCAAAGATACAATGCCCGGCATCAGCGATGACCACCCGGCAATGGTAAAGGTTGAAACCGTGAACCACACCCTGTGTGCCGACCAATTGACCGGCAACCCAGTGATTGATGTCTATGAATGGGCGCCATTTGCTGCGTTTCTGGCGGCAACTATGGGTAAAGAGAACCTATACCAGATGGACGACAAAATGGCTTGTGTGAATGTGCAGGCTACCCGTGATGGCGAGGGATTGAACTGGCATTTTGATCGGTCCGAGTTCACCACGACCATCCTGCTTCAAGCTCCGCAAACCGGTGGGCAGCTTGAGTACCGAAAAGACCTGCGTTCAGCAGAGGATCAGAACTATAGCGGTGTTGCGGCAGTGCTGGCTGGAGAAGACCCGGAAACCAAACAGATCATGCCTGAACCGGGGGGGCTGAATGTTTTCCGCGGCGTAAATACACCACATCGCGTGGTTCCAGTTGAAGGTCCAGTTGATCGGGTGATTGCGATCTTTTCCTATTACGAACGGCCTGGCGTGGCTTTTTCAGCAAAGGAGCTGCAGGGTTTTTATGGCCGTACAGTGAGCTGATACAAATGTACTCTGACCAGGCTCCCCTGGAAACATCCCTCCAAAAACCGGTGCAAGGCTGCGACTCTCAGGTGGCGGTAAACCCTTGCCTATGGACGTCAAAATGAACCAAACCCAGAATGCCTTTAAAGACGACCGTAAGCTGACCTATCTGAACAGCGAAGGTGCGGATAAACCATTGATAAGCCCGGTTAGCGCCACTGTGCTGGACGATGCCCGCTCCTATCGTCTGGGCCGGTTCCGTAAGTTGATTGCCCAGCATGATGTCGCCGGATTGATCCTCTATGATCCGATCAACATCCGCTATGCTTTTGACAGCTCGAACATGCAGGTCTGGACCAGTCACAATCCGGTTCGCTATGCGATGATCCTGGCGGATGGTCCGGCGATCCTGTGGGAATTCAAAGGCTGCGAGCATCTCAATAATGGTTTGCCGGGGATTGACGAACTCCGCACTTCTATTTCTTGGATGTTCATGGCCAAGGGGGACAAGGCCCAGGGTGGGGTCGAGAAATGGGCAGATGAAATCGCCGATCTGCTGCGCCAATATGGCGGCGGAAACACACGATTTGCGGCCGACAAATTGGACGGTCCCGGCCTGCATGCGCTGGAAAACCGAGGCCTTACCTATGTCGAAGGTGCTGAGCTGACTGAACGTGCCCGCTCAATCAAGTCAGCCTCGGAAATTGAGCTAATGCGGTGGACCGTGCGAGTTTGCGAAGCTGGCATGGCTCGGATTTACGAAAACTCGGTTGCGGGGGCTACCGAGCGTGAACTCTGGGCACATCTGCACTTTGAAAATGCTCGTTCAGGGGGCGACTGGCTGGAGACCAAATTGCTGACCTGTGGTCCTAATACCAATCCATGGTACGGGGAATGCTCGGATCGTGTTTGTCAATCCGGAGAGATGATTTCCTTTGATACCGACATGATCGGTCCTTACGGCTACTGTGCCGACCTGTCGCGCAGTTGGACCTGTGGCTATACACCGATGAGCAGTACGCAAAAGCGGATTTATGCGACCGCGTTAGAGCAGATCAATCACAACCTGGAAATCCTAACCCCGGGTATGAGCTATGCCGAGTATAACTCCAAAAGTTGGAGGATCCCGGCGCATCACGTCGATTATCGGTATTCTCTGGCGGTGCATGGTGTCGGCATGGCCGATGAATGGCCGTGTATTCCGTTGCATGTTGATTTTGACGACACCGCCACATCGGGCGAGATCGAACCGGGTATGGTGTTGTGCATAGAAAGCCTGGTCGCCGAGCAAGGATCCGAAAGCGTTAAGCTGGAGACCCAGGTTTTGATTACTGAGACTGGCTATGAACGATTGGACAGTTTCCCTTGGGAAGCCGTCTGATCCGGCTTTTGTTCGCGATACTCTGAATTTAAGGCAAGCCATGACCGATACTCCCGACTTATCCTCGTGCAACCCAATTGTGTTGGATGGGGTGTCACTGACCTGTGCGCAGCTGGTGGAGGCTGCGCATCAGAAATCGAAAGTGGCGATTACGGAAAGCGGCAGGAACCGTATCATTCAGGGCCGAAAGGTCGTGCAGAGTGTCGCGGCAAGTGGTGAGCCCGGATATGGCATCACTACTGGCGTCGGATCGCAAAAGGACTTCGCGATCGCAGCAGACAATGTTCAGGACTATAATCGTCGATTGGCCCGGGCTCATTCAACACATGTCGGCGGCGCGGTGCTGCCAAAAAGTCGCGTGCGGGCTGCCCTGATTATCCTGGTCAATGAATTTTCACTTGGGTTGTCTGGTGTTTCAGAACCATTGGTTCAATTGATCACCGACCAAATCAACGGGGCCACAATGCCCGAGGTTTCTTCATATGGAACGGTGGGTGCTGCGGATCTGATACCGATGTCGCAAATCGCGAATTGGCTGCAAGATATGCCAAAAGCGCAGGAGTTTGGCATCCCAGGGCCCAAAGAGACATTGTCACTGATCAATACCAATGCGATCACTCTGGCGACCGGTGCAGAGGTTCTGATGGAAGCGAGATCAATCCTGGAATTGGCAAACCTTTCGCTGGCTTTCTCGCTCGAGGCTTTCCGCGGTAACCTCAATTCGATCTCTGAAAAAGTGAACCTTGCTCATCAGCGTAGCGGGCAGGCGCAGGTCAGTGCGGATGTGCGCCACCTGCTGCGAAACAGCAAGCTCTGGGAAGACGGCCAGGCACGGCGCATTCAAGATCCGCTGAGTTTCCGCTGCGCCTCCCAAATTCAGGGTGCGCTTCTCGAGCTGCTGGATCGGGCAGTCGATGTCTGGGATCAGGAGCTGAATTCCGTCACGGACAACCCGATTGTTGATGTAGACAGCCAGTGTGTTCGCTCTCATGGCAATATGGATTCCACACGAATGACGTTGGCCATAGATGGGCTGAGGCAGGCATTTGCAAAAACGTTGGATATCGCCGGAGAGCGGTTGCACAAGCAACAATGGACAGAGTTTTCCGGTTTGCCCACAGGTTTTTCCGATGCGAATAGCCCGCTGGGCGGCGTTCAGTTCCTGAACTTAGGGCACTTGGCCGCGTCCCTGATAACTTCTGCCAAGATTTGGGCTGCGCCTTCGTTGCTTCTGTCTGTGGGGCAATTGGCAGATGGAGTGGAAGATACTGCAGGCCATGCGTTTCACTCGATCGCTGACTTTGAACGCATCCTCGAAGCAGCGCGTCTGGTTTTGTCCATTGAAATTATAGTTTCAATCTGGGCTATCAATAAACGTGGATTGGAAGCTTCAGCACTGGGCGAAGGACTTCGGGAACACGCCACCCGAATAACCCCAATGTTGCCAATAGGAAAAGAAGGATTGGAGGTGTTTTCAATCGAACCGATCGTTGAAACTCTTCGCTCCCTTAGTAAGCACCAGAATTCGGGGTCTAGATAAACGGGCAGTTGCTGTCAGAATATCCAAAATCGGTTGCGACTACCAAATGGTGTTGCACCGGTATCAGTTTTTGGCTCTCTACTTGGGGAATGTTGAATTATGGGCGAGAGTTGGAAGATGCAGCAGGCAGAGGATTTTCGGGCAGAGAGCGAAGCACTGGCAGTTATTCTAAAGGACTTACCCGAAGCTGACTTCCATCGACCCACCTTGTTTAAAAACTGGACCATCGATCACATTTTGGGTCACTTACATCTATTCAACGTGGCTGCTGAAGCATCGCTCAAAGGAACCGAGGCTTTTGCAAAATTCATAGATCCTGTCGTCACTGATATGCGACTGGGGAAAACCATT
>MAAC01015853.1_pt1 | contig 10468 bp, 7 predicted proteins | sample 1115981 | NCBI WGS metagenome assembly MAAC01 (sample SAMN04961126, study PRJNA320927) | seawater metagenome | isolation source: sample BD02T64 sea water enriched with oil for 64 days | place: USA:Gulf of Mexico | collected 2013-07-27 | reverse complement strand
TCTTCCCATTCCGAACAGAGAAGTTAAGCCTACCAGCGCAGATGGTACTGCATTTATGTGGGAGAGTATGTCGCCGCCATTCTTATAAAGGTCCTGATTCTAACGAATCAGGACCTTTTCATTTACATTTTACAAGTACATATTATTACCAAAGCTATACAGTTGAAATAAACTGAAACGATTTATGGTGATTATTGCGGTAAGGATCACCTCTTCCCATTCCGAACAGAGAAGTTAAGCTTACCAGCGCAGATGGTACTGCATTTATGTGGGAGAGTATGTCATCGCCATTCTTATAAAAGGTCCAAATTCTAACGAATTTGGATCTTTTTTTTTGTGCTATATATTATACTAGATAACTGAATAACTCTGGCTTGTCATTCAAATATAGCTCTAAAAATTTCTGCTCTTTCATTCTATTCATTAGCGGTTGGAAGTCTTGCTTATTGGCTAATTCGATTCCTATAACGGCTGAACCATTTGACCTATTAGTCTTTTTGATGTATTGAAAATAGGTGATGTCATCCTTTGTTCCCAATACGTTCAAAAGGAATTCTTGTAGGCTTCCAGCTCTCTGACTAAAATTTACAATGAAATAATGCTTTATTTCTTCAAAAAGTAAAGAACGTTCCTTAATTTCTTCCATGCGCAGTATATCATTGTTCCCTCCACTTAAAATGCATACTACGTTTTTGTTTTTGATTTCAGTGCTATAATTTTCAAGGGCGGCTATGGAAAGTGCGCCGGCAGGTTCCACAACTATAGCATTCTCATTATAGACTTTTAAAAGACTTGTACATACTTGGCCTTCATCTATTGTAATAGCATGATCTATATTTCGTTTACAGATTGGAAATGTTATTTCTCCCATTCTTTTTACTGCTGCCCCATCTATAAACTTATCTATGGTTTGTAAAGTCGAATTTGATTGCTGCTTTAGAGAATTAGCAAATGATGCTGCGCCCATAGGCTCTACACCAATTAGAATTGTTTGAGGACTATATTCTTTGAACACTGTAGAAACCCCTGCTGCTAGCCCTCCACCTCCAATAGGTAAAAATAGATAGTCTATTGGTTCTGTAGCTGTGGATAGAATCTCCAAAGCTACTGTGGCCTGTCCAGCAATAATCTCTAGATCATCAAATGGATGAATAAATGTCAATTCATGTTTGTCCATATATTCAAGTGCTGCTGCATAGCTTTCATCATAGGTGTCCCCAAATAGTTCTACCGTTACCCAGTCCTTACCAAAATAATTAACCTGATTAATTTTTTGTTTTGACGTTGTATTTGGCATAAATACAGTGCCTTTTATACCTAGTGAATTACAGGTATACGCAAATCCTTGGGCATGGTTTCCTGCACTGGCACATATAATTCCCTTTGATACTTCCGCTCTGGTTAAACCGGAAATTTTATTATAGGCTCCTCTAATTTTGTAGGAACGTACGGCTTGGAGATCTTCACGTTTAAAATATATCTTTGAATGGTATTCATCGGAAATATTCTCCATGTACATCAGTGGACTTTTTATTACGACGTTTCGGATGTTTTCCTCTGCCCTTAGTATATCCTTTATAGGTAGGTGTGGATGTTCTTGTTGTTGCATATTCTGAGAATTAGTGGGGGAATTATCCCCCACTTTATTGTTTTAGGTTGATTGTGGACGTAGTTTTCTAACTACTGCGCCTGCTTGCCATAATTCACTTTTTCGGATGTCTGTAAGTTCACTATCTAAAGTGGCTCTATAGTCGGATTTACGTCCTGCTTCTATAACCCTTGCTGCTTCTTTCCCTGATACTACACTATTGTACAATTCCTCAAATAGGGGAGTGTTTAACTCTCTAAATTTATGTCTCCAATCAAGTGCTCCTCTTTGTGCTGTTACAGAGGTGTTGGCAAACATCCAGTCCATTCCATTTTCAGCAACTAAAGGCATTAAACTTTGAGTTAATTCTTCAACGGTTTCATTGAATGCTTCAGATGGACTATGTCCATTTTTTCGAAGCACGTTAAATTGTGCTTCGAATAATCCGGCTAGTGCCCCCATTAAAATACCTCTTTCTCCAGTAAGGTCTGAATACACTTCTTTTTTGAAATCTGTTTCAAATAGATATCCTGAGCCTACTCCAATTCCAAGGCTAAGAACTCGGTCTCTAGCTTTCCCTGTATAATCTTGGTACACGGCAAAACTTGAATTCAATCCCTTATTATCTAAGAATAATCTTCTTAATGAAGTTCCAGACCCTTTAGGTGCTACTAGAATTACATCTATATCTAAGGGAGGTACTATTCCTGTTTGATCGTTAAATGTTATACCGAAACCATGTGAAAAGTATAAGGTCTTTCCGGTTGTCAAACCCTTTTTAACAACGGGCCATAATTCTATTTGACCTGCATCGGACAAGAGGTATTGAATAATCGTACCACGGCTCACAGCTTCCTCTATTCCAAAAAGAGTTTTACCTGGGATCCATCCGTCAGATATTGCTTTGTCCCAAGACTTTGAATTCTGTCTTTGACCTACAATAACATTAAACCCATTATCTCTGAGGTTAAGAGATTGTCCTGGCCCTTGAACGCCATAACCTAGGATTGCTATGGTTTCATTTTCTAAGAGGTTAAGCGCTTTGCTTAAAGGGAATTCTTCTCTTGTTACTACATTCTCTTGTTCGGTTCCAAATTGTAAAGTCGCCATTTTTCGTTTTTTTATGTTGTTGCCTAATCTGGTTATTACTAACGATTTTTATAATTGTACTCATTCACCAATGTTTCCCGTCTTGGAGAAAGCTGGAATAAGGATTTTTCATGTTCATTAATCTCTGAATAGAAAACAGATTGTACATCAATGAAGCGAGTGATTTGCTTTCTCAGGGTTTCTATATTCTTGGGAGTTATAAAAAGCTCAAAATTGAATTGATAAATACTCTTATCATTCGATTGATCACATCGATGACTTCGTACCTCTAGCCTTTTTTTACTAAAAGTTCCAGATAGTCGGTTCAGTATGTTCCAACTATTGGTTGCGTTTACGCTTAGGTTGAATAATTTACTTTCCATGTTTTTGTTATTTTAAACGTATATCTGATACAGAGGCGTCGGTAGGAACCATCGGAAATACATTCTCCATTTTTTCAACCTTGACCTCTAATAAGAAGGGGCCAGTTGCAGCCTTCATATTCAATATTGCGTCCTTAAGTTCGGTTCTCGATTTAATAGATGCTGAAGGAATAGCATAAGCCTTTGCCATTTGCCCAAAATCTGGATTTTGCATTTCAGTAGAGGCATATCGACCATCAAAAAAGAGTTCTTGCCATTGCCTTACCATCCCGAGATGTTCATTGTTCAAAATGATGATTTTAATACCTATTGATGATTGCATGATGGTCCCTAGTTCTTGACAGGTCATTTGAAATCCTCCATCTCCAATTATTGCTATTACTTCTCGTTTTGGATCCGCTAGTTTTGCACCAATTGCTGCTGGAAGAGCAAAGCCCATAGTGCCAAGCCCTCCTGAACTTATATGACTCCTTTTTGTTTTGAAATTAGCATACCTACTTACAACCATTTGATGTTGTCCTACATCTGAGACAAGAGTTACATCCCCATCATATAGTGTATTCAATTCTGCGATTACTTCAGCCATTCTCAATTGTTTCCCAATTGGGAATAAATCGTATTTCATAACTGTTTCATATTCCTTTTCTTTTAATGAGTGAAAACTTTGCAGCCAGTTTGGATATTCTTTTTTTATGATGGAGCCAGTTAGTTGTGGAAGTGATTGTTTTACATCGCCAACGATCCCAACCTCCGTGCTAACGTTTTTCCCAATCTCAGATTCATCTATGTCTAAATGGATGACTTTAGCCTGTTTCGCATACTTGTTCAAATTCCCTGTCACACGATCATCGAACCGCATACCTATGGCTATAAGAACATCACAGGTGTTAGTTTGAATATTTGGAGCATAATTGCCGTGCATTCCTACCATTCCAATATAAAGTGGATGGGAGCTCGGAATTGCGGAAAGGCCAAGAAGAGTTACTGCAGTTGGAATATTGGCTTTATCAAGAAAAGAGAGTAGTTCTTTTTCTGCACCACCTAGAAGAACACCTTGTCCAACAATAATCATTGGTCTGCTGGCACTATCAATTATGGCTGTAGCCAATTGAATTGCATCCGTATCAATTTTAGGAAATGGATTATAATTTAATACTGTATTAGTATCTACATACTCAAAATCCATAAATGCCATTTGGGCATCTTTTGTGATGTCTATAAGTACTGGTCCTGGCCTACCAGATTTTGCTATATAGATAGCCTTCGCTAAGACGGATGGGATTTCTTTTGCATCCGTAATCTGATAATTCCATTTTGTTACTGGATTTGAAATTGAAATGATATCCGTTTCTTGGAAAGCATCGGTACCTAACAGATTTGATGCTACCTGTCCTGTAATACATACCATTGCTGTAGAATCAATTTGAGCATCAGCCAAACCTGTAACTAGGTTCGTGGCACCTGGTCCAGATGTAGCCAAGACTATCCCTATTTTATTAGTTGCTCTAAAATATCCTTGGGCCGCATGAATCGCTCCCTGCTCATGGCGAGTTAGGATATGATTTAATGCTGTGCCCTCCCTATAAAGAGAATCATATACAGGCATAATTGCTCCACCGGGATAACCGAAAAGGGTATTGATATTTGCAGATAGTAAAGAATGTACCAATGCATCTGCACCTGTCATTCTGTTTGTTTTAGTTCTTTTTGAAACATTCATAATTTTTATTCATCAGTTATACAGCCTTTGGATGCAGAAGAGACCATTTTGGAATATTTGTACAGTGTTCCTTTTGTTTCTTTTAATTTTGGTGCATACCAGTTATTGGATCTTGAATCGAGTTCTTTTTGAGAGCAATTAAGGTTCAAAAGATTGTGATGGATGTCAATTTCAATTTCATCCCCATCCTCTACTAAGGCCAGTGGGCCACCAACTTGAGCTTCCGGAGAAATATGTCCAACTACAAAACCATGGGTGCCCCCAGAAAATCTTCCATCTGTAATGAGGGCTACCTCTTTTCCTAGACCCGCTCCTATAATCATGGATGTAGGCTTGAGCATTTCTGGCATTCCAGGTCCACCTTTTGGGCCAACATATCGGATTACGATAACATTCCCCTTTTTTATTTCACCCTGTTCAATGGCTTTGTTTGCTTCCTCTTCACTATTAAAAACCCTTGCTTCACCTTTGAACACAGAACCTTCCTTTCCACTTATTTTAGCCACAGCTCCTTCTGGGGCAAGGTTCCCATTCAAAATTTGAAGATTTCCAGTAGGTTTCACTGGCCTATCGGTTGGTTGAATAACTTCTTGGTTGAATGTTATTGGATGTACTGAACTTAGATTTTGTTCGATGGACTGCCCTGTAACTGTCAAACAATCTCCATGTAGCTGACCTTGCTTAAGAAGATATTTCATTACCGCAGGGACACCTCCGATATCATGTAAATCCTCCATCAGGAAATCACCACTTGGTTTTAGGTTGCCTATTACGGGAGTTCGATCCGAAATTTTTTGAATGTCTTCTAATGAAAAAGTTATATCTGCCGCATGTGCTATCGCCAATAGATGGATTACTGCATTCGTTGATCCTCCTAGGCTATTGATCATCACGAATGCATTTTCAATTGACTTTCTTGTAAGGATGTCTTTTGGTTTGATATCTTGTTCTAGTAAGTGGCGAATAGTTTGCGCTATTTGTTCACTTTTACCATCAACTAATTTATCATTTGCGGGTCTCGAAGAGTCATAAGGGAGGCTCATTCCCATTGCTTCTATAGCTGAAGCCATTGTGTTTGCTGTATACATGCCACCACATGCACCGGGTCCAGGACAGGATTTTTTAACAATCGATCTAAAAGTTTGCTCATCTATTTTTCCTGAAATCTTTTCACCCACGGCTTCAAATGAGGATACAATGTTCAGCTTTTTACCATTGTGACAACCTGAAGCTATGGAACCTCCGAAATGAAGTAAGGAAGGTCTGTTAAGACGGAGCATCGCCATAAGTGCTCCAGGTAAATTTTTATCACAACCTACCACCGTTATTAACGCATCGTAATTTTGAGCTTGTACCACCGTCTCCATGGAATCGGCTATGATATCTCGTGAGGGCAGGGAATAGTTCATCCCTTTTGTTCCCATTGAAATACCATCACTAACACCAATGCTATTAAACACCAATCCTACCATCTCTTCTTGATTGATGGATTCTTTTATTGAGTAGGCCAATTGGTTTAGGTGCATATTACAAGGGTTACCATCATATCCCGTACTCCCTATCCCGATTTGTGGTTTTTGTAAATCTTCAGTTGTTAAACCTATTGCATGGAACATGGATTGTGCTGCGGGCAATGAGTCATTTTGAGTGACTTGCTTGCTGAATTTGTTTAAGTCCATAATTGTTATATACCTGTGCTGATTGTTATTCTTTTGTTTTTAACCAATTGTAAATAGGCTCTGGATAATGTATGACCAAAGCTTTCCTCCCATTCTAAAGGGAAGGTATAATCATCTAAACTTTGTATGCCGGCTATTTCCGCAGCTGTCCCCGTGAAAAAGGCACCATCGGCATTTTTCAATTCGTTTAGATTGAAGGCTTTCTCTTTTACTTCAATGTTCAATTCAGTGCATAATTCAAGAACAGTTTGTCTCGTTATGCCAGGCATAATACTCCCTTTTGTAGGGGTGTATAATTTGCCATCTTTTTGCATGAATACATTTCCGCCTGAGCTTTCTGCTACGTGGTTGGTATGATCCAATAATAGGCATTCATCGTAGCCCGATTTTTTAGCATCATTGGTGGATAGTATTGAGTTGATATAATGTCCAGTAACTTTTGCTGCTACATGGCAAGATTCTGGATGTGGCCTTTTGTATGGCGAAGTCTTAACCCTCAATAGGTTGTTTCCCATGTATTTTTCCCATGCCCAACATTGAATTGTTAATGTGCTTTCTTCTGCACTTTGCAAGCTCATATTGGTTCCAGCATTTACAATTGGTCTGATATATGCATTTTCCAAGTCGTTAATTTGAAGTAATTCATAACAGATTCTCTCCAATTCTTCACAGGTATAATTGAATGGAATATCCATTATTTTGCATCCGTATTGTAGCCTTTCAAAATGTTCTTTGGCCTTAAATATTTTGGGACCTTCTTCTGTTTTGTAGGATCTTATTCCTTCAAATACCCCATTGCCATAGTGAAGACTTTGACTATAAAGATTCATTGTAGCCTTTTCAGCTTTAATGAAATCCCCCTTATGGAATACATAGGTGTTTTTATCGTAATACATGTTTCGTGTTCTTAATTGGCAGCCAAATTAATTAGCTTCAGCTACCTCATAATCTCCTCTTTAAGGGAAATTACTATGTTCAACTTTTTTAATTTCCTGTAACTTTCTGAAATAGAATTGGTAAGCGTTACTCAATTTGGAGTATTCAATGACCTTACTATTTTTTAATGGTTGGATGACGAGTCTAGTTTTCATTTTTCCTTTGGATTAGTGAAAAAAAAAGCCTGTTTCATAGTTGAAACAGGCTTCGAATTTTTGGACAATACGAATTCCTATATCAACTCATGTTGGAGCTAATAATGACAATAATGCTAATAATGACAAGTTGTAAAGAGTTTGTACTATACATGGTTTCAGATTTGGGTAAAAAAAAAGGCCTGTCTCAATGGATTGAAACAGGCCTAAATAATTATCTATAGCAATCCTGTATCAACCCAGTATTTGGTTAATAATGACAATAATTGAAATAATGACTAGGTTTACTAAATTCATGATGTTGTTTTATTTTAATGAAAAAAAAAGCCTGATTCAAAGTTGAAACAGGCTTAAATATTTTGCAATAGTGTCCCGTATCAACTCTTTTGAGAGTTCATAATAATGACTTGGACAATATTTAGTTTTAGACTTTGCATTGTGATTGCAATATTATGTAGAATTTATGACTACACAAAATTTTTGGCAAAACTTTTATAATTTCCGGTATTTCAATGTGTTACAGTTGTGTACGTGTTCTTATCCCTTTTTAAAACAAAAAAAGGCACTATCGTATGATAGCGCCTTGTAATTTTACATCTTGGTCTGAAGGTATTAGTTACCAACTTCTGATAGGAATTTTAATCGAACGAGTCTTAGTTCCTCCTCAGAAAAATCACCATCAAATTCATCCATGGCTGCCTCTAAAGAATCCGATTCTGATTCCATATAGTACTCCATAATTTCTTCAATCGTATCTTCATCTAATGCTTCCTCCAAGTAATAATCTAGGTCTAGTTTTGTTCCCGAATTTACCACGAGTTCAAGTTCTGATAATAACGCATCCATGGCTAAGCCCTTGGCTGAAGCAATATCTTCTAGTGGCATTTTTCTGTCGGTAGATTTTATAATAAATACCTTTAAGCCAGATTTATTAACAATTGACTTTACAACCAAATCATGAGCCTTTTCAATGTTGTTATCTTCAACATATTTGGCTATTAATTCAATAAATGGTTTACCGAATTTTACAGATTTCCCTTGTCCAACTCCTTGTACATTGTTTAATTCTTCAATACTGGTTGGGTATTGAATACACATTTCTTGAAGGGACGGATCTTGGAATATTACATAGGGGGGAAGCGATTTTTGCTTCGCTAGTTTTTTCCTTAAATCCTTTAACATTTTTAGCAAAGTTTCATCAAATGAAGTCTTTACTGCTTGTTGGATTATTTCCAGACTAATTGATTTATAGTCGTGATCCTCCGTAATCATGAAGGATTTTGGATTATCGATGTATTCCAGCCCTAATTGGCTTAATTTAAGAATACCATAACTCTCAATTTCCTTTCTAATCATTCTAGCGACTAGTATTTGCCTTAATACAGCATTCCAGTAATGATTAGATTTATCCTTGCCTACACCATAAGTACTTATTTCATGTAACTTATATTCTTTTAATAGTGGGGTACTGTTCCCTGTAATAATGGCGGAGATTTCTTTTGACTTAAGCTGTTGTTTTGTTTCCTGGATTGTCTTTAGTGCAATAACAACATCCTTTTTTCCTTCGTGTTTGTTTTTCGGATTTTTGCAATTGTCGCACATGGCGCTACATCTCCCATCATCAAATTCTTCACCAAAGTAAAATAGTAAGAATTTACGTCTGCATACTGAGGTTTCAGCATAAGAGACCGTATCTAGCAATAATTGTCTACCTACTTCTTGCTCAGCAATAGGCTTGCTTTGCATGAATTTTTCAAGTTTCTCTATATCCTTGTAGCAGTAAAATGTGAGGCAATGTCCAACGCCACCATCTCTACCCGCTCTACCAGTCTCTTGGTAGTAACCCTCTAAACTTTTCGGAATATCATGGTGAATGACAAAACGTACATCTGGCTTGTCAATTCCCATTCCAAAGGCTATGGTAGCAACAATTACATCAACATCCTCCATTAGGAATCCATCCTGGTGTCTTGCTCTAGTATTAGCGTCTAATCCAGCATGGTAGGGTAATGCATTTATTCCATTGAGCTGAAGGGTTTGAGCGATTTCCTCTACTTTCTTCCTGCTTAAGCAATAAATAATACCTGATTCACCTTCTTTTGATTTGACAAATCGGATAATATCTTTATTAACGTCCAATTTTGGACGGACCTCATAAAATAAATTATCTCTGTTGAATGAGGATTTAAAGACATTGGCTTTTTGCATGCCTAAGGTCTTTTGAATGTCATCCTGAACCTTAGGAGTTGCAGTTGCAGTAAGGGCTATAATAGGTACCTTACCAATTTTGGTGATGATATTATTCAAATTCCTGTACTCTGGGCGGAAATCATGTCCCCATTCAGATATACAATGTGCTTCGTCAATAGCAAAAAATGATAAGGGCACAGATTGTAAAAATTCTATATAGTCTTCCTTAGTTAAGGATTCTGGGGCTACATAGAGTAATTTAGTTTTTTTGTCAAGTATATCTTGTTTTACCCTTGCGATTTCCTTCTTGGTTAATGAAGAGTTCAATACATGAGCAACACTTTCTGAGTTGGTAAAGCCGCGAATGGCATCTACCTGATTCTTCATAAGTGCAATAAGAGGAGATACAATAATTGCAGTACCTTCGCTGATGAGTGCAGGTAGTTGATAACACATAGACTTACCACCACCAGTAGGCATAATAACAAAAGTATCATTACCAGACATCAAGCTTTCGATAATGGTTTTTTGAGTCCCTTTGAATTGCTGAAATCCGAAATGTTTCTGTAGTTCGGAATTTAAATTAATATTATTATCAGGCATAAAAATTCTTTCGCAAATTTCTTTACTTTTGTAGAGGATTTGTTTTTTCAAATGTACACTAAAATACATTTAATTTAACGTAAGTCAAAATCTTATTGTGAAAAGTCAAGAGGAAATTATTACAC